>Ga0207107_1017_pt1 | contig 42225 bp, 40 predicted proteins | sample Alteio_BWMinHeat_75_FD_153555 | JGI IMG/M metagenome (GOLD analysis project Ga0207107, IMG submission 153555) | Enriched cells from forest soil in Barre Woods Harvard Forest LTER site, Petersham, Massachusetts, United States -... | ecosystem: Environmental > Terrestrial > Soil > Temperate forest >... | reverse complement strand
TGTTTGAGTTCCAACGGCTCCATGGATTAAAATTCTTTTAATCCTGATTTAATGCCTGTTTAAGCGCCAACCATTAGCCTGTATTCAATTCCCTTTTATGAATACCAGCATTCAAGCCATCAATGAGGCTGTTCAGCGCTCGTCCACGTGGGTTCCCGTGCTTCAACAGGAAATAGGTCGCGTCATTATCGGCCAGAAATATCTCATCGATCGCCTGATCATCGGACTCATTGCCAACGGCCACATTCTTTTGGAGGGCGTGCCGGGACTCGCCAAAACCCTTTCGCTCAAGACGCTCGCCGCGGCGATTCAGACGAAATTCCAGCGCCTGCAATTCACGCCCGACATGCTTCCCGCCGATATTGTGGGCACGCTCATCTACAATCCGATCGACGGCGAATTCCGCACCAAACACGGGCCGATCTTCAGCAACCTCGTCCTCGCGGACGAAATCAATCGCGCTCCAGCCAAGGTGCAAAGCGCCCTGCTCGAAGCGATGCAGGAGCGGCAGGTGACGATCGGCGAGGAAACCTACGCGTTGCCGGATCCTTTCCTCGTGCTCGCCACGCAAAATCCGATCGAACAGGAGGGAACTTATCCGCTGCCTGAAGCGCAGGTGGACCGTTTCATGCTCAAGCTTCAGATCGGTTATCCCAGCCGCAATGAGGAACGCGCCATCCTCGACGCCATGGCCACCACGTCGCCCAACATCCGCGTCAATCCCGTCATCGACGTGGCCCACATTCTTGAAGCCCGTAATGTGGTGAACACGATCTATATCGACGACAAGGTGAAGGACTACATTGTCGACCTCGTCCTCGCCACGCGCGATCCCAAGGCGTACAAGCTCGACCTCAATGGTTACGTCCAATATGGCGCTTCGCCTCGCGCCACGATCTATCTCACGCTCGCCGCGAAGGCGTGCGCCTACCTCCAGGGCCGGGGTTATGTCACGCCGCAGGACGTGAAGACGATCGGCATGGACGTCCTTCGTCATCGCGTGACGATCAGCTACGAGGCCGAAGCGGAGAACATGCGCAGCGAGGACATCATCAAAAAGATTTTCGACGCCGTGCCGGTTCCCTAGGTGTTTTCGTCATGACTCCGAATCAAACCCGCGAGATTTTCAAAAAAGTCCGCCAGATCGAGATCCGCACCAAGCGGCTCGTCACGGATGCGCTCGCCGGCCAGTATCATTCGGTGTTCAAGGGGCGGGGGATGAATTTCGAGGAGGTGCGGGAATATCTACCCGGCGACGAGGTGCGCACGATCGACTGGAACGTCACCGCGCGAACGGGACGCCCCTTTGTGAAAAAATTCACGGAAGAGCGCGAATTGACGATTGTCCTGCTCGTCGACGTCAGCGCCTCCGGCAATTTCGGGTCCACCCATCAGAGCAAAAAGGAGCTCGCGGCCGAACTCGCCAGCGTGCTGGCGTATTCCGCCATCCGCAACAACGACAAGGTCGCGCTCGTTCTTTTCAGCGATCAGATCGAACAATACATTCCGCCGCGCAAAGGGCGGCGTCACGTTCTGCGTGTCGTGCGCGAAATCCTTTTCTTTAAACCGAAACATCGCGGGACAAACGTGACGCAGGCCCTCGATTTCGCGAACAAGGTCATCACCCGGCGTTCCGTGGCGTTTTTGATTTCCGATTTTCATGACGAAGGATATGAGCGCGCTCTGAAACTGACGGGAAAGCGTCACGATCTCATTGCGGTCACTGTGAGCGATCCGAAGGAGCGTGAGCTTCCCTCGATCGGTCTTTTGACGGTTGAGGACGCGGAGACGCACGAGCAGCTTGAAATCGACACTTCCGATTCCCTGACGCGTCATCGCTTTGCAAATCTCGCGCAGACCCGCCATCAAAAGGTGGAGCGCGAGCTGCGCAGCTCGGGGATTGATTTGCTTCCGTTGCAGACGGACCGTCCCTACATGCCGGCCCTCATGCAATTCTTCGCCTCGCGCGAACATCGGAGATGACCATGCCCATTCCCTTTTATTTTTCCCCTGTCCTGGCAGCGGCAGCGGAGGACATCCGCGACATCCGGGGCCCGATGCCACTGAATTCGGCATGGATCAATGTCTTGTGGGTTCTGGCGGTGTTGCTCTTCATTGCAGGCGTGGCGGCATGGATGCGGCACTTGCAACATCGGCGCAATCAGATCCCGTTCCGGGAGCCTCATGAAATGGCGCTCGACCAATTGAATGAAGCGTTGAAATTGCTCAAGCCGGGGAACGCCCGCGAATTTTCCATCGCGGTTTCCTCCGCTGTTCGCAATTACATCGAAGCCCGTTTTCGCCTTGGAGCAGCCCACCGCACCACGGAGGAGTTTCTGCATCAACTTGCGAGCGACACGGCTTCGCCGCTCTCCCCCTATTCCGATTCGTTGAACGGATTTTTGTATCATTGCGACCTGGCGAAATTCGCACGATGGGAATTGAACGTCGAAGAAATGCGGTCGATGCACGCCAGTGCACGCAAGCTGGTGGAGGATACGCAACCGCGGCCTGAACGGGAGGCCACCCCCGCAGCGAGGTGAGTGATGCGCTTCCTTCATCCGGCATGGCTATGGCTGTTGCTTCTGATTCCGCTGCTCTCCCTGTGGCGCGGTCGAAAAGGCGCTGGCGCGGCGGTGGAATATTCCAGCGCGGAACTCGTGCGCCAGGCGGCGAAGAGGCGTCGGTTCAATGCGGGACGACTCCTGGCCTCCGCGCGGTTTCTGGGACTGGCGTTTCTGATTGTGGGATTGGCGCGTCCCCAGCATGGGCATGGTCATACGGAAATTCAGGCGAGCGGAATCGACATTGTTCTGGCGCTCGACCTCTCGGGATCCATGGCCTCCCTCGATCTTGAACTCGGCGGAGAATCCGCGAGCCGGCTCGAAGTCGTCAAATCCGTCACCTCCAAATTCATCGAAGCGCGCCCCGGCGATCGCCTTGGTCTGGTGGCCTTTGCCGGCAGGCCGTATCTCGTGAGTCCGCTGACGCTTGATCACGACTGGCTCCAGCAAAATCTCGATCGTCTTCAATTGGGGATGATTGAGGATGGAACGGCCATCGGCTCGGCCGTTGTTACGAGCGTCAATCGTTTGCGTGATCAGAAGTCGAAATCCAAGATTGTGATCCTGCTCACGGATGGGATGAACAATTCGGGAAAGGTGGCGCCTGAAACCGCGGCCGACGTGGCGAAGACTCTGGGCATCAAAATTTACACGATTGGCGTGGGCGTGCGCGGCCAGGCGCCGATGCCGGTGCAGGACTCCTTTGGACGCCGGGCCATTATCATGCAAAAGGTGGACGTGGATGAGGAAACCCTGAAGAAGGTGGCTGAAACCACGGGAGGACAATTTTACCGCGCCACCGACACCGATTCGCTCCGCAACATTTACGGTCAGATCGACAGGCTGGAGAAGACGGTGCATACGATCAAAAAATTTGAGACGTACGAGGAAAAGATGTCCTGGTTTCTCATTCCTGGTCTGGGGCTGATGATGGCGGAAGTTCTCCTGACTCAAACCCGCTTTCGGAGGCTGCCATGATGATCTCATTTGCAAGGCCTTCCTGGCTTTTCGCGCTCCCGGCGTTTGTCCTGCTGGGCGTTGTGCTTTTTCGTCACGCGGATCGCAAGCGCCGCCTTGCCCTGCAATCCTTTGCCTCCGCGCATCTTCTTGAGGAGTTGACCGCCAATGTTTCGACGCCGCGGAGACGCGTCAAGCGGGCTTTGTTCAGCGCGGGCGTGCTTTTGGTCCTCGTCGCACTCGCGCGTCCGCAATGGGGTTTTCGGTGGGAGGAGGCGAAGCGCAAAGGCATCGACCTGCTCGTCGTGGTGGACACCTCCAAGAGTATGCTGGCGGAGGATGTGAAACCCAGCCGTCTCGTGCGCGCGAAACTGGCCGTGACCGATCTGCTCGACAAGCTCGAAGGGGACCGCGTTGGACTCATTGCTTTTGCCGGCTCGGCGTTTCTTCAATGTCCCCTCACGCTCGATTACGACGCTTTCCGACAATCGCTCGACGCGCTGGACGTGAACGTCATTCCGCGCGGCGGCACGGATATCGCCTCCGCCATTCATGAAGCGGAAAAAACATTTCAGATCGCAAATCCGAATCATAAAATTCTGGTTTTGATCACGGATGGAGAAGATCTGCAGGCCAGCGGAGTGGAGGCGGCGCGTGCCGCGGCCAAAAATGGCGTCCGTATTTTCGCATTGGGTGTGGGAACGACGAATGGCGAGCTGATTCCCGTCCCGCAGGAAAATGGCGGCATTGATTTTTTAAAGGATGCCTCGGGCCAGCCCGTGAAGTCGCGCCTGGACGAAGCCACCCTGCGGGAGATCGCGGAAGCGACCGGAGGCTTTTACGCTCCGCTCGGCCAGCAAAACGAAGGTCTCGCGGCGATTTACGAGCAGGGAATCGGATCAATCCCGAAACAGGACCTTTTCTCGCGCATGAACCGCGTTCCCATCGAACGCTTTGGATGGCCGCTGGGAATGGCCTTGTTTTGTTTGATCGCGGAATATCTTTTGTCGGATCGAAAACAGGCGTGGCTTGGCGGACGTGCGTTGCGCCCGGCAAAAGCAGTTTCCTTCGTGGCCCTGATTTTTTGGATGAGTTGCCTTTCCTCGCTTTGGGCCAATCCATTTTCGAGAGGCGAAGGCGCCTATCAACGGCAGGAATATGACAAAGCCCTTCAGGAATTTAAAAAAGCTGCGGAAAAGCATTCTTCGCCCCAGAGGCAGTTCAATCTCGGGGCTGCCGCCTTCAAGACCAGCCAATTTTCCGAAGCCGAGCGCGCATTTGAGCAGGCGCTCAAGACCGATCGCACGGAACTTCAGGAGAACGCCTTTTACAATCTTGGCAACACGCACTATCGAATCGGCGAGCAGACGGAAAAGACGGACAAACCCAAGGCCATCCAGCAATGGCAGACCGCCGTGCAATCGTACGAGCACGCGCTGGCGCTGAAATCGAACGATGACGACGCCAGGTTCAACCTGGAATTTGTGAAGAAGAAACTTGAGGAGCTTCAAAAACAGCAGGCATCCGACTCGTCCAAAAAGCAGGAACCGAAAAATTCCCAGGAAAAGGAAAAAAACGAAAATCAGAAACCCCCACCGGAATCTTCCAAGCCGCAAAACGGGGGAGATCAGAAGGACGCGCAAAACCCTTCCGGATCCCAGGAAAAGAAAAAGGAGACTCCGCAAAAAGATTCGAAGCCGGGATCGGAATCAAAGCCGTCGTCCTCCGAACCGGAGCGAAATGCACAGGCCCAAAAAGGATCTTCCGAGAAAAAAGACCCGGGTGAACCGGTACCGGTGAAGCTGGGTGAAATGAGCAGGGAGGACGCGGAGCGGCTGCTTGATTCCCAAAGATCTGAGGAAAAGAAATATCCGGTTGTCATTCCGGAAAAACGGGAAGAACCTCCTGCGAAGGACTGGTGATGAAGAGCCGTTTTTTATTTTTTATTTTTCTTGGGATCGTGGCCTTTCGCCTCGATGCGAGCGACGCCCGCATCACGGCCAGCCTGGAGCCTGCCGAAATTGCATTGGGACAATCCGCGCAGTTAAACCTCATGGTGGAAGGCGTATCGTCTTCGAGTCCGCCCAACATTCCGAATGTTCCCGGTCTTGAGTTTCGGTTCATCGGACAATCCACCCAGATCCAATTTATCAACGGTACCATGACGGGGGGCATCACGTACCTTTTTCAAGTCATGCCGGTACAGGCTGGAGACTTCACGCTGCCTGAAATCACCGTTCAGGCCGGCGCTGAAGTGTTGAAGACGCTTCCTCTTCCTCTGAAGGTGACCGGTCCCAGCGACGCTCGCAGCAATGCGGGCGCGCACGTCGTGGCGCCTTCCACCCCCGCGGGACAGGCGCCTCAAAACACATCCGATCCCGATTTTGGGGACCAGATCGGCGGCATTCAGCTCATTTTGCCAAAGCGGGACTTTTATGTGGGTGAGTTGATTCCGACGGACCTGAAAGTTTATCTCAATCGCGGCCTCGAGATCGCGAGAGTGTCGCTTCCGATGCTTTCCGGAAACGCTTTTACCATCAGCAAGCTGGGGGACAAGCCGGAGCGAAGCAACGAGATCATCGACGGAAAACCGTGGCATGTCTTGACCTGGCATACGGCGGTCGCGGCGGTGAAGGCTGGAGAACACGATCTGGGAGCCAAGATGGGCTGCACGCTGCTGGTGGCGGCGAATGGGAGGCGACCGATGTCGCCGTTTGACGATGCATTCGACGACCCTTTTTTCGATCGTTTTTTTCAGCACAAGGAAGAGCGCGACGTGGCGATGCGTTCGAAGGAGCTTCGCGTGAGAGTGCTCCCGCTGCCGTCGGAAGGACGCCCCGTTGATTTTTCAGGCGCCATCGGACAATTCCAATTGAACCCGCTGTTCGTCTCGAGCAAGGAAGCCGCATCGGGCGATCCGGTCACGCTGAAGACGACGATCCTGGGGACGGGTAATTTCGACCGCGTCGAAGCGCCTCAGCTTTCCAACAAACAAAATTTAAAAACGTATCCTCCCAGCGGGAAGTTCGAGCCGACGGACGAGGCGGGCTACGCAGGGCAAAAAGGTTTTGATCAAATCGTGATTCCGCTTTCGCCAGAGGTGAAGGAAATCCCGCCACTCAACTTCAGTTATTTCGATCCGGAGCATAAGCAATATGTGACGTTGAACACCCAGGCGGTGCCGCTGCATGTGCTCCCCGGCCAGCAGAACCGCGCGCTTCCCGTGATTCCGTCTCCCGTCGCCGACCATGGCGCGCCGCGCCGCTCCAAACATGCCGAGCCGACGGATTTGGTTTCGAACAAACTTGAAATGGAAAGATCCGTTTCCCATCGCATCCTCGCCCGGGAACCATGGTTTTGGGCGGCAGGAAGCCTGCCTTTATTGCTGACCCTGGGTGTGGCGGGAATGAGCTGGCAGCGCCGGCGCATGGAGAATAATCCCGACCTGGCCGCGGCGTTTCTTTCGAAACGCGCGGTGCAATTGCAGTGGGAGAAAATGGAAAAAGCCCGACGCGAACAAAAAGCCATAGAATTTTTTGAAGCGGCGAAGCATGTCGTGCAGGAAAAGTTGGGACGACGGACCGGAACGCATTCCGAATCCTTCACGCTGGACGAAGTGGACGAACGCTCCTGGAGCGCGGACCTGAAAAATCAAATCCGCGAGCTTTTCAGGACGGCGGACGCGGTGCTTTATTCCGGACAGGTGGTGGACGCGAAGGACCTCGAAGCCTGGGTGCCTGTGGTGAAGAACATATTGAGGGGGGTGGACGATGAAGGTTGAAGTTTTTTTATTGAGCTGCGGATTGTGCGCGGGAGCGATGGCGCAGAATGCCGACGAACTTTTTTCCCGCGGCAACGCGGCTTACTCCTCGAGCAAGTACGTGGAGGCGATCCAGGCGTTTCAATCCCTTGCAAGCGAGGGGCACGCCACCCCGGAGGTTTTGTTCAATCTGGGAAATGCGCAATTTCGCAGCGGCGACGCGGGGCACGCCATTTTGCAATATGAGCGAGCGCTTTGGATGTCACCCAGGGATCCGGACGTGAAGGCGAACCTTCAATTCGCGCGCCGCGCCGGCGGTGTGGAGGATGCGGATGAGAGAGGCTGGCAGAAAGTGGCCCGGACTTTGACGTTGAACGGGTGGATGTGGCTCGCTTTGTCAGCGTGGGTTTTGGTGAACCTTTTCGCCGCGCTTTTTTTCTGGAGCCGGAACAGGCGACGATGGGGTTTTCTCATGACGGTGAGCGTCGGTTTGCTCGCATTTTGTGTGGCGGGGGCGTGGGAACGGTCGGTCGACTTGAAAACGGGCATTGTGACGGCATTGGATGCGTCTTTAAAGGTGGCGCCGATCGAAAATTCCCCCTCCCTTGAGCCGGTGACAGCGGGCATGCGTGTCCGGACGAAAAAATCAATGGGCGCCTTTGTTTACGTCGAGACAGCGGATGGGAAGCGTGGGTGGATGACGCCCGCACAGTTTGAGCTGATCATTCCTCCGAAGTGAGGAAAGTATGAAGGCGGAAAAGACAGCCTATTCTCCAAGGTCTTTAAGGAGACCTCCGCGAATTTTTTCGATCACCAGGGGAGGCGTGATCGGCGACCAGTGAATGTCATCCGCATAATACAAATCAACCTGACCATTCGTGAGAGCATCCCTTAAGAATTTCTTGGTTGGAATGAATTTGACCACGGTCTTGTCGAATCGTTCCGACAAAATATCCAGCAATCTGTTTTCCGCGTAGAATGGGTTTTGGACATAGGGATGATAAAGGTCGGACTTGTCCGGGCACGGCAAAAGATAAAGGGCCACATTCTCCTTTCGAAGGCGTTCCGCAAGCGCAAGGCAGTTTTGGACCAGCGGTTCGAGGAGACGCTGGTTGGAGGGATTGAGTCCATTCAGAATATCCAGGTTGTAAAACAACAGCTCATTCCCGTAGGAACACGAAAATAATTTACGCGTCATGGGAACGCGATAAGTGGCGGACATGCCGAAGGCATTGGGGGAAAATAAATAGCAAAAGTTGTATGTGAGAATCTTGAAATTTCCGTTGTTGGCGAAGGTTACGGATTTTTCCTCCACGTTGTTGCGCGGATCGCCCATCGTTTGCTGACGGCGATATTCGGTGAAGGTCGCGTCGGGCCACGCCGTCCTGTCCGGGGAAAGGATCTCGAGAATCTTGAATTCGACGAGCTCAATCACCACGATCCTGGTTTGGTGCTTTCGGAACACGCCTTCATCCGCCAGGCGGCGGATTTGCGCCGTGGGGCTCTGGCCGCTGCCCGCAGCATTGAAGCTGAGAATCCGCGCGCCCGTTTGAGAATGGATGGCTGAGGCGATGGGAGCCATGAAGGAATCACCCCACATCATGATGGGATAACTCCGGTCAGGCTGAAAATCCTTCGCGAGGGAAACCGCCTCCGGCCCGGCGGACGCCTCATGGAATTTTGGTTTGTGATCTTCAAGACCCACCAAATAGCCCATCCTTTTCAGATCTCCGACTTCCGACCGCATCAGATGACGGGTGAAGGCGAACCACATGCCGAGATGGAAAATCCCCATCGCAAGGAGGCTTGTTGAAAAAACAAGCGAAGCCTTTCGCCAGCCCGGATCGGAACTCATGGAGTTAAAATTTGTAATAGAGAAATTCCGTGATGGAGTTGAGGGAAAAGCAGTTTTTTAGGAAGAGCAGGACGACGAGCGCGATCATCCAGGGAACCGGCCGGAATCGCGCGGCGATTTGCTGGGAGTTGGGCATCCAGAGCGCGATGGATCCTGTGGTGATGAGCCATAATTTCTGCGTGAAATGAGGAAAGAAGGGATCGCCGGATGAAGTCGACGTGCAATAAAGTCCCTTGAGACCCGTCATGGCCTGCACGAAACCTGCGATGTCCGTGAGGGATGCGGAGCGAAAAAGCGCCCATCCGAAGGCGACTCCCGCGAGTGTCACTGTCTGGCCCAGCCATCCCGGCAACGCTCTTCCCCGCAGACTCCAGAGGTGATTCAGGGAAATCATAAAGCCATGCCATGCGCCCCAGAGGACGTAGGTCCAGTTCGCGCCATGCCAGAGGCCGCCGAGCACCATGGTGGTCCATAGATTGATCACCTGTCGCGGGGTGCCGCGACGGTTTCCACCGAGTGGGATGTAGAGATAGTCGCGCAGGAAAAAGGAGAGCGTGATGTGCCAGCGTCGCCAGAATTCAATGATGCTTTTCGATTTGTAGGGAGAATCGAAATTGATCGGGAGTTGGATATTGAACATCCGGGCGATTCCGATCGCCATGTCGGAATAAGCGGAAAAGTCGAAGTAGAGCTGAAGGCCGAAGGTCACGGCTGCCGTCCATGACGAAAAAAAAGCGAGCTGGTGCACCTGCACAAAGGGGTCGTGAACCCATCGGGCGAGCCGGTCCGCGATCACCAGCTTCTTGAAAAGACCGATGTTGAAAAGGACGAATCCCCGCGAAAAATGCTCGCTGTCAAAATGAAAGATGTCTGAGGAAAGTTGCGGCAGGAACTGATAATGCCGGACGATCGGCCCTGCGATCGCGTCCGGGAAAAAAAGGAAATAGAGAAGGAAGTGAAGAAGTGAATCCGATCCCGCCACAACCTCTGACTTGCGATAAGTGTCCAGCAGATAGGCGATGCCCTTGAAGGTGTAAAAGGAAATCCCAATCGGAAGGAGGACTTTTGCCCACGTCGCATGGATCACCCCGGCGTGCAGGAGGGTGACGCCGATGAAATTCGCGTATTTCCAATAGCCGAGCAGTCCCAGATTGAAAACGAGCCCAATGAAAAGATTCGCCCGGGTGGGTGACATCCTGAGTCTTTGTCCCCAATAAAAGTTGAATACGCCGCTCACGAGCGGGATCCAGATGAAGATCGGATTTGCCCAAGCGTAAAAAATGCAGGAGGCGAGCAGCAGGACCGCGAGACTCATCCGAATCCACCGACGCGAGGCAAGAAAGTGGAAAACAAGCAGGACCGCCGGAAGAAAAAGAAAGATGAACACGCCCGTGTTGAACAGCATGGTAAAGCGGGATGTTGATGAGGTTGGCGGTCCGGCTATGTGAACGGAAATATTTCCAGGAAACAGGATCGGATTATTCCTGAAGACGCATCACAGCAAGCAGCGTCTAAATTGACGCCTGCGTTGAGCGGTAAGGGCATTGAAAAGCCAGATGAGTAAAGGAATTCCAAATTTTATCACGATGCGCAGAATGCGGCATGAAATTTGTCGGGCAAACTCTCATGATTTGATTGGATCGGGCAGGGTATAAAACAGAAAACCCCGTCCCAATTGCTCGGGACGGGGTTTCTGAAGAACTCCGATAATTCGGAGCGTATTGCTTAGAACGAGTAGACCAAGTTCACAGCAATCGTATCCTGTTCCTGACGGATGTCATCGCGAGCCAGACCGGTGGCACCTGCAGCGCCGTAGCCGGCCGCCGGGGTGTTGGTCCAGTCATGACGCCACTCGAGGCGAACCAGCGTGTCTTTCCACACGTTGAACGCCTGGGTGAGGGTGTAGCTGAAGTTATCCGTCGTGTTGGGAAGGAAGCCGCCCACACCAGGAGCAACCGTCGGTCCAAGACTTTCCTGGCTCACAATGACGCCAGCGGTACGCTGGGTCGCATTGCGATACCAAGAATAGCTGAAACGACCAGAGGTCGTGAGCCATTTGTTCCAGTCCCACTTGCCGTAGAAGCTAAGTGCCGAAGCGTCGATCGTCGCACTAGGCGTCGCGATGTTGGTCGCGAATGCAGCCGTGCCGACGTCGTCGTTGCGATACAGATAATCAACTCCCAAGCCCAAAGGAGCCACGTTGAACGGCTTGTTCCACGTGCCGCCGATGTTGAAGATATAGCTGTCGAACGTGTCTTTCGCACCCGTTGCGACAGGAGCACCATTCGCAGGCGTGACCCAATCATTGCCATATTGGCCAGCGACGAACGCACCGAATTCGCCGAACGAGCACTTCGGAGCGGTCACATCCAAGCGACCGATGAAGCTGAAGTCGGTGTTGCGGTTGCCAGCGCCGATGATGGCCGAACCACCACCTGTGCCGCTGTCGTAACCGTTGATGACGCCAACCGTGGAGGTCACGTAATCATTCCATTTATAGCCAGCGGTTGCGCCAGCCATGGTGAGAGGGGCCAGACGGAACGCGTCCGAGCGGGAGAACTGCCAGTTGGCAGGGCTCTCGATCACTTCGTATCCGAGCAGGGTGACCATCTTACCGAACTTGATGTCCACGCCGTTGCCGAGGGGCACGCCGAGGTTCACATAGGCCTGTTCGAGCGACAACGTGTTGTCGTTGGAAGCGCCCGTGCCGTTAATGACGTTCGCGTCATTGCCGACAATCGTGTCCACGCGGAAACCTGCGGGGAACTTGCCGCTGTCTTTGTCTTTTTCGATGGTCAGTTTGAACGCATTCAGGTTGAACGAGTTGAACTGATTGTCAAACACACGGCCGGTGTTCTGATTGGAAGCGCCCGCCACGGGACCCGTGTTGTTACGGTCGGCGAGGTTGACGAGATACGATGTATCGACATAGCCGCTGATTTTGATGCCTGAGCCTTTGACTCCGCCTGCACCAGCGTCTTTGAGTTTTGCTTCGAGTTCCGCGATGCGGCTCTCGAGGGACTTCTTGCTGCGAACCGGCGTATCATCCGCGCGGACCGTGGCAGTCAGACCCACGACAGCAGCGAGCGAGAGCCCGAGAACTGTTTTGGTGAGTTTCATGTATGTTTTTTTATAGGGTCGATTCTCCTTGGTGAATCGACAAGTGCGCCACACGTCATGGCACACCGTCTCCTTGGTATGAGGGCCAGACTATCAAAAGAGGAAGTCGAGTCAAGCGCTCATTACAACAAAGTGTTTAAAACGTTCAAAAAAAGATTTCGTCAAATTCATGATTTTTTTTGAACGATTTTTTCGGGGGAAACGCCGAGTTTCTCGAGGGAAACCGCCAGTTCGGCCGGTAGGGGCGCCTTAAGGGATAGTCCGTGCGAGGTTGCCGGGTGACGGAATTTCAGGCTCCAGGCGTGTAAAAAAAGTCGATCCAGGCCCATTTCGCGGCGCAACCGTCGATTCCACTCAAAGTTGCCATAGATGCGATCTCCTGCCAGAGGATGCTGCCGGGCCGCCGCCTGAACGCGGATTTGATGGGTCCGCCCGGTGATGAGCTGGATTTCCAGGAGGGAAAGCTCTTTTCGCAGCAGGGGCATCCAGCGGGCGCCCGGTGGAAAAAGGTGCACTTCATAGGCGGATTCCGCATTGGGGGGACGTCCCGGAAGCGAGCGCGACCGCACCTGGCCCTGCCCCATCTGTTTTGCCAGATGATCCTTCCAGCGGCCATGAAGGGGTTTCACGTGTCCGCGCACGAGGGCGAGATACGTTTTTTGAACCTTTCCCTCCTCGAAGGCCGCGCGCAACGCCTGTGCGGCATCGCCTTTTTTTGCCCCCAGAAGGAGACCCGAGCTGTCCTGGTCGAGCCGATGAAGAAGCCAGAGCCGGCCCATGGGAGTTTCAAAGGTGCGGCTCGCGGGATCATACGGCCCTTCGAATGCATGCCGGCCGCGCGCACCCCTGGCGTTGGGATGGGAAAGCACCCCCTCGGGCTTGTCGATCGCGATCAAAACCTCGTCTTCATAGACGATGGGATGGCGCGTCCACGCATGTGAAAAATTTTCGGGCGTCTTCATGGCGGAGTTCGATTTAAACCAAAAACCCACTCAGGACGAGTGATTTGCGCACGTTTTCGAACCGGGCCCGGTGTTACAGGATTGACTTATGCCTGAAAAATCCGTTATTTCCTTCCCGCTGAATGAAAAGAACTTATCAACCTTCCAAGCGTGTTCGAAAGCGCCGCTTTGGATTTCTGAGCCGGACGCGGACCAAATCCGGACGCGCGATTCTCTCTCGCCGCCGTCGTGTGGGCCGCAAGCGTTTGACTCCGAAAATGTAACATTTTGAAGGGCACTGGTCAGTGGGATGGTATGAGCCAAACCCTGCCTCCATCACTAAGGATTCGGGAATCGAGTGAAATCCGTCACATCCTGACCGAGGGCCGTAAATACACCGGGAACCATATCATTCTCTATTGCCTCGACTCAACCCAGCCGGACGCAACGATCAAAGCTGGATTTTTGTCGCCCAAACGGACGGGAAAGGCAACCAGGCGCAATCGCATGCGCCGCTGGATGCGTGAAGCATTTCGAAAACATCGAGCTGAGATGATAGGTTCCCATCAAATCCTTATGATGGGACGAACTTCCGCTGTGCACGCCGGTTACGCCGCCGTGTGCGACGATTTTTTGCGACTTTGCCGGAAGGCGCGTCTCCTGCCGTCTCGTGATCCGTAGATTTTTCCTCGCTCTCATCCGCTTTTACCAGCTTGCCATCTCGCCCTACCTGGGCCGCTGGTGCCGCTTCACTCCGTCCTGCAGTGAATACACGCGGCAGGCGATTTCACTCCATGGCATCCTGCGCGGTTCCTTTCTCGGCCTCTGCCGCATCGGACGCTGCCATCCTTTTTGCCGCGGCGGTCACGATCCCGTGCCGCCATTAAAAACCATCCAGCAAGGGCATCTCCATGGATAAAAAAGCCCTTCTGCCTGTTTTGCTGCTCGTGCTCTGGTTCGTGTTTCAGGACTCGATCCTGGATTTTATTTTCGGCCCGCCACCGAAACCCGCGCCGGGCATGCATGCGACCAATGCCGCGCCTGTTCGGGCGAAGCCCATTCCGGCCGCCACCGTTCTCACCACGCCCGACAGCCTGGCGTCGCGTTTGAAAAACACGTCTTCTTCCGAAAAAACCGCCGTGCTTGAAAACGACGCGATGCGCGTGAATTTTACGAGTCGTGGCGGCGGCATCTCGACCGTCGAACTCAAGCATTTTGCGCTTCCCGAAGAAGGCAATACCATCCTCAATTCCGCCAGTCCCTTGTCGGTGCTCGCCGTGGAAATGGGCGACCTCCACTTGAATGATTCCTGGCAGCTCACATCCGATGCCAACACCGTCCGCGCGCAGTTCACGTCGCCTTCTGGACTCCAGGCTGTGAAGCAATTCAGCCTGACCAACGACTATCAGGTCGCAGTCACGCTTACCGTGAAGAACACTGGCAAAGCCACGGTTCAGAATCCGCTCCAACTGGCATTGGGCATGGCGGGCCATAGCGACGTGGGGGATGAAGCCAGGCAGGCTTCTACGAAGTCATTCAAATCATCAACGCAAAGCGCAATGTGGAGCACCTATCTGGGGATTTCCTACTTAGGGGCAGAAAAAGTACACCACCAATATCTGCCGGGCATTCAAAAATTCGTCTCCAAGCAGCAAAAGCCCTGGGTCCAGGTGGAGGCCATTCAATGGGCCGCGGTGAAAAATCAATATTTCACGCTGCTCACCACGCCGAACGCGGCCTTCCAGGAAATCCAGGCGGAACCGTATGAGATCGGCAAGACTGCCGACGGCAAAAGCAATCAAGGCGTCCTCGCCAGCATCCGAACAACGCCGCTCGCGCTGCAGCCCGGCGCCAGCACCAACTGGACGTTTCTCGTCTATGCCGGACCGAAGGAATACGCTCGTCTTTCCACGCTGGGCAACCGCCAGGGCGATGTGCTCGACCTCTCGTGGGCGGCCATTTCCCACACGCTGTTGAGCGTGATGACGGCGTTTCATGGCGTTTTCCACAATTGGGGCGTGGCGATCATCGCCGTCACCCTTCTCATCAAGATTCTGCTCTGGCCGCTAACCGCGATCAGCACGCGCAACATGAAGCAGATGCAGGCGCTGTCGCCGAAAATGAACGTCATCAAGGAGAAGTACAAGGACGACTCCAAGAAGATGAACGAGGAGATGATGAAGCTCTACCGCGATTATCGCGTCAACCCGCTCGCGGGCTGCCTGCCGATGCTCGTCCAGATCCCGATCTTCTTCGCGTTTTACAGCATGCTGCGCTCCTCCATCGAGTTGAGAGGCGCCCATTTTCTGTGGATCCACGATCTCTCGCTGCCCGACACGATCGCCTTCATTCCCGGCACGCACATGCCGATCAATCTCATGCCGCTCGTCATGGCCGTGACGATGATCTGGCAGACGAAGATCACGCCCCAGGCGCCCAGCGCCGATCCTTCCATGAAGATGATGATGTGGTTCATGCCGCTCACCTTCCTCTATTTTTGCTACAATTTTTCGTCGGGACTGTCGCTTTATTGGACGGTTCAAAATCTCCTGACGATTCTTCAAACGGTGCTCAGCAAGGACAAACCGGCTGAGCCTCCTCAAAAAATCAAACGCGGAGGCGGCTCCTTCTTCGGTCGCTCCCGCGATAACCGGAAATGATTATGGAAACTTCAGTGACCGATTCTTCCGCCGCAGAAAATCAGCCCCCGGAAGCGCCGCTGGATTTGAATGCCATGGCCCAGGAATCTCAGATTCTGTTGGGGGACATGCTGCGTTTGCTTTCGTTCGACGCCCAGCTCACCGCGCAGGTTGAAAAAGACATCGTGCGCATCCGCATGCAATGTGAGGATGCCGGCCGCCTGATCGGCCGCCGTGGATCGACGGTGAATGAGATCCAGTTCCTGCTCAATCGCATCCTTCAACGCCGGCACAAGGTCGTGCCCCGCATCTTCCTCGACGTCGACGGACCCAAGGAAATCCAGCAGCCGGACGCCGAACCCGATCCCGAAATCGTCACGCGCATCCAGGCGCAGGCCGACAAGGTGCGCCGCTGGGGCGACCCCGTCGAGATCGGCCCGATCCATGCCGCCGACCGACAGGTGCTGGTCGATTTTTTTGCGAAAGACCGCGAGTTGGAAATCGTCAGCCTCGAGCCCGATGCCGATCCCTCGAAAACGCAAAAGCTGCAGCTGAGGCTGAGGAATTGATTTTTTACCGCCAAGGCGCCTTTGCGTCTTGGCGATGAAATCTGCGCAGCGGCCTAAAAAGATTTGATTCATTCCACGCTTTGACGCGTAGTGAAGCCAGCCATGCCGAAAAAATTTCGCGTCGCCGTCCTCGGAGCGGGGGCCATCGGCCAGCATCACATCGCCGGCTTTCAGCTGAGTCCGTATGCGGAAGTCGTGGCCGTGGGTGAAAGCAATCTGACGCGCGCCGAGGAAGCCGCCCAAAAATTTTCCGTGCCGGACGTTCATCAGGATTACCGCGAAATTCTCGCGCGAAAAGATATCCAGGTGGTGAGCATCGCGCTGCCGAACTATTTGCATGCGCGGGTCGCGATCGAGGCGCTCAAGGCCGGCAAGCACGTGATGCTCGACAAGCCGATCGCCACGAACGCGCGCGACGCCGCGAAGATCATCGCCGCCGCGAAAAAAGCGCGGAAGGTTTTCATGGTGGGACAAAACATGCGCTTTTCGGCGGAAGTGCACACCATCCGCAAAATGGTGAAAAAAGGAGCGCTCGGAAGCGTGCACCACGCCCGCGCCTACTGGTGGCGGCGCGCCGGCATTCCGCGCATCGGCTCGTGGTTCACCCAGAAAAAATTCGCCGGCGGCGGCGCCTGCTACGACATTGGCGTGCATCTGCTCGATCTGGTCCTCTATCTGCTCGACGATTTCCAGGTGGCGTCGGTTTCAGGCGCGGTGTCGGGCCATATCGGACGCCGTCATTGGGGCGAGGGCGGCTGGGGCAAATCGGAAATCGATCCGCGAAAAATTTTCGACGTGGATGACCGCGCCCTGGCGTTGTTGAAAATGAAAAACGGGGCCACCATTTATCTCGAAGTCGCATGGGCCAGTTTTCAGGAGCAGGACGATGTCCATGGCATTGATCTTTTTGGCGACAAGGCGGGCGTTCACTGGCCGCCAGCGAAGATTTTCATGCCCGCAAAGGATGGCTTTGTGGTCGAGCAACTGAAGCCCATCACGCCGCCATGGCCGATCGAGCGCATGGTTCACTTCATGGAATGTGTGGCGCTCGGCAAAAAACCTCTCGTCCCGCCGCAGGAATCGTATAAAGTGCAGAAGGTGCTCGATGCGATTTATCGGTCGAGCCAGACGGGACGCGAGGTAAGACTAGCAACCAACCCATGAGCCTTCTTGCTTCCATCACAGAAAAATTTGCCGGACCTGCCTGGTTAAAGACCGCCTCCAAGCGGCTTTCGCCGCGCGACAGTCATCCGTGGAAATTCAAGGACCTGACCCCCGCCGAGCAGCAGCTCTACGCGCGTTTTCCTGTCGATTATCAACAGTTTCTTGCCCGCTGGAACGGATGCCTCCTCGATCCCCAGGCCGCGCGTTTCTCCGCGGACGCATCGGAGAAGGTCGCGCTCGAGGAAGTGTATGGCTATCTCAGCTACGAACGTCCCAAGCCGGAGGAGGGCAAGCCGCACTCGCTGTTGCACGAACATTACGACCGCCATCAGCGGGATGAATTTCTTCCGAGCGACGTTTACGTCATCGGCCATTGCTCGGGCGGTGGATTGCTCTGTCTTTCACTGAATCCCGAACAATCCGGAAAGGTTTTCTATTGGAATTCGGAATGGCAGAAGCCGGAAAACAAAAAGCGGTTCGACGAAAAATGTCAGCCCATCTGGGACCGCTATCCCCAGCGCGATATGATTCTGAAGGACCCAGAACATCCACAGCATCGCGCGCTGCTGGACAGTTTGAGTTTCGCGATGCTCACGCCCGTGGCGAAGAGCTTTAGTGAATTTGTCGGCGGCCTTTGATCAGGAAGTTGTCATCCTGAGCGTAGCGAAGGATCTCTCCGGATTCCGTACAGTTGCAGAGATTTTTTAGCCACAGATGAAACACAGATAGTCACAGATTTCGGAAGTCGGCACATCGACTTCCGAGCCTGTTCAACACGGAAAAGCTCTGCATGAAAATGCCCAAGTCCGTGTAGCGGACTTGGGCATATCTGTGTTTCATCTGTGTGTATCTGTGGCTAGGCTTTCTGAAGCATTTTCTTCAGCCCAGCCTCGTCCAAAATCGAGACGCCGAATTTCTTTGCGTCGTCCAGTTTCGATCCCGCTTCCTCGCCGGCGACGACGTAGCTCGTTTTTTTGCTCACACTTGATTTCACTTCGCCTCCCGCCTGGCGGATCAAGTCGCCTGCCTGGTCGCGCGTCAGAGTCGGCAGCGTGCCTGTGAGGACGAACGATTTGCCGGTCAGAACGCTCGACGATGGACGCTCGACGCTCGACGAAACCATGTTCAACCCCGCCTTCTTGAGACGATGAATGGTGTCGAGGTTGTCTTTTTTCTGAAAGAAATCGCGGATGCTTTCGGCCACGACTTCGCCCACATCATGGATCTCCAGGAGCTGTTCGATCGACGCCTTCTCGAACTTCGCCATGTCGCCAAAATGACTGGCGAGTGAACGCGCGGAAGCGGCGCCCACGTGGCGGATGCCGAGTCCGAAAATCAGCCGCCAGAGTTCGCGCGTTTTGCTTCCCTGAATGCCTTCAATCAAATTCGTCGCGGATTTTTCCGCCATGCGCTCCAGGCCCGAAACCTGCTCGATGGTGAGATCGTAAAGATCGGCGATGTTCTGCACGAGTTTCTGGTTCACGAGCTGTTCCACCAGAGCTTCTCCGAGGCCCTCGATGTCCATCGCGCCGCGGTGCGCGAAATGCTGAATGCGTCCCTTGATTTGCGCCGGACAGGAAAGGTTTTCGCAGCGGAGGTGGGAGCCTTCCTCGCCAGCCACGATGTCGCGCGTCACTTCGCCGCCACAGACGGGACATTTGCGCGGCATCATGTAAGGCTTCGCGTTTTTCGGACGCCTGGTGGCGATGATGCCGAGGACGGCGGGAATGATCTCGCCGGATTTCTCGATGATCACGGTGTCGCCAATGCGGACGTCCTTGCGCGCGATTTCCGATTCGTTGTGCAGGGTGGCGCGGCTTACGGTTGAGCCCGAGACGAAGACGGGTTCGAGAATGGCGACGGGCGTGAGCGCGCCGGTGCGGCCGACCTGAATCTGGATATCGAGCAACTTCGTCTCCGCTTTTTCCGATTCGAATTTATAGGCGATGGCCCAGCGCGGCGCCTTGCTGGTCTGGCCGAGCTCGCGCTGCTGCAAAAGTAGATCGGCCTTGAGCACGCCGCCGTCGGTATCGTAGGGCAGCGTCTTGCGGTAGCGATCGAGATCGGCGAGCGCTTTTTCAATTTCGGTAAAATTTTTGCACGTCCAGGTCCGTTTGTGCGTGGGAAAGCCGAGGCTGGCGATGAGCGCGAGCGCTTCGTGGTGCGATTTCAATTCCACGCCGCGGATTTCGGCGACGGAATAGATGAGGATTTCGAGGGGGCGGCGCGCCACTTCGCGGGAATCGAGCAGCTTGAGCGTGCCGGCGCTGGAATTGCGCGGATTGACGAAGGTCGCTTCGCCTTTTCGCTCACGCTCCTTATTGAGCTTCTCGAAATTCTCGCGCGTCATATAAACTTCCCCGCGCACTTCCAGCGTCGCGAGCTGTGTCGGCGCGTCGAAATTCCCCTCGAAAAGGCCGGGACCGGTTTCGCCTTTTTTCTTTTTTCGGGCGTTCTTGAGGCTGCCGCTTTCCAGTTTGAGCGGGATGGAGCGGATGGTTTTGAGATTTTGGGTGATGTCGTCGCCGGTGCGTCCGTCGCCGCGCGTGGCGCCATGGACGAGTTCGCCGCGTTCGTAGCGAAGCGTGACGGCCACGCCGTCCACTTTCGGTTCGAGCAGCCATGTGATGGGACGGCCTTCCATGATTTTTTCCGCGCGCGCCACGAAGTCGCGCAGCTCCTCGTGCGAATAAGTGTTGTCGAGGCTCATCATTGGCACCCGATGCGCCACCTGTTTGAATTCCTCGAGGGGACGGCCGCCCACGCGTTGGGTGGGGGAAAAGGGCGAGAGAAGGTCGGGATGCTCCGTTTCGAGTTGCGTCAGCTCCGCCAGGAGACGGTCAAATTCGCGGTCGGAAATGGTGGGCGCGCCTTCGACGTAATAAGCGTGATTGTGGCGCTCGATTTCCGCGCTCAGCTCGTGAATGCGTTTTTGTGCGGCGGCTTTGTCCATGTTAGAGCGGGCGCGATGCCGCGCGGGCGCGTTTCGAATAAATCCAATAACAGACGAGCACTCCCAGGATCGCGCCCACGGTGTCCGCGACCCAATCGTAGACGTCGCACGAGCGATGCGGCGTGAAGCGCTGATGGAACTCATCGCTCGCGCCGTAGGCCGAGGAAAGAAGGACGGCCACCCACATGGCCCGGAAAATCCGGCCGGGGTGGCGGATGGTCATCGCGCGAAAGGCGAGCCAGGTCAGAATCGCATAGAGTCCCATGTGCACGACCTTGTCCGGATTGTCGGCGATGAAATCCGGCAGGATACCCTTGCCCAAGGTGATGCGGGGAAAGCCGTCGCCTGGAATGCTGGAGAGAAAGAAAATCATTCCTGCGTAAGCGAGCCAGGGAAGCCAGAGGAGAAACATAAGAAGTTAGAATGGAGAAGTTAGAATTTAGAAGAAAAGGCGCAAGCCGAAGCTTCTATCTTCTACCTCCTCTCTTCTGTTTTAGAATTGCTGCAGGAACCGGCTGTCGTTCTGATAAAAAAGCCGGATGTCGTCGATGCCGTGGAGAATCATGGCGATGCGTTCCACGCCCATGCCGAATGCGAAACCGGTGTAACGTTCCGGATCGTAGCCGACGGATTTGAACACGGCGGGATCGACCATGCCGCAGCCCGCGATCTCGAGCCATTCCTTGCCCTTGAGCCCAAGCGCAGCGGCCGAAAAGTCGATTTCGAAACTGGGTTCGGTGTAGGGAAAAAAATGCGGGCGAAAACGCGTCTTCGTTTCCGGGCCGAGCAGTTCGCGGAAGAAATGCTCCAGAGTGCCTTTCAGGTCCGCGACGGAAACATTTTCGGCGACGTAGAGGCCTTCGATCTGGTGGAAGCAGGCGCTGTGCGTGGCGTCGACTTCGTCGCGGCGGAACACGCGGCCCGGCGCGATGATGCGGATCGGCGGCTTGTGCGTTTCCATCACGCGGATCTGCACGGTGGAGGTCTGCGTGCGCAGAAGGCGTCCGTCCTGAAGATAAAGTGTGTCCTGCAAATCGCGCGCGGGATGGTCGGCCGGCGTGTTGAGCGCGTCGAAGCAGTGCCATTCGTCCTCGATCTCCGGGCCTTCGGCCACGGTGAAGCCGAGGTTCTGGAAAATGGTGACGATGCGTTCCGTCGTCTGGGTGAGGGGATGAAGCTTTCCGAGCTTGCGGCGTCGTCCGGGAAGCGAGGCGTCGAATAATCCGGCGGCGGCTTCGGCCTTGGCCGATTCGAGTTTTTGTTTTTGCGCGTCGAAAGAGGTCTGGACGACCTGCTTCACTTCGTTCGCGAGCTTGCCGAGTCGGCCGCGGTCTTCGGCGGCGGCGCTGCCGAGCAATTTCATCAGTTCGGGAAGCGAGCCCTGGCGGCCGAGGTATTTCACGCGCACGGCTTCGAGCGCATCGGCGTCGGCCGCGGCGGAAAAGTCGGAGGGCGCCTGGGTTTTCAGCGCGTGAAGCTGTTCTTCGAGCGATGTGGTGGCGGCAGGCATAAAGCGTATTTAACTACGCGCTTCCGCTTCTGTGAAGCGCCAAGACGCAAAAAACGCCAAGGGCGATTTCTCGCGCCTTGGCGTCTTTGTGATGAATGGGATCAGCTTAGGCTGCGACCTTGGCTTCCTTCGGAAGCGCGGCCTTGGCCTGAACAACGAGCTGTTCGAACGCCTTGGCATCGTGCTCGGCCAGATGGGCGAGCGCTTTGCGGTCGAGTTCCACGTTCGCCTTGTTCAGTCCTTCGATGAACCGGCTGTAGGTGATGCCGAGGGCGCGGGCCGCGATGTTGATGCGCGTCGTCCACAGATAGCGGAAGTTGCGCTTCTTCGTCTTGCGGTCGCGATAAGCCCAATAGCGGGCCTTGTCCTGGGCGTCGGCAGCGTAGCGATAGAGCTTGCTGCGATTGCCTCGATATCCTTTCGAGGCCTTGATGATGCGTTTGCGTCTGCGCCAGCTGGCGGACGCGTTTGTTGCGCGGGGCATGGTATCCTTTCCTTGAGGCATCCCCTCTTCGGGGAATTTTTAGAACCTCTTTGGTGGAGGGAAGCTTCGCTTCGCTCCGTTGTTGTTGTTAGTGGCTGCTAAATGGGAGGTTCGAGGTCACGCGGTACATGTCCGTGACATGCACCAGATGACCGCCGTCCTTCGAGGAGCGGCGTTTCTTGGATTTCTTGCTGCCGGCGAGGTGGCGTCGGCCTGCTTTGCTGCGCAGGATCTTGCCGGTACCGGTGATCTTAAAACGTTTGCGAACGGCCTTGTTGGTCTTGTTCATGGTCAAATCCTTGTCGCCACAAAACGCAGCTTCGCAAAGAGGGTGGATCCTGGCGACGACGTCGTGCGGACTCGAACTCCCTGCAGCTACGCCTCTTCAGGCGTGAACTAACTATGCTGGACGGGATTGGGCTTCAAGTCAATCTTTATCGACGTGCCGAAGGGCTTCGAGCCGTCATTCGAGGGACTTGAACTTCCAGTGGAGCGGTGGCCGCTCGGGGGACTTGAATCGTTGCCGCCCTTGGGCTTGGCTTTGCCCGGGACGAGCAGGACGTGCAGATTTTTTCCGAGAAGCTTGGGTTCCACGTCGGCGTGACCGTACTCGGCCAGGTCGCCCATGACGCGACGGATGACCTGCATGCCGAACTCCTGGTGCTGCATCTCGCGGCCGCGGAAAAAGAGGGAGATTTTGACGCGCATGCCCTTCTGGAGGAACCCGCTGGCGTGGCGCACCTTCACTCCGTAATCGTGCTCGCTGATGTTCACGTGGAACTTCAGTTCCTTGAGCTTGCTGGCGTGGGAAACTTTGGAATCGCCCTTCGTCTTCTTGGCCTGTTCGTAGCGATATTTGCCGAAATCGACGATGCGGCAGACCGGGGGGCGCGCTTCGGGCGCGACTTCCACGAGGTCCAGACCCCGTTCCGATGCGGCTCGGAGCGCAGTGGCGATGGGAAGAATGCCCATCTGATTTCCCTGGTCATCGATCACACGCACTTCGGTGGCCCGAATGCGGTGGTTTACGCGAATTTGGTTTTTACTATGATAGCTGGGATTCATTCAGGAAAGGCGGCATACAAACGATGGAGACAGGCAGAGTTTCACTGCGGGTTGCGGATTTCAGACGGAATGCCACTCACAAACACATCCGGATCGACATATCCCCCATTTTGGCCTGCGACGTGCCTGCCGTAAAATTGCCGTCCTTCAGGGACGAGCGTGTAGGGAATTTTCTCAAGTTAAGCATTACGAATCTTCGAGGCTAAGGTAGCATCGGTTTTGCCGGCTGTCACGCGGATTTTTCCTCTGACAACTGACTACGGCTGGCGTTCCTTGATCGCCGCCAGAATATCCGCCACGACCTCGCCTTTCGGTTTCGCGCCCAGATTTCCCTGGCCGTGAAGACGAAGACTGACCTGACCGGCTTCCATATCGCGGTCCCCAATGATCAGCATCGTATGGACCTTCGCCTGTTCCGCTTCGGCGATCTTGGCCTTGATGGGATCGGTGCGGATATCGGTCTCGCAACGGACAAATTGGGCGCGCAGCTCGTTCTCAATAGCCTTCGCATAATTCACCAAAGGTTCCTTGTCGCCAAAAGTGAGGATGCGCACCTGCTCCGGCGCGAGCCAGAGGGGGAAATTGCCGGCATAATGCTCGATCAGGAAACCAATGAACCGCTCATGCGTGCCAAGCGGCGCGCGATGGATGCAAAGCGGCGTCTTGTCTGTGTTGTCCTTGTCGCGATAGATGAGGCCGAACTTGGCAGGCACCGCGAAGTCCACCTGATTGGTGGCGATGGTGAATTCGCGCCCGATGGCGCTCCACACCTGCACGTCGATCTTGGGTCCGTAGAACGCCGCTTCGTTGGGCACTTCCACGTAATTGATCTTCGATTCGATGAGGACCTTGCGGACCATCTCCTCGGTCTGCTTCCACAGCTCGGGTTCGTTGACGTATTTTTTGCCAAGTCCTTCTGCGGAATGTGTGCTGAAGCGCATCTGATATTTTTCCAGGCCGAAAATCTTGAAGTACTTCAGATACATCTCGTTCACCGCGTTGAACTCCGAGGCGAATTGCTCCGGTGTGCAATAGATGTGCGCATCGTTCATGTTGAGCGAGCGCACGCGCATAAGGCCGAAAAGTTCGCCGGACTGCTCGTAGCGATAGCAGGTGCCGTATTCCGCGAGACGCAGGGGAAGATCGCGATAACTGTGCGGCTCCGCCGCGAAAACGCGATGGTGATGCGGACAGTTCATCGCCTTCAAATAGTAGCGTTCGACGTGATCGGCATTCTCGCTTTCACCTTTCAGTTCCATCGGAGGGAACATCGATTCGGCGTAATAGGGCAGGTGACCCGAGGTCTTGTACATTTTCTCGCGCGCGAGATGCGGTGTTTTCACGCGCACGTAGCCGGCGGCGAACTCCGTTTCCTTCGCGAGCTTTTCCAATTCCTCGACGATCGCGGTGCCTTTCGGCAGCCAGAGCGGCAGGCCCGGTCCGGTGTAATCCGGATCCATGGAAAACAATCCCATCTCCGCGCCAATCTTGCGGTGGTCGCGCTTCTTCGCTTCCTCCTGCATCTTCAGCCATTCCTCGAGCTGGGTTTTATTTTTAAACGCCGTGCCGTAGATGCGTTGGAGCTGCGGATTTTTTTCGTCACCCTTGTAATAGGCGCTCGCGACGGTGGTGAGCTTGAACGCGCCGATGTTGCCCGTGCGCATCACGTGCGGTCCGGCGCAAAGATCGACGAAGTCTCCATTTTTGAAATACGAAATCGGTTCGCCTTCGGGAATCTGGTTTAGCAGGTCGAGCTTGAACTTGCTTGCGTTGCCGGGGCGCTCCGCCAGTCCGCCGAGACGTCCGCTCTGCGCGTCCTTGATCGCCTGTTCGCGCGTGACGACCACCTTTTCGAAGACGTTGTTCGCTTTGATCTCTTTTTTCATCTCCTCTTCGATCTTCGCGAAGTCTTCGGGAGAAATGCGGTGGGAGAGTTCGAGGTCGTAATAAAAACCGTTTTCGACGGGCGGACCGTAGGCGAACTGGGCGTCGGGCCAGTGACGGAGGATGGCGGTGGCCATCACGTGCGCGCAGGAATGGCGGATGCGCTCGAGATCGGACATCTTGTCGCGCTGATCGAGTGTCTTGCGTTCGTTTTCGGGCGCCTTCGTTTCCATGGGCAAAAAGCCACTCTCACCTCCGGAGAGGGCGGGGGTCAAGAAGAGAGATCAGGAACTCAGGAAATCAGGAACGGAGTCAGAGAGATTCTTCGTCCATTGCTTCGCTCAGGACTCAGAATGACAGGCATGGGTTGTGTCATTCTGAGCGAAGCGAAGAATCTCTCTGCTTTTGCTACAGTCCCATGATGACGTGCACTGCCTGGCTATTCACTTTCACGTCTTTTAACAACAGCTTTGCAGCGCGCATCTTCAGGTCCGTGCCCTCAATCGTGTAGATGGGGTAGCGCTTCAAATATTCCTGCACGAGCGGACCGGCGGCTTCCTTCAACTTGGCGGCTTTGTCGTCGCTCAATCCCACACCCGTGATCTTCTCCACCTTGAAATCGTCGAGGAAAAATTGGGCGAGCGTCGGATCGTAGCGCAACGAGCTCGAAAGCTGCGCGGTGCCATTGACGGACTGTCCGTTCCACGAAACATTCGTGCTGATGTCGCTTTGGAACTGCACGCGGTTCGTGTCGTTTTGAAGCGTAAGCTGCGGATTGGAAAGTTTGACGCTCAACAGTCCCATGTATGTTTTTTCCATGGGAAAGGAAGCCGAAAGCTTTTGCTGAAGTTCCTGCTGCGTGATCGTGATCGCGTAGGTGTGGTTGCGGATGAATAGGAAGCCGACGACGACCAGCGCAATGAAGACAAAACCGATGAGGAATTTTTTCATAAAATTTATCGCGCGAGTTGCAGCATCGCGGTTTCCCACGCAAGTGATTCGTTCACGTTGCGGCTGAGGCGGCGGGCAAGTTTCTCCAAGGTTTCCACGGCATGGACGTCCGACTTCTTCGCGTGAAACCATTCCACCATCGCGCGCAAAAGTTGATTTCGCTCGCGTAAATAATCGGCCTGCGCCTGCGCTTCCAATTGTTCCTCCAATAGTTTCCGCTGGCCGGATTCCAGATTGTCGAGTGCCGGATCCTCCAGAAGTTGTTCCGCCTCCGCGACCTTGGTGTCCTTCACTTCCTTGAGCATTCCGAGCACCTGTCCCACGAGATGATAGGCGCGAAAGACGGCGGATTCGGCGGCAGGCACGGGCTTGGTGAAATCCTCGAGCCACGCTTCCACTTTGGTTTCGTTCTCGGTTTTCTTTTTGAGCGGCGCAGGACGAAAGCGCACGCGCAGGCCGCGCGAAAGGATCGTGTCCTTCAATTGCTGCGGCTCATCCGTGAGCAAAAGAAAAATCGTTTTCGGCGGCGGTTCCTCGAGCGTCTTGAGAATCGCATCCTGCGCTTCGGGCTGGAGCCGGTCGGCGGAATGGATCATGGCCACCTTCATGCGCGCGCGACTGGACTTGAGATAGATCGATTTTTCGAGTTCGCGCACCTGGGAGATCACGATGCGGCGGGATTTGGATTCCGCCTTGAGGGCATGGACGTCGGGATGGGAGCCTTTCGCGATGGCGAGGCACGACTCGCATTTGCCGCAGAAGTCGCCGTCGTTTTTTTCGCAATTCAGCGATTGGGCGAAAGCGAGCGCGACCGGTTCCGTTTCGGAATCATCTCCCGTAAAGATATAGGCGTGGTGCGTCCTGCCGCTGGAAATCGCGGATTTCAAAAGGCTCACGACGAGCGGCTGGGAGGTGATGGAAGACCACATGGCGAAGTTGAGAGATGAGAGTTGAGTGTTGAGAGTAATACGGAATTCAGAAAAAGGAATCCTTCAAAGCTGGTACGAGAATGACAGATCTTCTGCTGGCTCTCAACTCTCAGCTCTCATCTCTCAACTACGTGGCGGCGAGCGCCGCCACGAATTCCTTGCCCATCAACTCCGTCTGCCAGGGCAACCAGCGTTCTGTCTCATTCAATTCATCAATCGTCTTCGGTGCGCGGCTGGCAATGGCTTCCAGCATCCAGTTGGCGGCGAGGATGGAGGGATCGAGGGCGAGCGCCTTTGCCTTTTCGTTTCGGATTTCCTTGATGCGATTGAGGCGCGGCGAAAATTTCGGGTCGAACGGCGGACGTTTTCCACGTGCCGGTTTTTCCGGATGTTCTTCGGGCGGAACGTTCCAGGCGCGCTGGAAGGCGGCGCAGAGATTGTCATAGCGCTTGCGGCGCCAGCGTGGGGGGATGTCAGGAATGGCGCCCAGATTGTCCGGCCCGTGATCGAGCGCCCAGAAGGTCCATTTCAAAAGCTTGTCGTTGTTGCACACCATGAAGGAGGGACGATCCCAGTCGCGCGCTTCCTGATCGCGCCATTTCCAGAGCTCGCGCAGGATGGCGAGGCTTTGACGGTCGAGATCGAAGGAACCCTTGATGCGCCAAAGGTCGTCTTCACTGCGCTCCCTCGGCGCGGCGGTGAGTTTGACGAGTTGCGCGCATTGCTGGCGGTGCCATTCTGATCGGCCGAGAGCGTTTAATTCCCCCCGCAATTTTCCGGTGATTTCCGGCAGATGCGCGGTGTCCTCGACGGCATATTTCAAAAGTCGCGCCGGCAGGGGGCGTTGAGACCAGTCGGCCTTTTGCGCGCCGTGGTCGAGCTCCTTGCCGATGTATTTTTGTACGAGCGCATCGAGTCCCAGGCCGCTGTGTCCCGCAAGGCGGGCCGCGAGCATGGTGTCGAAAATTTCGCGCGGCGTGAATTCGTAGCCATCGCGAAGAAGTTTCAAATCGTAATCGGCGCCGTGGAAGACGAGCAGCTTGTCGCGCATGGCGTCGATGAGCGGCTTGAGGTCAAATTTCGCCAGCGGATCGACGAGAAAAGTCGCATACGAGCCGTTCGTGCCGACGGTGAATTGGAAGAGGCAGACCTTTTCGAAATAGTGATGAAGGCTGTCGGCTTCGGTATCGATGTAAACTTCCGGCGTGGAATGGATCGCCTCCAGAAGAGGCTGGAGCTCCTCCGGCCGGGCGATGGGTTGAACGAGAGTATCGGGCACGTTTTCCATCTTACCCTAATTTCCCAAGACGGTCATGAATATGTCGGCAGATGGCGTCGCACACGTCGTCGATCTCGCCGGATGAATCGATGAGTTTCACGCGCTTCGGTTCCTTCTGGGCGAGCGCGCGAAATCCGCGGCGGACCGCTTCATAAAACGCGCGCTGCTGGCCTTCCATGCGATCGTGGCGTTTTGTTTTTTTTCGCGCGCGCGCGAGACCTTTTTTCACATCGAGATCGAGGACGAGCGTGAGGTCCGGCATGCGCCCCTGGGCGGCGAACGCGTTGAGGCGCGCGATGAAGGCGCGGTCGAGCCCGCGTCCGATGCCCTGGTAAACTGCGGTGGAATCAATGAAGCGGTCGCAGAGCACGATTTTGCCGTGGGCGAGCGCGGGCAGGATTTTTTCGCGCACGAGCTGCGCGCGGCTTGCGGAGAAAAGAAGGAGTTCCGCCTCGGGCACCATGCCGCCGTTGGATTTGCTGAACTGCAGCAGATGGCGGATGCTTTCGCCCACGTCGGTGCCGCAGGGTTCGCGGGTGACGAAGATGCGGTGGCCCAATTTTTCGAGGCGCGCGGCGACGCGGCGGATTTGCGTGGACTTGCCGCAGCCTTCGGAGCCTTCGAACGTGATGAAAAGGCCTTTGGATTTCACAATGTCGGAGCAGAGAGATTCTTCACTGCGCTCAGAATGACAACTTCAAGAGGTCGGATTCTTGCGGGTACGCGCCACCATTTGATTGGTCTCCAGCAGCGCTTCGAACGATTCACCCGCGTCGGCCCACCAGCCCGGGAGCACTTCATGGTGGAGCTGGCCTTTTTTGATGTAGGCGTTGTTGAGATCGGTCACTTCGAGCTCGTTTCGTTTCGAGGGCTTGAGCGTGCGGATCATGTCGAAGACATTTTCGTCGTACATGTAGATGCCGATGACGGCATATTCCGATTTCGGTTTTTTCGGTTTTTCCTCGATGTCGATGATCTGGCCTTTTTTGAAAACAGGAACGCCGTAGGGCCGCGGGTCGGCGAGTTTCTTCAAATAGACGAGCGCGCCTTTGTCGAGCTGCTGGAATTTGCGCACGCCGGGGACGATGCCTTTTTCGACGAGGTTGTCGCCGAGGATAACGACGATGCGATGGCCGCGCGCGAAGGGTTCGGCGAGGCCGAGCGCCTGCGCGATGCCGCCTTCGCCCTCCTGATAGGCGTAATTGATGCGGTCGAGCCCGAAATCCTTGCCGTTGCCAATGAGGCGCAGAAAATCGCCGGCGTTGTTGCCGCCCGTGACGATCAGGATGTCGTGGATGCCGGCATCCACGAGCGTCTGGATCGGATAAAAAATCATCGGTTTGTCATAAACCGGAAGCAGATGCTTGTTCGTGATGCGGGTGAGCGGGCGGAGTCGCGTGCCGAGGCCGCCGGCGAGAATGATGCCCTTGATGGGTTTCGAGCTCATGCGCGCACTATATAAACCTCATGAGAGGCTGTCACGGTTTTCCAGCAGACGGCTTGACCTTCAGCAGCCTGTCGCAGACATCCATCGCGGCATCGATATTTTTTGGATTTCCATGAAACCCTCCATGGTCGCCATCCGGATCCTGGATGAAGAGGTCGACCTTCCCGTTGAAACGCTCCAGCCATTGGCGGGTGCCGTTCATGGCTTCGCATCCGTCGCGCGCGGGCTTGCTGTCCTTGCCGCCGCAATAAAGGATCCAGTGGGTGCCCTCGAACACGCGAAAACCATATTTGCCGAAGGTGATGTCGCGATGGAGCGGGAAATCGGGGTCCACTCCGCCGGCGTTGGCGATGAATGCTCCGAAAAGATGTTTGCGGGTGTGAACCTCAAGGAATCCGAGGTCATAAGCAATGGCCGCGCCGCGGCCGAAGCCGTGGAAAATGGTTTTGCCCGGGACAATTCCAAGATCCTTGAAGATCGTTTGGAACATGGGATGAAGCGCGTCAGCCGTGTAATAATCAGAAAACTGATCGCCTTTGCCGAACCACCATTGGACGGCAAGAATTCCATAACCGCGTTTGGCAGCGGCGGCTTGCCAGAGGAAAAAATCGTCGTACGCCCAACCGCCTTCCGGATGCAGCGTGACAATCATGGGCGCGTTGGGAACGGGCTGCCAGAAAAGATAGAAGCTGCGGCCGTCGGGCATGGGCAGCACCTGGGCCTTTTTCTCGACGGCGAAGGCGTAATGTTCGGGTGAGGCGATGCGGGCCTGGTCGCTCAACAATTCGAACGCGGATTTTTCCGCGGCGGGTTCCGGCTTGGATTCCTCGGCGCGGAGCGGCGCGAGAAAACAAAACGCGAGCAGGAGAAACTTATTTTTCATCGGAAGGAGGACGTTTTTTCCAGATTCCCATGCGCACGCTTTGGATGAGAATAAAAGCCCAGCCGGCGAGAAGGACCGGCAGAAAATACCAGAGATGCATCGAGGCGAGGAGAAGAAGAAACGCGAGAAGACTCAGTAGAAAGCATCCCCCGACCACGAAGTTTTCCTTGAATTGGCGGCTGGGCGACATGATCAAATCCCGAGGGTCTTTAACATCTGGCCGATCACTTTTTCGGCCGCAAAATATTCCGCGGCGATTTCCTGCGCACGCCTGGAATGTTTCGGATAATCCGAGACGATGGCCTCAGCCGCGGCGCGAATATCCTCCATGCCCTTGAAAGCGAAGAGGCCTTCGCCGGTCGGAATGAATTTTCCGAACAGCGTGTCCTGTGTGATGACGGGCCTGCCGGCGGCGAGGTAACAGGCGCTGCGATCACTGAACCAGCCTGTCTTCAAACGGATGTATTGGTCCTTGGCGGCGGTCCATTCCGCGCCGCTTTCCTGGATGTAGCGGATGTAGGCGTCAAAATCGCACGACAACGCGTGCGGATTGGTGGTCGTCCAACCCTGGCGCGCATACAATTCCTTCGACGCGGGATCCAGGTTCATGTCCGTCGCCATTTCCCATGCGCACGACGTGTTCCCGATCGATTTCGGAACGTCGGAAAATTTCAAAAATTCAAACGTCTTCGACCAGTAGTAGATCTGGTTTTTCCAGACGATGTCCTTCCCCTTCGTGTCCCAATTCGCGATCGTGGTGAATTTCACGTTTGGCGTTTTGCGTTCCTGGTTCTTCGTTTGCCAGAGTTCGAGCGCGACGGGCTGGCGGGTGGCGTGCCATGTGAGGCCGCCGGTGGGCAGGGGGCAATCCGCCTGTCCCACATTTTCACCGAAGGTGAAGTGCGCATGATGCGCGCCGAGATATTGGATCGTGTCCTGAATTTTTTTATCGAGTTTGATCTGTTCCACGCCGGGGTCGCTCTCCACATAGACGAGGCAGCGGGATTGGCGGACGTTGTCGTGCAATTCCTGGGCGCCGCAGATATTGAGCGTGGCTTCGGCATTGGCGAAAGCGTCGGCGATCTGGCAGTCGGTGAGATCGCCGAAAAGGCTCATCGGTTCGGTGAAGCGCGCGCGGTAGGCCCATGTGAAACCAAACCGTTTTGCAAGGTGACTGGTGATTTCGGCGACCTTGGGCAGCACGCTCTCGCCGCTTTCGAAGGATTCCGGATCGTAGGGAATGCGCGCGGTATCCTCGATGTAAATGGGATCGAAACCGAGTTTCTTGAGCCCGAGAAGATAGTGGATGTGCTGCCACACCACGCCGGCGATGGGGCAGGTGGTCATGAAGCCCGTCACCACGATGCGCTTTTTCATGGTGGATTCTTAAAGTTGTTTCACGACCTGGGCCGGATTGCCGGCCACCACGACGTTGGGCGGGACGTCGCGCGTGACGACCGCGCCCGCGCCGACGACGGAATTTTCCCCGACGGTGACGCCCTTCAGGATGACGGCGTTCATGCCGATCCAGACGTTGTCCCCGATGTGCACGGGCTTCGTCGCGATGTGCGGGCGTTCCGCCTTCGTGTAGGGATTGAGCACCAGCGCGTCCTGTTTGCGCTGGATGGGGTCGAGCGGATGGAAATCAGAATCGGCGATCCCCACGCCCCATGAGACCAGACAATAGTTGCCGATGGTGATTTCCTCCTCGCACATGACGATCGCGCCGTTCAGCAGCGTGTAATCGCCCACAGTGCAGCGTCCGTTGCCTTTCACCGCGAAGGAGCAGCCTCCATAGACGGAGCAGAATTTTCCGAAGGCGATCGCCGGATTTTGTTTCGATTTGCAGAACCGGAAAACCTGCGCCGTCTCCAACCAGAAACCGTCGCCGAAGGTGACGTTGGGTGGCACCTCACCCTGGTACCAGTCATTTTCCACGCGGCGGTCGATCACATTCGTGGGCATCGCGGCAGCATATACATAGACATCGGGGTGAACAAGATCGGAGAACCCCCCACAGGGTTTTCAGGCGGACCGCGTATTGCGGAAACTTCCTGTGACATCGAGACTTTGGAAAGGAGGACGTCATGAAAAATACGAATCACAAGACTGTTTCCATGATCAATCGGTTGATTGAAACCTGCAGGGACGGCGAGAATGGTTATCGCGCTGCGGCAAAAGGCGTCCAGGATTTCGAATTGAAGATGCTTTTTCAAAATTACGAGCAGCAGCGGATCCAATTTGGCTCGGAATTGCAGGCGGAGGTTCTTGCCCTGGGCGGCGATCCGCAAAATGATGGGAGCCTTTCAGGGAAGGTGCATCGCGGATGGATGAGTCTCAAATCGGCCATGACGGGAAGCGATGAGGACGCGATCATTGCGCAATGCGAACAGGGCGAGGATGCGGCGGTGAGGTCCTACAAGGAGGCTCTTCAATCCGATCTGCCCGCGAGCGCGCGCATGGTGGCGGAGCGCCAGTTCACCCAGATCCAACAGGCGCATGACACGATTCGCGCCCTGGAAAAAACAGGAATGAGAAACTAATCTATAGCAAGCGAATGCATCCAAACGATGACAATGCTTGCGGCGACGTGGCGTCCGGTCATTTCGAGGGATCCATGACCGGCCGCCACATTTTTTTCATCCGCGACTCTGCGAATGATAAAGGCGTGCATAGGCTCCATTGCGTTGGAGGAGTTCGGGGCCCGTTCCCTGCTCGACAAGTGTCCCATTCTCCAGGACGAAAATGCGGTCGCAGTCGTGGATCGTTCCGATCCGATGCGTGACCATCACGGTCGTCCGCCCTTTCATCAACTCGCGCAACGTCTCCATGATCGTTGCCTCCGTTTGAGGATCGAGCGCGGATGTAGGCTCATCCAGCAGCAGAATCGGCGCATTTTTAAGAAAGGCGCGCGCGATGCCGATGCGCTGGCGTTGTCCGACGGACAGGCGAACGCCCCGCTCGCCCACTTCTGTGGCGTAACCTTTCGGCGTTTCCTTCGCGAAATCATGCACACGGGCGGCGACGGCGGCCCGCTCGATCTCCGCGTCGCTCGCTCCCAGTTTTCCATAGCCGATATTATCGCGGATGGTTCCCGCAAGCAGCATGGTGTCCTGCAGCACAATGCCGATTTGCTCGCGCAGCGATTTCTTTTTTAAATTTTTCAAGTCCATGGCGTCGAGCTGCACGACGCCCTTCGTCGGATCGTAAAACCGCGGAATGAGACTGAGTAAAGTCGTTTTCCCCGCGCCGGTCGCGCCCACGAACGCCACGCGTTGACCGGGATCGATGCGCAACGAAACGTCCTTCAGGATCAGCCGTGCTTCGTCGTAGCCGAAAGCGACGCTTGCGAACTCGATGATGCCGCCCACATGTTTCACCGCCACCGCGCCCGGCTTGTCGGGAACATCCTCCTTCGTGTCGAGAATTTCGAAGACGCGCTGCGCGCCCGCGGCGGCGCCTTCCAGCGCGAACGAAGTGTAGGTGAGCGTCTGCAGCGGCTGGTAAAGCATCGCCAGGTAGGAGACAAAGACCGTCAGCTCGCCGAGCTTGATGTCGCCCGAGATGACGTGCTGCGCGGCGAAATAAATCATGGCCGTGGTGCCAAATCCCATCAGAGTGCCGATGACGAGGGCGGAATTGAGCTGCGTGAGCGTGAGTTTGAGATTGGCGCTTAGGCTGCGCTGCGCCTGTTGCTGGAAGCGGTCGAGTTCGTAATCCTCGCGTCCAAACGCATGGACGATACGGATGGCGGCGAGCCCTTCCTGCGTGCGCGAGGTGAGTTCGCTTTCGCTTTCCGAGATGAGCGTGGACTCGCGACGGATGCGGTCGGCGTAATGATAGATGGCGTAGAAGAGAAGGGGGCCGATCGTGATCGCCAGCAGGGTGAGGTGCCAGTTCATGCGGAACATGATCACCGCCGTGGTGAGCAGCGTGAGAATTGCGGTGAAGATGGGAACGAGGCCGCGATTGAGGATCGTCTGGATCGCCTGCGCGTCGTAGCTGACACGGAACATCGAATCGCCCGAATTGCGCGCGTCGTGAAACTTGAGCGAGAGTTGCTGCAGATGCGCGAAGAGATCGCAACGGATGCGCGCAAGCGCCTTGAGTCCGATTTTGACGAGCAGATAGCTGCTGACGAGATTGAAAAGGCCGCTGAGCAGGCAAAGTCCGGCCAGCCCCAGGCAGAGCTGCAATAAGTAGTGAAGATTGTGATAAGTGGATGGACTGGCTTTCGGATCGAGGATCGAATCGATGATATATTTGAGCGGCCAGGGCTTGAGCAGATCGGTGCCGATGTTCAGCAGCACGAAGGCCAGCGCGAGAAAAATAGGTGCGCTGTAGGGAGCGTAATAGCGCAGTGTCCGTCGATAAACCGACCAGCGGGAAGGGGCGGCGGGCATAAATTCGGGCATAGCCTATAGGATCATTCCCGCAATGCAAAGCCTGCGTCTTTGCGTGCTTCTGGAAACCGTTTCCCTTTTTTTTACGGCCTGCTAAGGTGACGTCATGAGCGACGTTCATCCTCTTCTTTTGGCGGGCGAATGGGTGGCGGGCGAGGAAGTCCAGGAGGTGAAGGCGCCTTTTGGCGGCGCATTGATCGGCCGCGCGGCGCGGGCCGGCGAGAAACAATCGGCCCAGGCCCTCGACAAAGCGGTCGAAGCATTTCAAAAATTTCGAAAGACGCCCACGCATGTCCGTCGAAGCATTTTACTGCGATGCGCGGCGCTGATCGGGGAGCGTCACGACCAGCTCGTCGACATCCTTTCGCGCGAGGCGGGCAAGCCGGTGATGTTTTCCTCGATGGAAGTGAAGCGGATGAAGCTCACGTTCGAGCTCGCCGCCGCGGAGCTCACGCGCTTCGGAGGCGAAGTGCTGCCCGTGGATTTCGATGACCGCGCGGAAAATTGTGAATGCGTCGTCCGCCGTTTTCCCATCGGCGTTATTGCCGCCATCGTGCCTTACAACTGGCCGTTCAACCTCGCCGCGCACAAGATCGCGCCCGCGCTCGCCGTGGGCAATCCGCTGATCGTGAAGCCCGCGACTTCGACGCCGCTGTCGACGCTTGCGCTCGGCAAAGTTTTGACCGATGCCGGCGTGCAACCCGGCATGATTTCCATTTTGCCGTGCGGTTCGGCCGTGGCGCAAAAATGGGTGGAGGATCCGCGCGTGGCGATGGTTTCCTTCACCGGATCGCCCGCCGTGGGCTGGCACCTGAAGGCCGTGTGCGGAAAAAAGAAGGTTTCGCTCGAGCTGGGCGGCAACGCCGCGCTCGTCGTGCATGAAGACGCCGATCTGGAACGCGCCGTGCAACGGACGGTGATTGGAGGTTATGGCTATGCCGGGCAGGTGTGCATTTCCGTGCAGCGCGTTTTCGCGCACGAAGCGATTTACGAGAAATTTTCCGCGATGCTCGCGGAGGCGACGAAGAAATGTCCGTATGGCGATCCAATGGACGCCAAAGCGGTGTGCGGTCCCTTGATTGACGAGACGAATGCGAAACGTGTGGAGCAGTGGATCAATGAAGCGGTGAAGGAAGGAGCGCGCGTGCTCGCGGGCGGTTCACGCGATGGGACCGTTGTGGCGCCGACGCTCATCGATCGCGTGAAGCCTTCCATGAAAGTGTGCTGTCAGGAGGTTTTCGGGCCGGTCGTGACGCTCGAACCTTATCGCGAATGGAAGGATGTGTTGCGGCGGGTGAATGATTCCACGTTTGGATTGCAGGCGGGAATTTTCACGCGCGATTCGGACCGCATTTACCAGGCGTTTCAGGAGCTCGAGGTGGGCGGCGTGATCGCGAACGATTTTCCGACGATGCGCGTGGATAATTTTCCGTACGGCGGCGTCAAGGATTCCGGTTTTGGCCGCGAAGGCGTGCGCTACGCGATGGATGAGATGACCGAACTGAAGACGCTCTTCACGCGGCACTCTGTCTAGAGTTGCTGCCAGCCGACGACCTTGCCGTTTTCGAAATCCACGCGGAAGATGTCACGTTCGTGCGTGACGGAAATCGGATCGTAATCGGTGTAAAAAATCGGTTTGCCGTCCACGGTCTGGCCGGGCAACGTGCGCCACGCCGGAACGTTTTCGGAATCGAGACGCGTATAGACCCATGTTTCGCGGGCGACGCCTTTTTTGGATCCGTGCAACACGCGAGCGGGACGTCCCAAGGCGATGTAAACGGCGTCCGGCGTCATGCCTTCCTGCACTTCGCCATGAGCTGCGGCGTCCTGGAATTTTTTCGGCAGGGCGGCGTAGGCATCCGGCCGTTCCTTGATGCGTGCCTCGGGTGACGAGCAACCCGTGAGAAGGCAGACAGCGAAGACAGACAGGAAAAACGCGCGCATGAAGCTAATGTAGCGACGTCATACGTGTTGTAAATAGTCAGCAGAGAGATCCTTCGCCCTCGCTTCGCTCAGACTCAGGATGACAGATGATTTGTCATTCTGAGCGAAGCGAAGAATCTCTCTCAACTCTCAACTTCTGTCTTATTGATTTTGCAGATTGACCGGCTGGCGATTTTCGAAAAGGTCGCCCTGGAGATAAGCTGGGCCTCGCGGCGAGCGCATCCGGGGAGGAGTGTGTTTGTGGAGGATCTGTTTGAGCGTGCGTTCGAAAAGCTGGGCGAGGCGGTCGTCGTTCGGCGCGTGCGTTTCCTTTTCGCGTTGCCGCGCCTTGAACTGGCTGAAGGCGGTGAGGAGATAGGGAATGACGCTGTTGCGCTGGATGTCTTCGACTCCCAGGCGGCAGAGATGGCAGCCATTGATCTCGGCCTTGCGTCCTTCGCGCTCGAGAAGGATCGTGAGATATTGCAGTCCGTTCATGCCGCGGATGTCGGTCTGATCCGGATCGCCGCAGATGACGATCTTTGAGAAGGGGCCGAGGCGAGTGACGGCCATCTTGATTTGCTCGACGGTGGTATTTTGCGCCTCGTCGATGATCATGAAGCTTTCGCTGAAGGTGCGTCCGCGCATGAACGCGAGCGGCGCCGCCGAAATATGTTTGGCGGCAAGCAGCGCCTTGAGCGTCGGATCCGGAAGGAACGCGGTGAGCTTGTCGTAGAAAGGCTCGAGGTAGGGCCCGATTTTTTCGTCCACGTTGCCGGGGAGATATCCCATTTCCTCGCCGCCGGCTTCCACGAGGGGACGGCAGAGAATGAGATCGGCGAAGCGTCCATTGAGAATGCCTTCGAGACCCTTGCGGACGGCGAGCAATGTTTTGCCTGTGCCGGCCGGGCCTGTAAGCACGACGATTTTTGCCTCGGGATGCTGAAGCGTGTCGATGAAGTGCTGCTGGTTGGGCCGGAAGACGAGCGGCCGCATTTTCGGGACGGTCCCGCGAAACTTCGGGCGATTGACGAGCTTGGGCGAGCTGATGCCGTTGATTTGCTGCGCGGCGAGCGCGGCTTCCTCCGGACTTGAATGGGGTTCTAAATTTTGAGCGAGGCGTTCCTGATGTTCGAGCTTACCGTTGGGATTCTTCTGTTTTCGTTTGCTCATAGCGGATTACAGCGGCACGGCAAAATCCTGATGCAGGGTTAAACGATCAAAAGCAGAGGGAACGAGGGACAAAATCTTGCGAAGACATCGCGCGATCGGCACAAGAAGGTGCTTCGCACAAACTTGGCAGGTGCCGCAAGGAAATAGTGCGAAATTTCCGAAAAGATGCGCGCTATTCCTCCACGCCGCGCGCGATCATCTCGAGAAGCAGATCGCGGATGGTGTCGAGACGGGAAAGGTCCGTGATTTTCAACCCCCGCTTGTCGGTGATTTGGAATTCATCGGTGGCGGTATGCTCCCTGGTCTGGATCTTCGCCTGCGCGATGTCGACCCCGTTGAGCGTCAGGATCTGCAAGATATCATAGAGCAATCCGATGCGATCCGGCGTGTGGATTCGCAAGATCGTGTGGTCGTGCAGGCTTCCGTTGTCGAATTCGATGGCTGGCTTCGTGACACGGCGTTTCGGACGCCGGGAAGAGCGGGAATCCTCCTTTTTTAAAATATCGGAGAAGGGGACGTCCTGCATTCCTTCGAGCGACTTGCCGAGCCACTTCGCCACGTTTTGGATCCTGGCCTTGCTGGTGATGCAGTGGTTGTCCTCGTCGCACACCCGGAAAAGGTCGAGGATCAGGTGGTCCGTGCGCGTATGGATGTCAGCCTGGAGGATGTTCATCCCATTCATCGCGAAGGAACCCGCCACCTTCGCGAAAAGGCCGTGTCGGTTCCATGTGCAGACGAGCGCCTCGGAATATCTGCTGCGCGGAAAATGCCTCCAGCAGATGACGGGCGCGACCGCCTCCGTCTGGTCATAAACGAGATTTTTGAAAAAGGTGTTCAGCGCCTGCAGGTGCCACACAACGTCTGTGGTTGTGACGCTTCCCCAGTAGCGCAGGGGCATATGATTGAGATGCGCCTCGAACTCGTCGCGCGTGACGCTGGCCGGCAGGACTTTCTGGACGGAATCGCGGAGCGCGTTGCGTTGCTTTGAAAGGATCGCTTCGTTCAGCCGGGATAGAGAGGTCCTCTTCGTGGCTGCCCTGCCACTTTTTCGAGGTGACGCTGTTCTCGAAGACACATTCAAACCTCCGGGAGATTGCATCGTCAGTGGGTTTTTTGCAAGTCTTCGCCGGTGGAAAGAAGGTCTTCGCCCGTTGGAATGAAGTCGCCGGCAAGCGCCTCGGCAAGCGAACGGTAACGGCGGATCCTCCAGTCGCAAAAAACAGGAATGCCCTTGCACGATTTGGAATCCGCAAGCTCGGAAACATTCAGCGTCTGCCGGGACTTGCCGCCCAGCGTTTCGCACCACTCAACAATCAAATTTTTTGGGTCAGGACTGTAGGATGAAGACATAGGTCGTCAAAAAGAAGCAGGCGGGATGCCAAGGCGCAAAAGCGTCAGTCGCTTTCAATTTTTTCGGAGCGACGCGTCCGTCTGTCGTGATTTGAACAATCGCCGGGCGCATTTTTGACAATCTGTTCTCAAAAATGACATTCGGACGGGCGTGTGAATACGCCGCATGAATTTGAAAAAGAAACGATCGCGCTTTGCAAATGCATGCGGGCCAGCTACATTGCGAACAACAGCGCGGATTCAGCAGCCTGTTATGGAGAAAATCACTTACGCGTCGTTGGGTTCCTTGGGTGAATCGTTTCACCATTCTTTCGAAGAAGCCGCGTTGCGCGTGCGTTCCCAGCTCGGCCAATCGCATCCCATGTGGATCAATGGCCGTTCTGTTACCAGCCGCTCCAATTTTCCCGACCGCAGTCCGGCGCACACGCGTTTGGTTCTCGGCCGTTTTGCCAAGGGCAGCGCGGCCCAATTGCGCGAGGCGATCGAAGGGGCGCGAAAGGCTTTTCCGGCGTGGCGTGACCTCGGCTGGCGCCAGCGCATCGTCCTGCTCCGCAAGGCCGCGGACCTGATCAATCAGCGCCAATTCGAGCTCGCCGCGGTGCTGACGCTTGAAGTCGGCAAAAATCGTTTCGAAGCCATCGCCGAAGTTTCGGAGACCGCCGATCTCATCACCTATTATTGCGATCAGCTGGAAAAAAATGGCGGCTATGAAATTCCGATGTCGCTCAGCGCGTCCGAAACCACGCGCAGCGTGCTCAAGCCCTACGGCGTCTGGGGCGTCGTTTCGCCCTTCAATTTTCCGATGGCCCTGGCCGGAGGCATGGCCGCGGGCGCGCTCGTCACCGGAAACACCGTGGTGTTCAAACCGGCGAGCGACACGCCCTTCAGCGGACTCAAGATCGCGGAGATTTTTCGTGATGCGGGACTCCCCACCGGCGTTTTTCATTTCATCACGGGCGGGGGCGGGACGCTTGGACGCGAATTCCTGCAGAACCCGAATCTCGACGGCCTGATTTTCACCGGCTCGCGCGACGTGGGCCTCAGTCTTCTGCATGAGTTTGGCCAGAAGAGGCCGCGTCCGTGCATCACGGAAATGGGCGGCAAAAATCCCGCGGTGATCATGCCCTCCGCCAATCTGCATCACGCCGTGGAAGGCGTCTATCGCTCCGCGTTTGGCATGGGCGGGCAGAAATGCTCGGCGTGCTCGCGGCTTTACGTGCATCGCGCAATCCACAAGGCCTTCATGGAAATGCTTGTGGCGAAGACGGAGTCGTGCCCCATCGGCGATCCGCTGGACCGCGAAACGTTCCTCGGGCCGTTGATCAATGAGCACGCCGTCGATGTGTATGAACACGCGGTGCGGCAGGGAAAGCGCGAAGGCCGCGTGGCGTATGGCGGGCACGTGTTGAAGCGCGACGGATTCGAACGCGGATATTTCGTCGAGCCTACAATCATAGATCGCATTCCGAAAAGCTCCTCGCTCTTTCAGGATGAATTTTTCGCGCCGGTGCTTGCGGTCGCGGAGGTCGGTTCATTGGAGGAGGCGGTGCGCCTCGCCAATGACAGCGACTATGGATTGACCGCGGGAATTTTCACGGAGGATCCGGCGGAGCGCGACCAGTTTTTCCGCGACGTCGAGGCGGGAGTCCTCTACTGCAACCGTCGCGGCGGGGCGACGACGGGCGCGTGGCCCGGCGTGCAGTCGTTTGGCGGATGGAAGTGTTCCGGCTCGTCGGGCAAGAGCGCGCTTGGGCCGCACTATGTCACGCAGTTCATGCGTGAGCAGAGTCAGACGGTCATTCATTGATCGTCGTGGTCAGGCGCTGGCCAAAGTGTCCACTTTGGCTTAAAAGAATCGGATGAAGACGATTTTCCTTCTTCTCGGCAGCAACATTTTCATGACGTTTGCATGGTACGGACATTTGAAATTCCGGCACGTCGATTTGTGGAAGGTGATTGCGGTGAGCTGGCTCATCGCGTTTTTTGAATATTGCCTGCAGGTGCCGGCGAACCGCTGGGGCTACGGACAATTCTCCGCGTTCCAGCTCAAGATCATCCAGGAGGTGATCACGATCGTGGTTTTCATCGTCTTCGCGGTGCTTTATTTGCGGGAACCGCCGCGCTGGAATCATCTGGCGGCGTTCGGATGCGTGCTTGCCGCGGTTTATTTCGCGTTCCTTCCAAAGGCGGTCTTGCCTTGAGTTTGAACGGAAGATTACTTCAGAGCAGATCCAGATCCTGCAGTGTCTTCTTCACCACGTCGCGGCCGGTGCTGCTGATTTTGCACATGGGTAGGCGGTATTCCTCCTCGATGCGGCCCATCATGGCGAGCGCGGCCTTCACGGGGATCGGATTGGTCTCGATGAAAAGATTTTTGAAGATCGGATAAAGTTTCGCGTGCAGCTTTTGGGCGGCCGCGATT
>Ga0207107_1015_pt1 | contig 42230 bp, 28 predicted proteins | sample Alteio_BWMinHeat_75_FD_153555 | JGI IMG/M metagenome (GOLD analysis project Ga0207107, IMG submission 153555) | Enriched cells from forest soil in Barre Woods Harvard Forest LTER site, Petersham, Massachusetts, United States -... | ecosystem: Environmental > Terrestrial > Soil > Temperate forest >... | reverse complement strand
TCGGTTTACACGAAGGCATCGTCCGCCATCGCGGACGCGCTGGGAGCCGAGGTGGGCCGGATTGAAAAAAAAGACGAGACCGTCCTGCTCTCCGTGGATTTTCAAACGTGTCCGGATTTCCTTTTAAAGGAACGCGAAGGCACGGTGGCGTCGGTCCTCAAAAAACAGGGGGGAGTCTCCTCCCTTGAAATCGAACGCGTCGATGGTAACGACATTCCCCACGGGCCCAGCGCCGGTCTTTCAGGAGATGTTTTCCTCAGGATCATCCAGAAACATCCACGTGCGTCCCTGATCGTCTCGCTCGTGGGACCTCCCGTTTGGAAGGAGGGGCAGCTCGCGCAGGCAGGCGCTCATCCTCCCCGCATCATCGCGCTGTCGCTTTCCGGCAATGCGGAATCTTTTCCCGCGCTGGTGGACGGTCTGATTGTACCCGGCGCTCTGGGGAACGTGACGGTCGCGACGCCTTCTGCAAAAGCTCCCGCGTCGCCGTCTGAAAATTAACGGGGTGGATTCGGCAGCTTATTGATAGAAACAGAAATTTTTCTGTTTCGTGGGATAATGCCAGGTCCAGACATCATCGACATAGGCGTGTCTGAAACTTTCGACGTGTCCATCGCATAAAACCGCATTGAAGCTCCCGAGATGACGGAAGCGAATCTGGCCGGTCGATGTGCTAAAACTAAAATCTCCATCGTAATCCCAATTGCTGGGATCATCCCCGGTCTCCGCTTCGGCCGGATCGCCCCAAGGCGTGGTGGAATGATCAAAATAGGGTCGAACCCTTCCTCCGAGTTCCGTGTGCTGGATGGCGTCCGCAACCAGAATCAGCTCCGCGGGATATTTGATGCTTTTCGTTTGAATGGGGTAGGCAGGATAAATTGGAGGAATGAACCACGGCGGAAAGTAGGGATAACCCCAGACGGTATCGTAAGAAGGGCAGATTCCCTGGTTGATGGCATAGGTGGGATAGTTGTCGTGGGGATAATCAGGGTTGCCGATCACGCTGAGCACGTGGGAGAGACAAACAAACACTTTGCCGCGTTCATGAACGGTTCCCCCCAGGTAAGGTGAAATCATATTGGACCACTCGTTCGAAACGGTGTTGAGATCTCCATTGTTGATGTATTGACAGGGCGGATAAGTGTCGCTTGAAGCTTCGGCGTAAAGCTGAATGGCCACCCCGATCTGGTGCAAATTATTCACACATTGGCTCGCCTTGCTCGATTCCCGGGCCTGTTTCAAGGCAGGGGTAAGGAGGGCGACCAGTACGACCAGGATTGAGACGCAAACCATCAGCTCCAGTAACGAAAACCCTCTGGTCTTGGATCTTAATAAATTCATGGACAACGAATATGAATGAATTTTAAGAGGTCCAACTTCCATCCATTCATTTATTATATCGTCCGATTCAAGAGCTTCCTTTTGCAATTTTTTGCAGACTCCAAAGGATGTTTCGCATTGTAATCCCTTCTTAATTAAGGGTTTCTTGAAGGAGGTAATTCCATGCCTCCCTCCCGACTTAGTCCTCAACAGCGGAAAATCATTCAGACCATCTGCGTTCTCGCGATCATCGCTTCGTTGCTCTCTTTCATTCCGGAAGGCCCGCGCAAGGCGAGGTTGGATCGCATGTCCTTTCGCGCGCTGGGATGGGGAATGGCGGAGGAAAGCGCCAGGGTCCTTCATGAAAGAGGCGACGTCGTGGTCGTTTATCCGGACGCTTCGGGGACGAGGTTCGCTGTTTATGAAGATCAGATGAAATTTTTTTGGAACTCCATCGAAAGCCATTCGGGAATTCATGTCGTCGGCCGGGAAAAAGTAGCGGGCTTCTTCGATCATTCTCCGGAGCCGGGCAGCGGAATGAGTCCGGAGCACTACAAGGAGATCGTTCAAAAATATCCAAAAGCTGCGGCGATCATTTCCTTTGTGGGGCTGCCGTACCTGACGGAGGCGCAAATATCCGAACTTCCCGAGAAGCTTCCAAAAATGGTCGCGTATGTGGCGCGGCAGGGAGTGCGGAAGGAATTTTTCGAAGATCAGATCGTTCACGTCGTGATCGCGCGAAGATTCGTGAAACCCGACACGAAAATCCAAAAAATTCCGGAGCTCTTCGCCTACTATTACCAGGTCATCAAGCCAAAGATCCCCGACCAACCGTGACGTCCCGTCGGAAGTTCGATGCTTTGCGATCCGCTCCCTCCATGTTAGTCTGGAATGCTTGCAAACCGGCATTTCATCCTCCGTCCCGATTGTGGACGACGCCTTGCTTTTGAAATACGACGCGTCGGGACCCCGCTACACGAGTTATCCCACGGCGCCGCAATTCACGCAGGAATTCTCGTCCACCGATCTGCTGCGCGAGATGGAGGAGATTCACGCGTTGAAAAAGCCGTCCGATCTCTCGCTCTATTTTCATCTGCCGTTTTGCGAGTCGGTCTGTTTTTTTTGCGGCTGCAATGTGACGTTCACGAGCGACCGGAAACGTCCGGTCGGCTACACGGACCTCGTGATCCGCGAGATGGACCGCGTGGCGCCCGGCCTTCGCAAGGGAAGGCGCGTGGCCCAGCTTCATTGGGGCGGCGGCACGCCCACGTTTTTCAAGCCCGATCAGCTCCGGCGGCTGCACGAGGCGACGCGCGCGCGGTTTGAATTCGCGCCCGACGCGGAGATCGGGCTCGAGGTGGACCCGCGCGAAACCACGTCCGAACATTTGAAGACGCTCCAGGAGCTTGGGTTCAACCGGCTTTCCATGGGCATCCAGGATTTCGACGCGCGCGTGCAGAAGGCGGTGAACCGCATCCAGACGGAGGAGATGACGCGCGGCGTGATTGAGGAGGCGCGTTCACGCGGTTTTCAAAGCATTTCCGTCGATCTCATTTACGGTCTGCCGCATCAAACGGAAGCCTCGTTTGGAAAAACCGTCGAAAAAATCCTCGCGCTTGCTCCCGACCGGATCGCGCTTTTCAATTTCGCCTATCTTCCCAAAATGATTCGGCATCAAAAGGCGATCCATGCTGAGGAACTTCCTTCGTCCCGCGAAAAACTGGCGATCCTGCGGAGCGCCATCGCGGCGTTCACCGGTGCGGGCTATCGCTACATTGGAATGGATCATTTCGCAAAGCCCGGCGACGAGCTTTGCCGCGCGCAGGAGGCGGGAACGCTCTATCGCAATTTTCAGGGATACACGACGCATGCGGGTTGTGATCTTCACGCATTCGGCGTTTCCGCGATTTCGCAGGTGGGCCGCACGTACGCGCAAAATCAAAAGAACATTCACGATTATGAAAAAGCGATCCTCGGCGACGGTCTCGCGACGCAAAGAGGGATCCGACTGAGCGACGACGACATGGTGCGGCGCGACGTCATCATGCGCCTCATGTGCGACTTCGCGATTGATAAGAGTGCGTTCTCCGAGCGGCACGGCATCGACTTCGATTCCTGTTTTGACGATGCGCTCAAAAAAATGAAGCCCATGGAAGCCGACGGCCTCATCGCGTGCAATGGCTCGAAAATGGAAGTCACGCCGGTGGGACGGCTTCTTGTCCGAAACATCTGCATGCTGTTCGACGCGTATCTGGGAGTTTCGGAACGCGAATTTTCGCGGACGATATGAGCCGCCCGATCGTGCTGCTCGTCAATCTCGGCTCGCCTGATTCGCCCTCGGTGCCGGACGTGCGCCGTTATCTGCGCGAATTTCTCTCCGACGCCCGCGTGCTGGACGGTTCATGGCTCGTGCGCCAGTTCGTGTTGAACGTTTTCATTTTGCCCTCCCGTCCGAAACAGTCGGCGCACGCCTACCAGTCGATCTGGACGGCCGAAGGCTCTCCACTCGTCGTTATCAGCAAAAAAGTTCAGGCGTTGCTTCAGAAAAAGACCGATCTTCCGGTCGAGCTCGCGATGCGTTACGGCAATCCTTCCATTCCGGATGTGGTGGCTCGCATCGCCGCGCGAGGTTTCGAGGAGATTTTACTCGTTCCGCTTTATCCGCATTATGCGATGTCGAGTTATGAGACGGTTGTGGAGCGCGTGCGCGAAGTTTTGAAACAAAAAGCGCCGGCTATGGCGCTGAAGGTGTTGCCGCCTTTTTTCGACGATTCCGCGTATGTGCAGGCGCTGGTCGCGAGCGCGTCCGACGCCTTGCGCGAGCCTTACGATCATTTGCTTTTCAGTTTTCACGGGTTGCCGGAGCGGCACATGAAGCTCGCCGACCCATCCGGAACCCATTGTCTGATGAGCGCCGATTGCTGCGCCACGCCGCATCCGGCGCATGCGACCTGTTATCGCGCGCAATGTTTTGCCACGATGCGCTCCTTTGTGCAGACGGCAAAAATTCCGAAGGGAAAGTTTTCCATTTCATTCCAGTCCCGTCTTGGACGCGATCCGTGGCTGAAGCCCTACACGGACCTGGAGCTGGCGGCGCTGCCATCGCGCGGCATCCGCAGGTTGCGCGTGATTTGTCCGGCGTTTGTTTCCGATTGCCTGGAAACGCTCGAGGAGATCGGCATGCGGGGACGCGAGACGTTTCTTGCGTCGGGGGGAGAGAATTACGCGCTCATTCCCTGTCTCAATGAGCGGCCCGAGTGGATTGAAACATTGAACGGATTTGTGGAACGGTTGAAAAAATGAGCGTGGCGGGTGAACATCCTGCGGTGGTGATTGGCGCGGGCGTTTCGGGCCTCGCGGCGGCGAGGGCTTTGCGCGAGCAGGGCATCACTCCGCTGGTGCTGGAGTCGAATCCCGAGCCGGGCGGCGCGGTCTCCACGGTCCGGCGGGATGGATTTCTTTGCGAATCGGGTCCGAACACCCTGCGGCTTTCAAAACCGGAGGCGGCGGAATTTCTGGAGCGGCTCGGACTTTTGCAAACGGCGTGCGACGCGGCGCCCCAGGCCCGAAAAAGATTTTTGGTCCGGAACCAAACGCCAGTTGCGATTCCATCCTCCCTGTCGGAGTTTTTTTCGTCGCCAGTTTTTTCATGGCGGATGCGCGCGGCGTTGCTGCGCGAAATGTGGGCGCCTCGCGGCGATGATCCGGACGAATCGATCGCGGCGTTTGTACGCCGGCGCCTCGGCGGGGAGTGGCTCGAGGAAGTGGTGTCGCCCTTTATCTCGGGCATTTATGGCGGGGACCCCGAGAGCATTCTGGTACGCCACGCATGGCCCCGGTTGCATCAAATGGAGCAGAAGGCGGGGAGTGTGACCTTCGGCATGTTGAAGAAAATGGGAAGGAAATCTTTTCGATCCCGCATGATTTCCTGGCCGGAAGGAATGCGGCAGTTGGTTTTGGGACTGGCGACGGGCCTGGAGGTGAAAAGTTCGGTGAAAGTGGAAGGCGTTCGACGCGATGGCGAATTTTACCGGGTGGGCGCGGCGGGAACCGAATGGAAAACGCGTCGGCTGGTGCTTGCGACCTCTTCCCTGGTCGCGGCGCGTCTTTTTCCCGATGCGGCGGCGCTCGCGACGGTTCCGCATGCGCCCATTGCCGTGGTGCATCTGGGTTTCAAAAGGGAGGCCGTGGGGCATCCTTTGGATGGTTTTGGCGTCTTGATTCGTCGTGGATTGGATCTTCGAAGCCTGGGCATTCTTTTTTCATCGACACTTTTTCCCGGACGAAGTCCGGATGGGTCTGTATTGCTGACGATTTTTCTGGGGGGCCGCCTGGATCCGACGGCATTGGAACTGTCGGAGCAGGCGCTGATCCAAACCGCGGTGAACGATGCCACGACCTTGTTGAAGATTCGCAGCGAGCCTGGGTTTTCGCGTGTGACGCGCTGGCCGGCCGCCATTCCCCAATATGAAGAGCATCACGACCGGATTTTGGCGGAATGCGACGCGGTGGAAAGAAGGAATCCGGGCCTGCGTCTGGTGGGGAGTTATCGTGGGGGCGTTTCGCTGGAAGATTGCCTGATGAATGGACATGCGGCGGTTCGGAATCCGGCCTGATTCCACGATTTTTCGAAATCCTTATCTGCTTTCCATCAAGCGAGTTACGTGGTAAATTCTCGGCTTGTGACGCAGTGTTTCGAGCATCGATTCGAGATTCCGCGTGTCCCTTTTCAAGTCTTCTTTTTTAACGGCTGCCACCTATGAGGGCGCTCATCATCGCCAAAGATTCGGAATCGGCGCGGCATTTAGCCGAGCAGATGCGAATTGCGGGTATTGAGCCGGCTTTGGACCTCAACATGCGGGGGGAAATGCCGTCGCTTGAAAAAGTGGAGTGCGATTGTTTTGTCCTAGACTGGAATCGTTTTGGCCGCAAAAGCGTGGAGTTGTGCCGAACCCTCTCGGGCGGCACGCAAAAGCCGGTTTTTGTAACCAACGTCCCGCGCGGCGGCGGCGCGGACGCGGCATTGACGGCGGCGGGAGCCGCGGGACTTTTTTCGGAGAAGATGGAGGCTGCGGAAATCCAATCGCGCTTGAAATCCGGCTTCTCGTCCCTGTCGGATGTTTTCCTGAAGGACCGGTTTTTGTTCGATGCGCTTCCCGCGATGATCTGGGTTAAGGACTCCCATAATCGCATCCTTCGCGCGAACAAGTTTGCCGCGGCAAGCAAGGGGATGGAAGTGGGCGATATGGAAGGGCGCATGGTGGAGGAGCTTTATCCGGATGAAGCTGCCAAATATCACGCGGACGATCTCGAAGTGATCCAATCGGGCAAACCCAAGCTCGGGATCATGGAGCCTTACCAGGACAAATCCGGCGCGAAGAGATGGGTTTGCACGGACAAGATTCCATTTAACGACGCCCAGGGCAAGGTTGCGGGAGTCATTGTTTTCGTCTCGGACGTCACGGATCAAAAGCGTGTCGAGGAAGAGCTGCGTTATCGCATTCGGTTCGAAGAGGTGATCTCCACGCTCTCCACGCGGTTTATTTTGGTGACACCCGAGGAAGTGGATGCGGAAATTCACCGCGCCCTGCAGGTGATCGGCGAATTTGCCGGCGTCGACCGAAGCTACGTCTTTCTTTGCTCGGACGATCTGGCCGCAATCGACAACACGCACGAGTGGTGCGCCCCGGGCATCGAGCCGCAAATCCATCGGCTCAAAAACATTTCGGCGCAGCATTTCTCGTGGTTCATGGAGCGCATGAAGCGCTTCGAAACGGTGCACATTCCGTCCGTGCAGGATCTGCCGTCCGAGGCTGCCGCGGAGAAGGAGGAGTTTCTCAACGAATCGATTCAATCACTGGTTTGCGTTCCCATGATTTCAGGCCAGAACCTGATCGGTTTTGTTGGTTTTGATTCGGTGCGTCGTCCGATGAGCTGGTCGGAGGACCAGATCGCATTTCTGCGAATCATCGGGGAAATGTTCGCCAACGCGCTTCAGCGCCGCCGTTCCGCGCATTACGTGCAGGCGAGCGAAAGCCTTTATGGTTCCGTGATTTCCTCCATGGAGGAGGGCATCGTCATTCAAGACACCGACGGCGTGATTCAGACGCTCAATCCCAGCGCGCAACGGATTCTGGGTCTTCCCTCGGATGAGATGATGGGGCGCAAGCCCACCACCGTATGGGACGCCGTTCGTGAAGATGGAACCCATTTTCCAGAGGGGGAACGTCCGTCCGTTGTCACGCTGCGCACGGGGCAGGCGTGTTCGAATGTGGTGATGGGCATCAAATCGCGCGAGGGACTCCGCTGGATCTCGGTCAATTCCCAGCCCATCTTTTCCACCAGCGACACGGAACCCAATGCCGTCGTGCTTTCGTTCACGGAAGTCACCGAGCGCAAGAAAGCGGAGAAAGCGCTGCTGGAGAGCGAAGCCAAATACCGCCTGCTTTTTGAAAACAATCCCATGCCCATGTGGGTGATTGACGCGGAGACGCTGGATTTTCTCGCCGTGAACGACGCGGCGGTGCGCCATTACGGTTATTCGCGCGAAGAATTTCTCTCGATGCGCACGACGGACATCCGTCCCGTCGAGGAAGTGCCGCGTCTGCTCGAGGCGGTGAAGAACACCGCGAAGCTCGGATCGGAGGGCGGATGGAAGCATCGCAAAAAGGACGGCACGATCATCGAGGTGGAGGTCAGCACGCACAAGATCGAGTTTCAGGGACGCCCGGCGAAGCTTGTGCTCTCGAACGACATCACCGAGCGCGTCCGCGCGCAAAAAGCGGTGCTTGAGAGCGAATTGAAATACCGGAATCTTTTCCAGGATTCGCGCGACGCCATTTTCATCACGGCGAAGGAAGGCCGTTTCATGGACGCCAATCCCGCCGCGCTCGATTTCTTTGGCTACAGCCGCGAAGAATTGCTGAAGCTCGACGTCCAGCAGGTGTATGTCCATCCCGATTCCCGCATGCGCTTTCAGGAGGAAATCGAGCGCAAGGGGTCCGTCAAGGATTTCGAAGTGAAGCTGCGCCGCAAGGACGGATCGGAAATGGACTGTCTCATCACGGCGACGGTGAAGCGCGAAGCGGGCGGCTATCAAAGTATTGTGCGCGACGTGACCGAGCGCAAACGCCTTCAGGAAGCGATGCTGCACGCCCAGAAACTGGAGAGCCTGGGTGTGCTGGCGGGCGGCATCGCGCATGACTTTAATAATCTGCTCGCTGTGATCCTAGGCAACACGGAGCTCGCGCTGGAAATGCTTCCGGCGGGCTCGCAGGCGCGCGACTTCCTCAAGCAGGTGGAAATCTCCAGCCATCGCGGCGCGGAATTGTGCAAGCAAATGCTCGCGTATTCGGGCAAGGGCCGCTTTGTGGTGCAGCCGCTCGATTTGAATTCCATCCTCGAGGAAATGACCGACCTGCTCGGCATCTCCGTGTTGAAGGGCGCGATGTTGAAGTACGATCTCTCCAAGAATCTTCCCGCGGTGATGGCCGACGCCACACAGGTGCGCCAGATTGTGATGAACCTCGTGATCAATGCCTCCGATGCGATCGGCGCCAAGAATGGCACGATTGAAGTGCGCAGCGGCACCGCGCAAATCGCAAAGGTCGACCTCGTCAATGCGAACCCCGTCTTCGACGTCGAGGAGGGGCCCTACGTTTATCTCGAAGTGAAGGACAATGGCCATGGCATGGACGAGCAGACGCGCACCCGCATCTTCGATCCCTTTTTCACGACGAAGTTTGATGGACGCGGCCTTGGCCTTGCCGCCGTGCTCGGCATTGTGCGCGGCCATCACGGCATTTTGAAAGTGGAGAGTGAAAAGGGCGTGGGCTCAACGTTCCGTGTTTATTTCCCCTGCGTCCATGCGCGCGCGGAGACGGTTGTCGCCCGTAAGAACAGGGATGACGAGTGGCGCGGGGATGGAACGATCCTGGTAGTCGACGACGATCCTAGCGTTCGCACCGTGGTTGCGCAGATGGTGAGCCAGCTTGGGTTCGACGTACTGACGGCGGACGATGGTCTTGAGGGACTGAAGCTTTATCAGAAGCATCAGGCGCAGATTCGGCTCGTGCTGCTGGACATGACCATGCCCCGCATGAACGCCGAGGAATTTTTTGAGGAGGTGCGGCGTTTCGATCCTTCCGCGTGCGTGTTGTTGATGAGCGGCTACACGAAAGACGACGTCACGGCGCGTTTCATCGGCAAGGGGCTGGCGGGCTTCGTGCAAAAGCCGTTCAAGTCCACCGATCTGCGCGACCGCATCCGCAGCGCGTTGCGACGCTCGGCGAAATCCGGCGCTTTGCCGCGCCTCGAGGAGCCGCTTGGCAAAAATTTGAGCAAATAAAGCCCCCGCATGAAACGACGCTCCTTTAAAACATCCATGATGAGCGTCCTTCACGATTACCGGGACGAATCGGGAAATCTGCCCATCACCCATCTCCGCCGGTGGTCCGCGTGGCCCACCTGGAGAAGGATGTTCACCGCGTGGGTGGTGCTGATCATTTCCCTTGCCAGCACTTTCGCGGCGTGGAGGAACTCGCTTTTAAGGTCCGAGGCGGAGGCTCACGCCCGTTTCGAAATCGAGGCGCAGCGCATCAAGCTCGCCGTCATCGACCGTTTCGAAGGCTATGAGGAATTGATGAGCGGCATGAAGGGGCTTTTTGTGGCGAGCCACGATGTGGAACATGGCGAATGGAGGGACTATGTCCGGAGCCTGGATACCGAGATCCATAATCCGGAAATTCAATTCTTTGGTTTCGTTGACCACGTGACGCCCGATCATTCCATCGAGTTCTTTCGTTTCCTCGAAACCGAATATGCGCGCAAATTTTCAGAATCCTCCCGCGGAAACGACGATGCCTATCGCATTCGTTATCTGGAGCCGCTGACGTCACGAAACGTGATCCTGCTGGGGAGGGACCTGCATCAGGAAACTGCTTTCCGTTACGCGATGGAACGCGCGCGCGATACGGGAAAGGTGAACCTCGCCTACGGGGCCCCGCTCTTCGGAAGCTCGCCGCAAAATCCGACTTCGCGCGACGCGGTCGTGCTTTTTCTGCCCGTCTATCGCAACGGCATGGATTCTTCGAATGAGGAAAATCGGCAAAAGGCTTTGAGCGGTTTCATCCTCACGCAGTTCCGGGTCAGCGACATGATGAATCATCTTTCCGAGCGCATGGCGCCGGACGTCACCTTGCGGCTTTTTGAAGGCACGCAGATGCATCCGTCGCGTCTGCTTTTCCATTCGGACACGCCGCAGCGCGGAGGTGCGCGCCGTCAACCCGCCTTCATGACCGTGATGCAAATCCAGGTTTTGGGCCGGTCGTGGCTGATGCATTTTGCGACGGGGCCTTTGTTCGAGGCCAGTATCGATCATGCGCGTCCCAATTTGATTCTGATGAGCGGCCTCATGGGAAGTTTTCTGTTGTTCGGCATGGTCTGGTCGCTTGTGCGGGGCGCGGACGCGCTCATGCTGGCGGGCAACATGTCGGAGGAAATCCGGCTGCGCGACCGCGCGATCGCGGCGACGAGCAACGGCGTGCTCATCACGGATCCCAGCCAGCCCGATAACCCGATCGTTTACGTCAATTCCTCGTTCGAGCGCATCACCGGCTACAGCGCGAGCGAGGCGCTGGGACGCAATCCGAGATTTTTATGGGGACAGGATGGCGAGCAGCGCATGCTCGGGGAGCTGCGTGTGGCCATTCGCGAGAAACGGGAGTGCCGCGTGGAGCTGCGCAATTATCGGAAGGACGGCACGCTTTTCTGGAACGAACTCAGCGTATCGCCCGTGCGTAATGACGAGGGGGCCGTCACGCATTTTGTCGGCATCCAGGTCGACATCACGGAGCGCAAGCGCACGGAGGAGGCGATGCTCGGGGTGCAGAAGCTGGAGAGCCTGGGCGTGCTCGCCGGCGGCATCGCGCATGATTTCAACAATCTGCTCGCGGTCGTGCTCGGAAATGCGGAGCTGGGCCTCAAGGAATTAAGGACGCATCCCGCGCGGCAGTTCATCGAGCAGATTGAGATTGCGAGCATGCGTGGCGCGGAATTGTGCAAGCAGATGCTCGCTTACTCGGGCAAGGGCCGCTTTGTCATCCAGCCGATCCAGCTCAATCAGGTGATGGAGGAAATGACGCATTTGCTCGAGGTTTCCATTTCAAAGAGAGTCAATCTGGAATACCAGCTCGCTCCCAAGCTTCCCCTCGTGGAGGTGGACGCCACGCAAATCCGGCAGGTGATCATGAATCTTGTCGTGAACGCCTCCGACGCCATTGGAGACCAGGATGGCACGATCACTGTTTCGACCGGTCTCATGCGCGCGGATGCGAAATATCTGGCGGAAACGCCGCTCACGGATTTGAAGCCCGGCGAATATGTTTATCTGGAGGTGAAGGACACGGGCTGCGGCATGAGTCCGGACACGAAGGCCCGCATTTTCGATCCCTTTTTCACGACGAAGTTCATGGGGCGGGGTCTTGGCCTTGCGGCGCTGCTGGGTATCGCGCGCGGGCATCGTGGAACGATCCGCGTGGACACCGAGCTGGGGACCGGAAGCAGCTTCCGCTTCATGATTCCCTGCATGCCCAACGTGCAGATGCAGCCGGTTGCCGCGCCCACGTCGGTCGCGGCATGGCAGGGTTCCGGCACCGTTCTTGTGGTGGACGACGAGGATGACATCCGGATTGTGATTGCCCGCATGGTGGAAAGCCTGGGATTTCACGCCGTGACGGCGACCGATGGAGAACAGGCGGTGCGGATCTTCCGCGAGCAGAGCGACCGGATCGAGTTGGTGCTGCTTGATTTGACGATGCCGCACATGAGCGGCGAGGAGGCCTTCAACGAAATGCGCCGCATCCGCCCGGAAACGCGCATTGTGGTGATGAGTGGCTACAACGAGGAGGAAACGAAGGGTCGTTTCGACGGAAATAGTTTTGCGGGATTCATTCAAAAACCTTTTCGTTTGAGTGATTTGCGGTTTAAGCTCGAGAAGGCATTCACGCATGCTGTTTCCTAACAACTGTTCATGAAGCGCACTCCCCGGAAGTCCACACGAGCCAAAGCCAGGCCTGTCAAAAAAAGCGCGACCAAAAAAAGTTCGCCCTCGCCCTTCGAAGGCGCCGCCTGGGAGCAGATGGTGCGCAACGTGCATAAGGAGCAGCTTCTCAGCCAGCTCGTTGGCGGCATCGCGCACGATTTTAACAACATCATCGGCGTCATCCTTGGCTACAGCGACCTCATCCTGCGCAAACTGCCCGAAGACAGCCCTGTCCGGGCGAAGCTGGAATCGATCCGCGTGGTTTCGCGCAAGGCTTCGCAATTGACGCGCCAGCTTTTGACGTTCAGCCGTTCGACGGGCACGATTCCTCAATTTTTCGAGGTGCAGCCTTATTTGCAAAGCGTGATGTCGATCATTCAAAGGTTGCTCACGGAGAAGGTGGAGGTGGTGTTGAAGCCGTGCGATTCGAAAATCAAACTCGAGATGGACGCGGGTTCGCTCGATCAAATTTTGCTGGGTCTTACCGCGCGCCTGCGTCCCGCCCTCGTGGATGGAGGAAAACTGCTCATCGAGCTCGAGCCTGAAGTATCGCCCGGATATCTCGCGATCCGGCTTGAGGCATGTCCCGCAAACGGACCGGAAAAAACGACCACGGCCTTTGAGCGTTATAAAGTGGAGATGCCGCGGCCGGGCGATTGGGAAATGGTGGCGGTGCACGAACTGGTTTCCTGGATCAGCGGACATCTGGAAGTTTCCTCGAAAACTCCGGAACGGGTGGTGCGCGTTTGTCTGCCGGTGGCGCGTTCCCTGGGACCCACGGCGGTGCGGACGCTTCCCAAGCTCGGATCGAGCGCGCATCATATTCTCGTTGTGGAGGACGAGGAACCGGTGCGTGAGATGGCGCAGGAAATTTTACAGGAAGCGGGCTACACGGTGAACGTCGCGTCGAATGGAGAGGAGGCCTTGGAATTCATGGAGGCCAACGAACGCCTGGTGGATCTGGTTTTCACGGACATGGTGATGCCGCGGATGGGCGGCATGGAACTGGTGGTGCATTTGCGGAAGCGGAAGCCGGATGTGCGCGTCCTGTACACCAGCGGCTATGCGCCGGAGGGCGTCTTTCAGCAGCAACTTCTCACGCAGAAGGTGCATTTTCTCGCGAAGCCGTACGAGCCAACGGATTTGATTCAGAAGGTCGCGCAGCTTCTCAGTGTCGGATAGAAGTGGGTCATTGGATGTGAAGCCTCCGTCGGATCCTTCATCCCTCTACCTTCATCCTTTATTTATATAGTGGGCCCTGCAGGATTCGAACCTGCGACCAAGGGATTATGAGTCCCCTGCTCTGACCGCTGAGCTAAGAGCCCGAAAGCTTGATGATAAGCAAGTTACGGTTACATTTGCAATTTCTGCTTTCCTATCATCCCCGAACTGACGGATGCCTTGCCCGAAATTCTCTTATGACTAACTAATTGTGAGGGATAAAATTTTGTCCTTCTCGAGGAGAAAGCGATAATCAAGCGCGACAGGGCTTCCATCGAACTTTCCCGACACTTCCACGGCGACGACAACTTCCGCATCCTCGTCTTTGACGCCAAGAGGCTTAAAGTGGAATTTGTATTTTTCGATTGTTTTCGCAATCCAACCCTCGATGCTCTTTTTTCCGTGCAACGTTTCTTTTTCGTCATGAACAAGCGCATCGTCTGAAAAGCAGGCAAGGATGGATTTCACGTCGTGCTGATTGCTGGCATCGACATATTGTTTGATGATTCTTGGTAGTTTGATGGACATGATATTTTCTCCTTTCGGGGACTTAAACCGTTGGAATTGTGCCGTCTTGGCCAGCCCTGATAAGTGCTCATTTTGCATCCATGATCGGTATGCCGCCTCCAAGGGCTTTGTAAACGGCTATCAAAGCCGTGAGGGTTCGCGTTTGGCTGGCGGCGAGACGATCTTGAGCTTCAAGAAGTGTGCGCTCGCTATCGAGCACACTCAGAAAATCACTTGCACCAGCTTCGTACCGTTGGTGTGCCAGGTCGACCGCTTGTTGGCTGGCTTGAGCCGAAGATTCCAGGAATCGTTGCCGGGATTGTTCGTGTCCGAAATCCACTAGTGTGTTTTCCGTTTCCTCCAGTGCAATGAGCACCGTTCGTTCATAGAAGGCAAGCGAGCCTTCCATGCGCGCATCAGCAGCTTTAATGCTTGCTTGCACTCGGCCTAAATCGAATGCGGCCCAAGTGATGCGCGGTCCAAAGCTCCATGTATCTGCACCGTTTTTGCCAAGGCCAGTGAATGAAGTGGCTTGCAGTCCAATATTTCCAATAAATGTCACCCGGGGAAATAAATCTGCCGTCGCCACACCGATGCGGGCGGTTGCGGCAGCGAGTGATTGTTCAGCGGCTCGAATATCCGGACGACGGCGCAACATCGCTTCGGGGTTACTGAGGGCCAAAGCAGGGATCGCGGAAGGCAGCGGTTCGACACTTGAAAGTTCTGTGGTAAGAGCGGTGGGTTGTTGTCCGGTCAAAACGGACAGACGGTGGATCGTTTTTTGAATAGAACCTTCAAGAGGTGGAATTGTCGAAAGAGTAAGGTTAAGCAACGAGCTGCTCCGGGAAACATCAAATTCAGTGCCTCGCCCGCCTTTCAATCGTAATTGAGTGATTCTGAGGGTCTCCGTTTGAACGTCTTTATTTTTTTGTGCAACAGCGAGTTGGTTTTGCAGTCCTCGCAGTTCAAAGTAATTGCGCGCAACTTCTGCGGTAACACTGACCATGACGTCCAATCGCTCATCTTCAACGGCGTTGAGATCGGCGTTGGCCGCCTCGACAGATCGTCGAACGCGTCCGAACAGGTCAAATTCCCATGTTGCGTCAAAACCGGAGTCAAAAAGCTCAGTTTCACGGGCGCTACGCGGAGCACCAGGCAATGAGACTGCTTTGCTGCTTAGGCTTTCGGCATAGCCCGCATTCGCACTTACAGTAGGCGCCAGATCGAATGTTGCGAGACCCCGTAACGCACGAGCCTCCTTTACGTTTGCCGTCGCGATACTCAGATCGTGATTGTGGGCAATTGCTTCGGCGACAAGGTCGTTCAGTTTTGGGTTCTCGAAACCCTTCCACCATGTGGCGAGGGTTTCCTCGTCCGCAAGAGCGCTGTTTGTTGGAGCATTTGCAAATGAAGGCGGAACCTCGGTTCGCGGGGAGTTGTAGTTTGGACCAACAGCACAACTTGTAACCAGGATTAACGATCCCAGCGAAATCACGATCGCAAACCAGAATGAAATTTGATGGTCAGGGTGTTTCATGAGGCACGGTATCGAGAACGATTTCGGGAGCAGGCTGAGCGGCAGACTGGAAACGAGCCGTGAGTTTTCGGATCACAACGTAAAATACGGGTGTGAGAATCAAACCAAAGAAGGTCACGCCCAACATGCCGGAAAAAACAGCGGTGCCCAGCGCCTGACGCATCTCCGCGCCAGCGCCGCTGGCAAACACCAACGGAACGACGCCAAGAATGAACGCGAAGCTTGTCATCAGAATCGGCCGCAAGCGAAGACGTGCAGCTTCGATGGCGGCGTCTCCGATGCTTTTGCCAGCGTCTTCGAGCTGTTTCGCAAACTCAACGATGAGAATCGCGTTCTTGCTCGCGAGACCCACCAACACAATGAGTCCAATTTGAGTGAAGATATTGTTATCCAGGTGCCGCAGCCAGATGCCGGTAATGGCACTGAGAAGACACATTGGCACAATCAGAATGATCGCAAGCGGCAGGCTCCAGCTTTCGTATTGCGCAGCCAGGGTCAGAAATACGAGCAAAACGCAAAGCGGGAAGATGAACACAATGGTGTTGCCGGCAAGAATTTCCTGGAACGTCAGCTCCGTCCATTCGTAGCTCATGCCCGGTGGAAGTTCCTTTGCGGCGAGTTGTTGGGCGAGAGCGATGGCCTGACCGGAACTCACCCCAGGCTTTGCCACACCGTTGATGTCCGCTGCGGGATACATATTATAACGGATGACTTTATCAGGGCCGGTTGTTTCATGGATATCAACGAGCGTGCCAAGTGGCAGCATATCGCCGGCAGCATTGCGGGTCTTAAGCTTGGAGATGTCTTCGGGATGGAGACGGAAGCTTGCATCCGCTTGCGCGGTGACTTGATACGTGCGACCAAAACGGTTGAAATCATTCACGTAAAGCGACCCCAAATAAATCTGCAATGTGTCGTTCACATCGCTCAAGGCAACATTCATGCTCTTGGCTTTCACGCGATCCACATCCACGAAAATCTGGGGCACACGCGTGGTGAAAGTTGTGAACACTTGCGCCAGTCCCGGCGTCTGACTCCCATGCATCATCATTCCGAATGAGGTGGCCGCCAGCACATCCAGCCCGACATCCGCGCGATCCTGAATCATCATTTTGAATCCTGAAACATTGCCAAGTCCGCGCACAGGCGGAGGTGGCAAAACCAGGACGCGTGCGTCGCGCAGTTCAGCATAACGAGCGTTGAGTTGCTCCATGATCGTCTTCATGGACTTCCGACGGTCCTTTCGTTTATCGAATGATTCGAGCGAAACAAACATGGTGCCGGTATTCGGAAGATTTGCACCGACGAGCACATTGTAGCCGGGAAATTCGACGGTGCCGTTCACGCCAGAAATCGTGCGTGCGATTTCACCGGCATGGCTGATGATTTTCTGAGTCCGTTCCAGGCTCGCGCCGTCGGGAAGTTGGGCAAAGACAACCAGGTAGCCGGAGTCCTGCGTGGGAATAAAACCGGTCGGCACGATTTTAAAACCTCCCCAGGTCAGAAAGAGCAACCCCACATACACGACCAGCGCAATCCCGCCACGTCGGATGGTTCCACCCACCGCACGAGCATAACCGTGTGTCGTAGCATCGAAACCTTTGTTGAAGAGTCGGAAGAACCGGCCAAGTATCGCGTCCATTCCGCGGGCGAACCAATCTTTCCTGGCGTGGTGGCTCTTAAGCAGAATAGCACTGAGCGCGGGCGAAAGTGTCAGTGAATTGAAAGCGCTGATGACGGTTGAGACCGCAATCGTTAGTGCGAACTGACGATAGAATTGCCCGGTGATGCCGCTGACAAAAGCGGTTGGCACAAACACGGCACACAGGACGAGGGCCACTGCGATGACTGGGCCGCTGACTTCATTCATTGCCTTCTTGGTGGCTTCAATCGGCGCGAGGCCGAGAGCAATGTTGCGTTCGACGTTTTCGACCACGACGATGGCGTCGTCCACGACGATGCCGATCGCGAGCACCAAACCGAACAAGGAAAGGTTGTTCAGGGAGAAACCAAACACTTTCATTACAGCGAACGTGCCAATGAGAGACACCGGCACTGCGATCAGTGGAATGATGGATGCACGCCAGCTTTGCAGGAAGATGATGACCACCAGCACGACCAGCAAGATGGCTTCAAAAAGGGTGTGGACGACGGCAGCAATGGATTCACGCGCGAAGACTGTGGTGTCGTAAATGACACGGTAGTCCACGCCCGGTGGAAAGTTTTGTTTCAGTTCAGCCAGCTTGGCTCGAACGGCATCGGATGTCTCGATGGCATTCGATCCTGGCAATTGGAAAATAACAAGCGCGGCAGCAGGCTTGCCACTGAGTTGCGAGGCAACAGAGTAATCACGCGCCGCCAGTTCCACTCTTGCAACGTCACGCACGCGAGTGACTTGTCCTTGAGCCCCCTCTTTAACGATGATATCACCAAACTGCTGCTCGTCGAGCAACCGGCCTTGCGTGCTGATCGTAAGTTGAAAATCATTTCCTGCAGGAACCGGCGGTTGGCCAATGGTGCCTGCTGCGACCTGAAGATTTTGTTCGCGAATGGCTTGCACAACATCGCCGGAAGTCATGTCGCGCGAGGCGAGCTTTTCTGGATCGAGCCAGATGCGCATCGAGTAATCCCGGGCTCCGAACAGCGTGACATCTCCGACACCGGGGATGCGGGCGAGTTGATCCTTAACTTGCAGGAAGGCGTAATTGCCTAGATAGAGTTCATCGCGCGAGTTGTCGGGCGAAATAAGATGCGCGACCATCGTTAACTCGGATGATTTTTTTGTCGTTGTTACGCCGAGGCGGCGCACTTCCTCGGGCAATTTTGGTAATGCGATGGCGACACGGTTCTGTACGAGAACCTGGGCGGTATTTAGATCGGTCCCCAGCTTGAAGGTAATCGTCAGCGTCATCACGCCGTCACTCGTTGAGGTGCTCGACATGTAAAGCATGCTTTCAACGCCGTTAACCTCCTGCTCAATGGGCGTTGCAACGGTTTCTGCGAGAACCTTGGGATTTGCCCCCGGATAGACTGCACGCACCACAACAGTGGGTGGCACGATCTCCGGATATTGCGCGATTGGCAGTTGGAACACCGCAATCCCGCCCATCAGCACGATCACGATGGAAAGGACCGCCGCAAAAATCGGACGGCGAATAAAAAAATGAGAGAAATTCATTTCGTCTCGAAGGGTTTTGCGTCCACCACAACTCCCGGCCGCACGCGCATGAGCCCCTCAACCACGACTTGTTCACCCGGTTTCAGCCCTTCCTTCACGATCCGCAAACCGTCGATCATCGGGCCGATCTTCACAGGGCGAAATTCAATCTTCTTCTCTGCGTCCACGACATAAACGAATTTTTGCGCCTGATCCGAACCCAACCCCCGGTCTGGAATGAGAAGCGCAGGATATTTGCCGCTGCCAGGGATGCGGATGCGTGCAAAAAACCCCGGGCTCAAACGATGATCCTCATTGGAAAACACTCCGCGGGCGCGCATCGTTCCGGTTGTCGGATCAACCCGATTATCCACAAAATCCATATAGCCTTTGTGTGGAAATCCGGTTTCGTCGGACAACCCCATCTCGGCAGGAATGATCTCGTCTCGTGCGCTGACCCGTTTCCCTTCCTGACTCAGGTGAATATATTTTAAAATAGCGCGCTCATCCGCGTCTCCGTAGAGATAAAGAGGATCAAGCGACACGATGGTGGTAAGAAGTGTGGTACCCGTACCTGAAACGCCACCACTAATAAGGTTTCCTTCTGTGACCAACGCTCGGCCGATTCGACCATCAATCGGTGAATGAATTTCTGTAAACTCAAGATTGAGTTTTGCGGAATCCAGTGTTGCCTTGCTCGACCTCACTGCCGCCAACGATGAAGTATACGTCTTGGCTTTCGTGTCAAAATCCTCCTCTGAGATGGCTTTGGTGGCGATCAGCCTCTTGGCACGCTCTGCATCGTCATTTGCCAGTTCAGCCTGACTTTCCGCTCGTTGATGCTCGGCTTCGGCACGGTCGTATTCAGCCTGATAGGGGCGGGGGTCGATGGTGAATAATAGGTCGCCTTTCTTTACTTCCTTGCCTTCCTTGAAATGCACTTTGTCGAGATAGCCGCTAACCCGTGCACGTATCTCCACGGTTGCCGGCGATTCCAGCCGACCGATGTATTCATCCCATTCAACGACCTCGCGCTGGACCGGCTGGATAACGGAAACAACGGGTGGAGGGGGCGCCGCAACGCGAGGTTTTTGGTTGCAACCGGCAGTGCAAAACAGCGCGACAAGAACCGCCAGGATCTTAATTGCAGACTTCATATAGCGTTGGTCAAGGTTTCGGACTGGTTGGGAGTCGGACTTTAAAACGGGTTTCGCCGGGCCGGGATTCAAATTCGATTTCACCTCCGTGCCTGTCTCCAATGATGCGATTGCTGATGACGAGGCCAAGGCCTGTCCCCGTGCCGACGGTTTTCGTTGTGAAAAACGGCTCGAACATGTGGGACTGAACGTCCGGGGGAATTCCAGGGCCATTGTCTACAATCTCGACAACAACTTGATCGTGCTCGAACAAAGTACCCACACAGATTTTTCCTGTCCCGTTCACTGCCGCGATAGCGTTATCAATGAGGTTGGTCCAGACCTGGTTGAGTTCACCGCCGTAACCCATGATCCGCGGAATAGAGCGATCGTAAGCTCGGATGAGCGTCACGTTTTTCAGCTTGTGACCCAGCATGGTTAAAGTGCTCTCCAGTCCCTCGTGAATGTCCAGTTCCTGCATAGGTGACTGGCCCAGGTAAGAGTACGATTTTACGGCTTGAATTAATTCGGCAACGCGTCGGGTGCTCTGATCGATTTCTCCAACCAAGATCTTTAGGCTTAATCGAGCTTCGGTCCATCCAAGAACATCAGCCTGGCAATCTCGCGGAACGCGTTCGATTAATTTCTCCAGCCAGGGCACGTCCAAACCGAGATTTGCGAAAGTCGGGGCGACGTCCCATGCGGAGGCGACGCCGTGCGCGTCGAGCCATTTGGACACGCTTTCTGCGCAATCACTGCGTGTGAGATTATCGAGACCAGCAGGCGCTCGGTTTGAAGCCTTCTCGGCCGCGTCTAAGAGATGCTGCCAATGTTCCGGCTGCAGACATTTGGAGAGTCGGCAGAGAAAGATCTGAATATTTTCTGTCGTTTGTTGGAGATGCGCAGTCGCTCGACGCGCTGCGGACGCCGGATTATTTAACTCGTGCGCCAATCCGGCGGCCATGGTGCCGAGTGAAACCAGCTTTTCCCGCTGCTGGGAATAACCTTCGAGGTTCCGCATTCGACTTGAAGCGGAACGAAAGATCTCGCGCGCCACGGTGGGGCAGGTGGCTAACATTCGCCAAAACCTCTGCTCGTCGAGCTGGAACAATCGAGCGGGCTTGGAGACACGCAGGGTGGCAACCCAGGGGATGTCCAACAGGAACATGGTTTCACCCAAGAAATTTCCCGGCTTATTGACGCCTAGAAGAATGGACTGTCGATCATAGATGCGAGACGTGCGAATTTCTCCTTCGAGCACGACGTGGAAGAGACCTGTGCGTTCGCCCTCCGTGGCCAAAGTTCTGCCAACATCCACCTCAATGATCTGCCCGCCCTCCAAACAACGTACGTCCTCATCCGTGAGATTGGCGAATAGCGGAACTGAACGGATTTCCTTAAGTTCGGTGGGGCTCATAGCTATAAGAGGCCGAGGTACTGATGGACCAACTTTACAGCCATCGCTCCTTCGCCGACGCCGGACGTGACACCTTTAGCCGAGCGGTGACGAACATCGCCCACCACAAAAATTCCAGGAGCGCTCGTTTCGAGATAGAACGGATCACGGTCCGCAGTCCAGCCGGTTGGGCGCTTGTCGTTCAGCATCAAATGCTGCCCCGAAATGAGATAACCCTGCGCGTCGCGCTCGACAACTCCGGCTAGCCAATCAGTCCGGGGCACAGCGCCCGCGTAAATCAACAGCGCGCTGGCAGGCACGACTTCCGTGGCGCGATTTTTGTTATCCTGAATGGTGATCTTCTCGCAACGGTCGGCTCCATCAACCGCGACCACGACATGGTTCAATTTTACCTCAATATTTTTTGTGGTGGCAATCTGGTTTTCCAGGTATTGCGACATCGTAGCGGACAAAGAATTGCCGCGTACAAGCATCGTGACCTGACGCGCAAATTTGGAGAAATACATTGCGGCCTGCCCCGCTGAATTTGCGCCGCCCACGATATAGATATTCCCATCACGGTAGGAAAAGGCTTCGGACATGGGAGCGTAATAATAAACGCCGGAGCCTATCAGGCGATCCAAGCCTGGCACATCGAGTTTTCGGAATGCGATGCCGGTGGCGATGATCATAGCTCGACAGCCGACCTCGCCTCCATCCAACAGCTTAAGCATGTGGCTGGGACCCTCAATTCGAACCGAACATACCTCTTGAGGAGTCAAAATTTCGACGCCAAAACGGCGAGCTTGGGCGATGGCGCGGCGCGCCAGATCGTTGCCGCTAAGGCCGGTTGGAAATCCGAGATAGTTTTCGATGCGAGAACTCCGACCGGCTTGTCCACCTGGAGCCTCGCGTTCAATGAGAAGTGTTTGAAGCCCATCAGCAGCTCCATAGACAGCGGCCGCCAAGCCTGCGGGACCGGCGCCAACCACGACCAAATCGTAAAATGGAAATTCCGCTTTGGTTTTTAGTCCCAGTTTGTGAGCGACCTCAGAAATGGGTGGATTGCCGAGTGTGGAACCGTCCGGAAAGACCACCAGAGGCAAGGACGCCGCATCGCCACCCGAAGTGCTGAGGAGTTGTTTGGCCTCTGCATCCGTTTCGACATTCAGCCATTGGTGCGGCACAAAGTTGCGGCCAAGAAAGTCACGAATTTCGGTCGAGTGTGGCGACCACTGATGGCCAACGACACGCACGCCTTGAAAGGCCGGATGATAAGAAGCCTGCCAATCATCGAGCATGTCATCGACCACGCCGTAAAGACGCTCTTCTGGCGGGTCCCACGGTTTCATCAGGTAGTGATCAATGTGGGCGTTGTTGATAGCCCGAATGGCGGCGTCCGTATCGGCATAGGCCGTCAGCAAGGCGCGTTTGGCGTAGGGGTAAAGCTCGACTGCCTTCTCCAGGAACTCGACTCCGGACATGCGCGGCATTCGTTGATCAACAAGAAAGAGGGCAACCGGTTCGTTCCGAAGCTTCAATTGTTTGGTCGTTTCAAAAGCCGATACGCCGGAATCCGACGAAATAACCCGGTATCGATCTCCGTAATGCCTTCGCAAATCGCGTTCAATAGCTCGAAGCACATCCGGATCATCATCGACGGTCCATATCACTGGTTTTGGCATAACTTCCTCGTTCACGAACTTTCTGCCAAAGCAGCGAGAAGTCCTTTCACACTCAATTCACCATCGAACGGAATTCCATTAACGAAGAAGCTCGGTGTTCCGTTAACACCGTTGCGCAATCCGCTCTGATAATCCTCGCGCAATCGCTCAGCATATGAGCCGGAAAGCACGTCTCGCATAAGCCGATCCACATCCAAACTTAGTGTTGATGCATACTTCCAAAGGCTTTCGTCTTCCAAGGCTTCCTGGCGCTCGAACAGAAGGTCGTGCATTTCCCAAAAGTGCCCCTGCGCTCCAGCGGCTTCCGCCGCTTCTGCGGCGTGTTCTGCATGCGGATGTGTGTTGACCAAAGGAAAATTCCGAAAGGCAAAACACAAACGCTCACCGAGTTCCTTTTGAACCGCACGCGTCATGGGTTCCGCTTCGCCGCAATACGGACACTCATAATCACCATATTCGACCAGCGTGAGCGGCGCCTCAATCGAACCCCGAATGTGATCTCGATGCGCGGATGGAAGGACCAGTTTCGACTTCATTGTTCAGCCTGGTTATTTCGCTCCGGCGGCAGCTTCTATCACTTTGGCGATTTCAGCGGGCTTGGAAATAAAACCGACGTGACTCGCCTTAATCTCTTTTGTTTGGGCGCCGATTCTTTTGGCCATGAATCGCTCCAAATCCGGGTTGATGGCGTTATCCTGCGTAGATACGACATACCATGAGGGAATTGTTTTCCACGCGGCGGCCTTGACGCCTTCGCCGAAGATTGCGCCGGCAATGGGCTTCTGCGTAGAGGCAAGCAATGCCGCTTCATCGTTTGGCAAATCGTTCGCGAAAACGCTTTGAAACTTGGTTCGGTCGATGTAGAGAAAACCCGCTGAGTCAGGCACAACCGCCGTTCCTAAAGGCGAAGGAGAAAATTTTTCTATCAATCCGCCAAGCGTTTCGCCTGCATCCGGCGCTAATGCAGCCACATATACCAAGCCTTTGACTTTCGCGTTCCCCGCCGCAGCGTCGGTAATTACCGCGCCTCCGTATGAATGCCCCACCAGGATCACATCGCCCTTTTGCGCATCGATGACTCGTTTCGTGGCGGCCACGTCGTCCGCCAAAGATTTGAGCGGGATCTGTACGGCCGTAATCGTCAAGCCATCTTTCTGCAGAAGTGAAATAACTTTTCGCCAACTCGATGCGTCCGCGAAGGCTCCGTGAACAAGGACCACGGAGATTTTGGAATCGTCACGATTTTCCATAAATGTTTTCGCTTAATTGAAAAGCCATTTCCCGGGAAGATTGTTTTTAAATTAGTTCAGGATTTGATAAAGGCCAGCAAATCCTCGTTAATTTGGCTTTTGTGCGTCGTGCACATGCCATGCGGCGCACCCTGATAAACTTTTGAACGTCGCCTCAGGAAACTGGATCAACCTGTTGTTTGCAACCTCCACACCGCAATATGACCGGTCGTCTTAAAACGTCAAATTGAAATTCAGGTCGCTTCAAGCTGGTGGAACTCTTCAACCTTTTATTACGGAATCAAAAATGACAGCAAAGAAATTTTTGAAGGGCGCCTGACTTCGCGTGACTTTGCTATTAATGACAGCGCCCTGCCATGCGTTATACAAAAAACGGGCCGTCTCTTGCGGGTCGTGGGACTTGGCAATGTCTCCACGTTCCTTCGCTTCCTGCAGAACGATTGCGACCGCACCGCACCAACGGTCAAAGTGTTTTTTTAGAGCTTTTCGGACAAGCGGGCTTTGTGAAGACAATTCCGCTCCGAGATTTCCCAGTAAACAGCCTCGCGCAAATTGCCATTTTACATGAAGTGTTATGTAACGCTCGAAAAGTGAACGCAGGCGCGGGATCGGAGGTTCGCTTTTGTCCTGAAGCGCATCCAGCCCGAGGAGACTCTGGTAACGATCCAAAACAGCCAGCGCCAGCATTTCCTTGCTTTTGAAATGATTGTAAAAGGAGCCTTTTGGAACTCTTGCGGCATTCGTGATGTCCAACACACCACAAGCGTTATATCCTTTGGTGTGGAAAAGCTCTAATCCGGCTGTGACTAATTTTTCACGAACATTTGCTTTGGCCATACTACTCTAATGCAGATGCAATTTAGCTTCCCGAAGTCAGCGGAGCAACTTAAACGGCCAAAGATTTCTCACGATTCGCGCGTTGGACAGTTTGCGGGTTGTCGTGAATCACCAAGAGATTCTCTGCGTTGCTCGCCTGCGCCCCTCGTAAAATTGAAGCTGCCCGTGAGTACTGTTTCGCTATCGATGATCATCACCTTGTTGCAGGCGATCGCTCTCAGACCGTCACTTGTTCCAACCTCTCTTTACTTCCAAGATCAACAGGGTGGGTGTCAAACCCTTTATCCCGCCATCCACTAAGTCCTCCTGCAAGAGGCCTTACGTTCTTTCGACCGAGACCGATAAGACGCTTTGCCGCCAGTGCTGCACTTGCCTCATCGGGACAGTCACAGTAGGTGACGATTTCCCGGTTATCAGGAATTTCACCATGACGCGAATTCAGTTCATCCAGGGGAATGTGCATTGCCCTCGGCAAAATGTGTGGATCGCCCGCAAAATCCAAAGGATGACGTATATCCAGAATCACAACATCAGTTCCTTCATCCAATAGGCGTTTGAGGTCGTCGGCAATCACTCGCTCCATTTGGAGCAATCTCAAAAATTCACGACGCTTCCAATATTTCCACGCGATGAATCCTCCAAGAGCAACCAGTACGATGCCAATCACATAGTTGCTGCCTGTATGATAAAGCGTCTCAAATTTTGACATCTGATCGCGAAAAAAGTAACCCACAATGATCGGCAGTCCCAACCAAAGAAGATTTCCAATTCCGTCGAAGACGAGAAACCTGACGACACTCATTTCAAAAATCCCAGCCAATGGCGGAGCCACGGTGCTAAGGCCAGGAATAAATTTTGCGATCAACAACGAATTGGCGCCATGCCGAACAAAAAGACTTTTCGTCTGACGAACACAGGAATCGCGCTCAAGCGAGATACGGCAAAGAAAGCTTAAGATAGGAAGTCCTTTTCTTCTCCCAATTTCAAACCAGATCAAATCAGCGCCCAAAGCCGCGACCATCGTCCAGAAGAGGACATACACGAAATTGAGTTGGCCATTGCCAATCAAAGCTCCCGCTGCCAGGAGCGCGGGAATAGCTGGAAGAGGCAATCCGAGTTGCTCCACAAAGACCCAGGCAAATAACAACAGGTATCCGTACGTATTTAAAAAATTGAGCATCGTCGATTGATTGTAGGCTTGAGATGTCAGAATGCAAATCGCAGGGGTCTCGTTTCCGTTTGGTTGCGTTTTTATTGATGCTATTCTAAAATATGGTGTTTCTGCCAGAAATACCAAACGACCGTCTCGTTCGATACCAAGACCGACAAAAGATATCCATTTATGAAAATAACCCATAATACAATTCTCATCACGGGCGGCGGTTCCGGCATTGGACGCGCCCTTGCCGAAGCCTTTCACAACTTGGGCAACCAAGTCATCATCTCCGGACGTGGCAAAAAAGCACTCGACGAAACCACCGCCGCCAACCCCGGCATGAAATCTCTGACCCTTGACGTGGCCGACGCCGCCAGCATCCGCTCCTTCGCAGCTCGAGTGGCTGAAGCATATCCCACATTAAACGTTCTCATCAACAACGCGGGCATCATGCGGCCTGAAGACTTGCTGGCGCACCCAGAGAACCTGGTCGACGCGGAAGCCACCATTACAACCAACCTGCTGGGTCCGATTCGTCTCACTGCCGCGCTGTTGCCGCTGCTGCAAAAGCAGGCCCATGCCACCATCATGAACGTTTCTTCCGGGCTGGCGTTCGTGCCGCTGGCCATGACGCCCACCTACTGCGCGACGAAGGCCGCCCTTCATTCCTACACGCAATCGCTGCGCTATCAACTCAAAGAAACCGCGGTGGAAGTTCTGGAACTCATCCCTCCCTACGTTGCAACAAAGTTGATGGGAGACCATCAAGCTGAAGATCCGAGGGCCATGCCCCTTGAGGAGTTCATCACGGAGGTCATGGACATTCTCAAGACACAGCCCGCCGCGACTGAGATCTGTGTCAAGAAAGTGGACTCCCTTCGCTTCGCGGCCGATGGGGGTCAGGAAAAATACGAGCAAGTGTTTCAAGGTTTAAACGCGGCCATGACTGCGGAAGCCACGGCTTAAAAAACCATCCATGACCACGGCTCCTATTCCAGCCAATGAGGTCGAACGCATGGCGGATTTGCGGGCTTTGAAAATTTTAGATACACCGCCGGAGGAACGCTTTGATCGGATCGTCCAGCTAGCTGCTGCTGTATTCGACGTTCCCATTGCCTACATCGCCATGGTGGATTCAGATCGCCAATGGTTTAAGTCGAAACAAGGACTGGAAGTTGAAGAAACCAAACGGGAAGTTTCATTTTGCGGCCATACCATTTTGCAAAAAGAACCCCTGATTATTTCCGACGCCACTCAGGACGAACGTTTTTGCGACAACCCGCTCGTCGTCGGGGAACCCTATATTCGCTTTTATGCTGGTTTTCCTCTTGCCGGACCAAAAGGGCACAATGTGGGAACCCTTTGCCTGGCCTCCCCAAACCCTCGCGCTTTGACGGAACATGAGCTGGACATTTTTCGAAAATTTGGCGCGCTCATCGAACAGGCTTTGAATGCGTTCAATCTTATTTCAGTTCAACATCAACTTCTCGAAACACGAAACCAACTCCTGGCGACGCAGGAGCAACTTGCATTTGAATTGGATCAGGCGGCCCAATATGTTCAGTCGCTGCTTCCGAAAAAGATGGAGGGCTTGATCCAAACCGATTGGCGTTTCATGAGTTCTTCACAACTCGGGGGTGATGGATTTGGTTACCATTGGCTGGATCCACAGCATCTGGCCATCTATCTCTTCGATGTATCCGGACATGGTGTAGGCGCCGCTTTATTGTCCGTTACAATCCTCAAGGCTTTTCCCTACTTGAGTTCCTCTCGTGAAGATCCGGGACAGACTCTTCATGCACTCAATAGAGCATTCCCCATGGAGAAAAATGGAGGGAAGTTTGTCACCTGCTGGTATGGAATTTACAATACAGCAAGTCGGGAACTCAAATATGGGAGTGCAGGACATCCACCGCCAATCTTCATTGAGGAAAATGGAAGCGCTTCTGAATTGGCGTCATCGGACTCGATTCTGGGCATCGATCCCAACGCAACCTTCGAAACCTACTGCCGGTCGATTTCTTCAGGCAGCCGTCTCTTTGTATATAGCGATGGGGTATATGAGGTAAAATCTCCCCAATCTCAAATGCTTGGTCTCGATGGTCTTGTGAATTTGATTTCAAAGTCGCCGACGGGGGACTTGGAAGAGATTTATCGACAGGTTGAGTCTTTTCATGGCCAGGACCATTTCTCCGATGATTTCTCGCTCCTCAAAGTGATGTTTCATTAGTCAGCAGAGCCTTGGAGGAATTCTACCTGGCAAATCAGCCCCGAACTCGGGCTGAAAACTTTCGCAAAATTTCGCAAAATTTCTCCCCAGCGGGTGTTACGTCGCCCTTTGTGGCCCGGGCGATCCCCACGGACAACACTTCTGTTGTGCCGGAAAGGGGGCGGTAGAGCAGTCGTTTCCCGCTCGCATGTCTGAGAATCGGGGACGCGATAGCAACGCCACGCCCAGTTTCAATTTCGGTGATGAGGGAACTGGAGCTGTCGCATTCCACTGCGACGCGAGGCTTGATACCCAGCGGCTCGAAGATGCGGTCAAGGCCGACGTAATACTCGGGGTAATCCTTCCGGTTAAAACCAATCATTGGTTCGGCTGCGACCATTTCCAGAGTGATGGTTTTACGCCGTGCAAATCGATGCGTCGGAGCGACTGCGACGCAAATCGGATAGCTCCGCAACGTTTCAAATTCCAGACCAACAGATTGCGGGCCTGAGCCACGCGGCATTAGCGCGAGTTCTAGTCTGCCGTTCCTAAGTCCGTCAATGAGTTCCTGCTCAGAGAAGTCGTGCAACAAGACCCTGACGCGAGGAAAAGCTTTTTGAAAAGCAGCGAGCGCCGGAGGAAGAATTTCCACGGTCGGAGAGGGCGCATAGCCCATGTGCAATTCTCCCTCCTCGCCTCGCGCCAGCGCGCGAACCTCTTCCACGGATTCATCGGCAAGCTTTAAAAGCTGGCGGGTTTTATCAAGAAAGACTTTTCCCTCAGCTGTGAGGACGACGCCGCGCGAACTACGTTTGAGAAGGTCAACGCCGATTTCGTCTTCCAGATCCTGGACTCGCCGACTCAGTGCAGGCTGCGCGACGCGCAGGAGCGCTGCCGCTTTCGTGAAATTCAACGCCTCAGCAACAGCTAGGAAATATCGCAAGTGCCGGAGTTCCATCACGAACTATTATGCCGAAACGGCATGGCTGCGCAAGTATCATGGTATTGGGAAGACGGCAGACCCGAAGTTCATGGTCACCGCTACGAAGATTTCTGCCACAGACGAAATCCTCCTAGAAAGGCTTTGCTATTATCACCCGCCCGACAACCCTTGGGTAATTTTTTCAGTTTCTTGACGTTGCCTCCGCCGAGCACTACTTCGTCTGGTTCGATGGCAGCCATCAAGCGCTTCACAACATCGGCGACATTACACCGCCATTTTTTCTTGCCATACTTCTTGAGTCCACGAATTCCAACGTAGTCCTCAAAAGTGGCCTTTTTGTAAGGCAAGTGCCCCAACTCCATTGGCTCAATGATGCCATCCACGATCAGCGCGGACCCAAGACCGGTTCCCAAGCCCAGAAAAAGCATCTTGCCACGTTTGTAGCTTCCCAATGCCTGCATCGCGGCATCGTTCACCATCTTGACCGGACATTTGAAGGCAGCTTCGAAGTTGAAGCCAGCCCACCCTTTTCCGAGATTCCACGGGTCCGAGAGAGGCCGGTTCCGCAGGACTGGTCCTGGGTAACCGATGGATACGGCATCATACTTCCAGTCAGTCACGATTTTGCGAACCTGGGAAACCATCGCTTTTGGCGTCAGCGTCGGTCCTGAATCAAACTGTCGATGAACACGCTGCCCCGTGGCCAGAACCTTGACGTGATTTCCTCCTATATCAATGACCAGCACTTTCATGATGGTTTATTCGATTTCATAAAACACTCACTTGCCAGTTGTGGCCTTCCCAGCGCTGCTCGCGTTTCCAAAAGCGTGTAAATGTAATCACTGAACCGGGCGACCATTCCGCCGTTGGAAAATCCGCGAACCAGAGGTTCAGTTCACTCGCATGGATGGTGTCGGCACGGTTGGTGTGCGTCCAATTATCCGTTGACCAGACAATGGTTGCTTCCGCCGGGAGGATGATCCGCAGGATTTTTCCGCGAGGTACTCGACGTAACGGATGGCGAACACTCCAAATCTCATGCTGGCTTTGCACTGGCTTTGCCACATAGCGTTGGAAAGCCGGTTCAACTCGATCAAAGCAGACGCCGTCATGGCGGCTCCGCACGAGTGAAATGTATTCGGCGTGCGACCAGCAAAGCGGCATGGCTGCACCCGTAGGCAAACCGCGTTTCATTTTAGCTTCCTGCAAGTCATCAACGTCCCAGAGCTGTTCGGGAATCATTCCGCCCTGGTTGGCAAATTTTTCCATCGTCGTGATGAAGGACAGCGGATCGCGGCCCGCAGCCAATTCGTAGTGACCGCGTTCCCCCGTTAAAATAGGCCAGCAGCGGCCCACGCCCGTCCCGTCGAAGGCACTCCCGTCGTCCTTTTCCCCGTAGCCATCGTGATTGTAGCGACGCCAGCCCGGGCCTTGCGGCAGGTCGTGTTTGAGCACGCGATCAATCACTTCGATGGAGTCGCGCACGATTGGATCATTCGCACTGCGGATACCGAACCGCACGAGATGAAGAAAATCGCTGCCAACCACATTTCGCGCGGCATGGAGGCCGCCGCCATTGTTAACCTGGATCATGGTCGTGTTCGGATCGGCATGAGGGTCCGGCGCGTCGGGATTAGTCGGATTGATTCGGATGTAGTGACGCGGGAAATCGCGGGCCAATTCGCCCTTCGTAGTGACCGTCCATTCTTCGAGGTGGGCGACCAACCAATCAGCATATGCTAAAATGAAATCCGCCAGCTTCGCGTTGCCATGTTCGTTGGCGCACTCAGCGGCGCAAACGAGGCTGGCAATCACCGTGGCAAGCGTCGAGGGCGAGTAACCGGCGTTTTCCTCCCATCGGTCCTGGCCGGTGACGGGTCCTTGCAGGATCAGATAAGCGGCGGCGCGCAAAATCATCACGTGTGGATCGAACAATCCGGTCGCCGCGTCCTGCTTGTACAAACGCCACGCCAGCAATATGGGTGCGGCAATTTCGTCGAGCTGCAAGCCAGACCAATAGGCGGTGCCATTGAGCCAACTATTTTGTGGGAAACTGCCGTCCGTCCTTTGAAGTGCCGCGAGCCAGATTAACGCGCGTAGCGGAGTGCCCACTTGTCCTGTTGCCAGGAGCGCGGTCGCGCTTTGTACCAGGTCGCGGGTCCAGACGAGATGATACCCACCGAGATCGGCATCGCCTCCTTTGGTCTCTCCCCAAGGGATACTCATGGAGGCGACCATAGCTCCTTGAAAAACCTTGTCTTCATGGGCGAGCAAGACGCAACGGCTCAACCGATACATTCCTCCACCATCGGACGTATCCTTGCTGAAATCGAATTTGGGATTCACAACCGCGCGCTGCCATTGTTGGACATATCGCTCGCGATGCGACTCAAACGGCTCGGCCAGCGATTGAAGCAGCTTCGCCGCCGTGCTCGGATAGCTGCCGCCACACGCTACCGCGATTGTAAATTCGCCGCTGTCGGGGAGATCAATTTCCCCGGTCAATGCAATGTTGCCTTTCTCGGCCTTTTGGAACTCCCAGTCCATTTTGAAATTGTTCATCAAGTCCTGCCAACCATCGCTGGCGCCAACGTAACCAATGGAGCGGTGAGTAAATCCAGAAGTGCAGCCAGTCACGAGGTGAACCTCTTCGCGTTGTGCATGCATCAATGTGCTGGCGCCGATTTCAGAACACCGCCCGGAGTTGCTCGCGCCATGCGGCGCGAGCAGCGCGTAAAGTCGCAACTTTCCTTGCAGCGATTCATCCAGGATTTCCAGCCTCGTGTGAATGAGCAGTACTGACCGATGCGGATCGGCGAGAACATGTTTGATGAGCCGGTAGCGACCCTGGCGCTCCGAATTTGTAAGACGATAAAAAACACAATCGCGCTCCGGGTATTCGACCAGATGATTCAGGTCGCGCTTCTCCTCGTGGCAAAACGTTTCGCCGTCACTGATGAGAAACTGAAAGTCGCGTGTGTTCGGCTGATCGACGCGAGGATAATAAATCTCGTTGACGATGCCGTGACTCAGCGTGAACCAGAGGCGGCAACTGGTATGATAGGCCGTGCCCACACCTTCCTTCGCGCTCGAAGTCCAGCGTGGCTCGATTCCTGGCGCGCCGAACGCCACTGCATTCTCAGGGGTATTCATCCTTGCTTCCGCAACGTCTTCTTTGACGTATTCGTATGTGTTTGGTTGGGGAGACGATAATTTCCTGAACCTAGCACACTCTTTCGCTGTGCGGGTATCCACTTGAGAGAAATCATTTTTGATTCGTTTGGACTTCGAGTCGTCCAGTCATCAATTGATCAATGGACTATTTGCCCCCACCAGACAGAATCACCACGAGCGCCAAGCCGATGGCGAGAAGGTGATCCTCGAAACCTTCGCCCTTTTGTCGGCTTAACGGTGGCTGCGACACGATAAAGGGCGGCAAAAGGGCACGCTGGCGAACCAGGCGTCATCTACGCCGCCAACAACCGCGGCCTCTTCAGATCAGATGATGAACCGCCGCTTTCGTGAAGTTCAACGCTTCCGCAATTGCCACAAAATATCGTAGATGCCGCAGTTCCATGGCTCGCGCATTATGCCGAAACGGCATGGCTGCCCAAGCATCATGGTATTGGGAAGATTCAAACGTAAGAGGGATACTGGAGGCAGATGATCACTGAAACTAAAGAAAACACATAACGAACAAACAACGAATCGGAGAAAATGAATATGAAAGCGATACGAATTCACCAATACGGCGGACCCGAAGTTCTCGCACAAGTCGAAATGCAACGTCCCACGCCGGGTCACGATGAAGTGCTCATCAATGTTCATGCCGCCTCGGTCAATCCTCTTGATTGGAAACAGCGCGCTGGCCATGTGAAGGAAGTTTTTCCGCTGACCTTTCCCTCGACGCTTGGGTGGGATGTTTCAGGAACAATCGAAGAGGCGGGCGACAATGTAACTCAATTCAAACGCGGCGACGAAGTGTATGCGCTGGTAAAAGGTGGGGGATATGCTGAATACGTAGTCACCAAGGCAACTGTCGTTGCAAAAAAACCTCATACCTCGGATCACATTCATGCGGCAGCCGTGCCGGTCGCAGGACTGACGGCATTGCAGGCCCTCTTCGAAGTGGCGCAGCTACGCGCCGGTCAGAAAGTGTTGATTCATGCGGCGGCTGGTGGCGTGGGTAACTTCGCCGTCCAATTGGCGAAGGCAAGAGGCGCCTACGTCATAGGAACCGCCTCGTCAAAAAATCACACGTTCTTGAGCGATTTGGGAGTGGACAAAGCGGTGGATTATCAGAAGACGCGTTTTGAAGACGTGGTGCACGATGTTGACGTGGTGCTGGACACGATCGGTGGCGAAACTCTGGAACGCTCGTTTAAGGTGCTTAAAAAGGGCGGTATTCTGGTGTCACTGGTTCAGCCCCCCTCGCAAGAATCGGCCACGAAATACGGCGTTCGCGCCCTTTTCTATGGCGGTCATGCCAGCTCATCCGATCTCGCTGAAATCGCAAAGCTAATCGACGACGGCAAAGTGAAGCCGGTTGTTGAAACTGTCCTTCCATTAACGGAAGCCCGGCGTGCTCATGAATTGAGCGAGGCCGGACATGCGCGCGGCAAGATCGTTTTGAAAGTCGCGTGATTTGGAATTTTCACTCGAAACAAAAAAGAAAAAGGAAAAATTAATATGAAAACAGCAACAATCATCTCTCGTGTTTTGCTTGGACTGATCTTCGTCACGTTCGGCTTAAACATGTTTCTTAATTTCATTCCCATGCCGCCGCCACCGGAAGGCCCGGCGCGTGAATTTATGACGGCTCTGTTCATGAGCCATTACATATACGTGGTGGGCGCGCTGCAAGTCGTGGGCGGCCTCATCCTGTTAAGCGGGCGCTGGATGCCGTTGGGCCTAACACTGTTGGGACCTGTAATTGTGAATATCGTTTGCTTCCACGTCCTGATGGCGCCTGCCGGATTGCCGATGGCGCTTGTGGTTTCGTTTCTCGCCCTGTTCCTGCTCTGGCACTATCGCGAACATTTCGCGGGGCTCGTGAAAAACGGCGGTCCGGCAGTCTCGCAATTGCCCCACCAAACAATTGTGATGGGAAACGCAACCGTTAAATCCTGATTCGCCATTCGGAAAGGACCTTTTGGAACTTGAAGCAAGAGACCTTAACAACTGTTTACTTAACAACATCAAAATGATGAATACCAAGAACAATGAAAAGAAGCTAATCGCCGTGATTGGCGCAACGGGTCAGCAGGGAGGTGGAGTCGTCCGCGCTCTGCAAGCCAGCGGACAATTCAAAGTGCGCGCTCTAAGCCGTGACCCAAGCAAGCACCGCGACCTCGCCGACGAAGTCATGGAAGCAGATTTGAACCGCCCCGAAACCCTCGCCGCTGCATTCAAAGGAGCGCATGGCGTATTTCTCGTCACCGCTTCTTCGTTAGAAGGAAACGACGAACGCAAGCAGGGAACGACTGCGGTTAAGGCTGCCCGTGATGCCGGCGTCAAACACATAGTCTGGTCCACGCTGCCCGACGTCGAAGCGATCAGCGGCGGCAGGTTCCACGCTCCGCACTTTACCAACAAGGCCAAGGTCGACCGGATAGTCACGGAAGCGGGGTTTGCGAATCATACGTTTGTCATCGCGCCGTTCTTCTACCAGAACCTCGCAGGTGCCATGGCTCCGCAACAGCAGGCAGATGGATCCATGGGCTGGGCGCTCCCGCTCGATCCGAATGTGCGTTGCATTCACATGGGTGACATCCGCGAACTCGGCAGCATCGTCGCTGGAGCCTTCGCGCACCCGGATCAGGCCGGACATGGCGAGTATCTGCCCCTCGTCGGTGATTTCTTGAGTTTCAATGAAATCGTCGAAACGCTGAATGAGCAAGGACACACATTCACGTTTAACCAAGTCCCCAAAGAGATGTTCGCTACCTTCTTCCCGGGGGCCGCCGAGATTGCAGAGATGTTCAGCTACTTCGAAGCTCACACCTACCTGGGTTCGGATTCGTCCGACCGAATTGCGCTCGCGAACAAGATAGCGGGCAGAAAACCGACCAATTTCTCGGCGTGGGCGCGAGTTCATGTCCCGATTAAGGAGACTGTATGAAAACAAAAGCCATGTTCTACAGCATATCGACCTTGCTGACCCGCAATCTTCACGACGTCTTCGGTGAGAATGACCCGGCGCGTCGGCGCGCGGCGATAGACGAGATCTTCACCAAAGATTGCGTGTTCTACGATCCCAAGGGAGGCATTTATCGAGGCCGCGACGAGATCGATCGAATCGCGGGCGCGGTCAAGGCTACTCACCCTGACTTTCGATATCAGCCAATAGCCGAGCCCGAGGAGGTAGGCAATGGCGGACGGATCCAATGGGTATCGGGCCGCCCTGGTGACGCACCAGCTTACGCTGGTACTGATTTCATCATTGCCTGGGACGGCCGGATTGCAGCCTTTTATCTTTTTTTCGACAAGCTGTAATTCATCGAGCAGGCGAAACAGGGAGCGAGGAAGCGTTCCGCCTTGTCGATAAATCCGGTGCGTATAGGACGCAAAATCTGATACTGGTTGCTGTTTTTCGAGCAAATCGCGGCTCACCGCAGCTCATATTCGAAGCATGCCAAGTCTTTGCAGATGAGAATTTTGCAGCAAGAAATATGCTCCAGCAAAACGTGGCAAAAAAGCCGATTTCCGTTTATGAGTCCCCTGCTCTGACCGCTGAGCTAAGAGCCCGAATTGTTCTATAGGATGGAACGGTTGCATTTCTAAACTGCTTTGGAAAGTCGCTTCCTTCAGTCATTGACCCCCGTTGTTAGGATCCGCATCTATTCGAACCCTTCTTTCATTAGAGGAAGTAATGGGGGATTCAAGTGGGAAATTGCCAGCAATCAACGTAAGTCATTTGATATCAGTATCTTACTATGTTTTCAATCTTCAAGTAGGAGGATTTTCATAAACTGCCAAGAAATCAAAGAGTAAGTCTTGCCAATTAAAGCGTGCGAGCCTAGCGTTTTCGCCTGCTATGCGTTTTTCGCGAGCTTTTGCTATTGCGGTCGTTGCCTGTCTGGGCGTTTTCGCGCTTCTCGCCATGGCTGCGGATTTCGATGCCAATGGAATCCCGGATGCCTGGCAGATTGCCTATGGTTTCCCAACAAATGGTTATGATTCCACCAACATCGTCGGTTGGTGGCAGATGGATAGCACATCCAAAACCAACGCGTCGGATCGTTCCGGTCACGGCTTGAATGGCAGCCTCAGTAACTTTGCTGCTTATCCGTTTGTTACAGGTATTTTTAGCAATGCTCTTTCTTTTCGAAGTAATTCCTTTGTTACTTTTATAAATACCAATGGCGTTTTGAATATAACAAACAGTTTTACCGTTTCTGCATGGTTTCTGGGAGCTAATACGAATAAGACAACAAGTATCGCACGCTGGCTTGATATAGTAGGCAATTCCTGGCAGGTAAACGTTTTTACCAGTGGCGCTTCCCAATTTCTTTTTACAAGCACAAATCATATCACTCAAACGGCACGTGGGAATGGCGCTGCGATCAATGTTTACGACGGCCAATGGCATCAGATCACGGGCGTCTATGCCTGGAGCAACTCGCTGGCGACTTTGTATGTGGACGGAACAGCCGAAGCTGCGCTTACGGTGACCAATTGGAAACCCAAGGCTGTCCAATCTTTCGTGATGGGGTCCAGTTCAAATGCAGCATTTACCATGGATGAAGCCCGGCTTTACAAGTCGGCTCTGCCTTTGGCGGGTGTTCTTCAGCTTCCATTGACCTATTCAGATCCGGATGGGGATGGCCTTTCAAACTTGCAGGAGTATCTCGGAGGAACCAACCCTTTGAATGCCGACACAGACGATGATGGAATTTTAGACGGCATTGATCCGCATCCTTTGGTGAATGACGTCATGACAGTAACGAATGGTTTGAAATGGTGGCTCAAGGCATCCTTGGGTGTTGTGACTAATGGTCCGGGGAATGTCGGTCAATGGGCGGATCTTTCCGGAACAAATAACGCCACCCAGACCGTGAGCGCCAATCAACCGGTCTGGATGGCCAATGTGCTCAATGGAAAGCCGGTGGTGAAGTTCAATGGGACCACGAGTTATCTTCAAGCAAGTTCTCCTGCCTGGAGCAGCAACGATTATTCCTATTTTGTGGTGTGGCGCAAAGATGGAAATGCCCTGGGGTCTCATCAGTTTTTTGTTCGGGCCAGCACCTTAACGACCGGTGGAAATTTGATCCGGGCAACAAGCAACAATTCGAATGACTTCTTTCGGGCTGAGCATGTTAATACCAATGCCAATGCTGTCAGCTCGATGTTATTCCCAAATACCAATCTTTTCTCATACATTAGTGTTACCCGTCAGGATAAGATATCCAAAGGCACAAGGATTTATGTGAATGGTCTTCTGGATGGACAAAGCAGTGCCAGTGTTGTGACCAATGCCATTGGTACAACCGGATATCAATATTTCCTTGGAGGCTGGAATGCGACCCGCGCGAACGTTTCGATTGCGGAGATCCTCGTTTACAATCGCACTCTTTCGCTAAGTGAGAGGCAGAACGTGGAAGCATATTTGCGTTCCCGCTATGGCTTCCAAACGCCTTCGTTAGGTGATCCGGTCATGTCTCCTGATGGCGGAACTTATATCGGATCTGTGGCGATGACGTTGACAAACAGCATGCCCGGGGCTGAAACTCGTTATACAATCGATGGGTCGACGCCCACAACGAGCTCATCCCTCTATACGACATCACTCACCTTCCGGGCCACGACGACTCTGAAGGCGAAATCCTTTTTAGCAGGTTATAATGCGAGTCCAGGCATTCAGGCGACTTTCAACATCGAAGCGGCTGGTTTCCAAATGCCTGCCACTAATGGCTTAAAGTTCTGGCTGGCTTCCGATCGCGGCATCGCCACTAATTCCGGTAATCTGATTTCGTGTTGGGAGGATCAGACCGGGCTGGGTAACCATGCGCTTCAATCAGTTTCAACCAACCAGCCGCGTTATGTGGTGAACGTTTTGAATGGCAAACCAGTCGTAAGATTCAACGGTACGAATGGTTTTCTGCGGGCAACGTCGCCCGTTTGGTTTTCCAATGATTTTTCTTATTTCCTCGTTTGGAAAAAAGAGGGAAACGCGGCGGGGAAAAACAATATTTTTACACGCGCGCTGGATCTGACCAATGCGGGATCTTTATGGGTCTTGTCCTGCAGCAATAGCACTGTCCGCATCACGAACACGCTTGCGCAAGTGGCCGCCGGTGTCTCGAGCACCGCGCTCTTTGGAGATACGAATGCTTACAGGATTGTCGATGTGATCCGTCAAGATAAGACGTCAAAAGGCACGAAGCTCTATGTGAACGGCATCCTGAATGGTGAAAGCAGCACGAGCGTGGTGACAAATAGCATTGGATCGACGCCTTACAATTTCTTTTTGGGAGGCTGGAGTAATAATACGGCGAATGTTTCGCTTGCCGAGGTTGTGGTGTATGACCAGTTTCTCTCGGTGACCAATCGCCAATTTACGGAACGCTACCTCGCGAAGAGATACGGTATGTTCATCGATACGGATGGCGATGGATTAGATGACAATTGGGAGATGCAATATTTCGGAAATCTGAATCACAGCGGAAGCGAGGATGCAGATGGGGATGGTGCGACGAATCTGGAGGAGTATCAAAATGGCACCGATCCCACGAATGCTTATAGCGGCTATCACGCGACACTGAGCATGGTCAGCGGCAATCAACAGCAGGGGATTCCGCAAGCTGTTTTGCCCATTCCATTAAAAGTCAAAGTCACGCTTGGAACCAGCATCACTGGAACCAATATGCCGATGACCCTCTCGTTGGTCTCCAATGAAGGATTGATCAGCAGTGCGTCCAACGGTGTGTTTTCACAGACGCTCACCCGGTTTTCCGACACCAACGGTTATGTTTCCGCATTTCTAAAGTTGCCGCAGTCTGAAGGCAAGACGGCGCTGATTCGGGCGACTTTGAATGCGACGAATGTGAATGATGTCCTGTTTTGGGAGCAGACACTTTACACCAATTCCGTAAGCTGGGTGCGCCCGGTGGGTGGTGGATATTTCAGCGGTCTGCTTCGCATGGATGGAAGCTTGTGGACGTGGGGCCAGAACGATTCCGGCCAACTGGGGCAGGGAACATGGAATAATAACCGAATTCCAACTCCGGCTCTCGCAAGCAACATCATGGCAACTTCCTTTGGCGAGCTGCACGCGATTGCAATGGATCGGAATCACAATGTATCGACTTGGGGTTACAACGGCTTCTATCAATTGGGAAATGGGGCGCTAACAAATGGTTTGAATGGCCCCCAAAGCAATCCATATCATTTGCCGGGTATTACAAACGCGATCAGCGTGGCGGCAGGAGCTTATCATAATTTGATCCTTCGAAATGATCAGACGGTCTGGAGTTTTGGCCGTAACCTCGAAGGACAGCTTGGAGATGGAACTTTTATCAACAAGGATCATCCTGTACCCGTCACGAATTTAACGAGTGTGGTTGCCATTTCAACGCATGGGTATCATTCCGCCGCGCTCAAATCGAACAGCACGGTTTGGGTCTGGGGCCAAAACGGTGGGCATTTTGGAAACAATGAGTCGATTCCTGCTCCGGTTGGAATTAGTAACGTCGTTCAAATTGCATCTGGTGACGGTCATACTGTTACGTTGAAGTCGGATGGAACTGTTTGGTCCTGGGGATCGAATGGATCAGGACAAGTTGGAAATAACAGTGGTCAAGATATTTGGACCCCTGTTCAATCCATTGGCTTGAGCAATATTGTGCAGGTCGCTGCGGGTTTGGGACATACGGTGGCGCTTCGCGCAGACGGTTTGGTTTTCACCATAGGACGGAATGCGGAAGGACAACTGGGTGTGGGGACGACGATGGATCATTTCGTCGCCGTGCAGGTTCCCGGTTTGAGCAATATCGTGCAAGTTGCAGCGGGCAGATATCACTCTCTTGCCATTGCTTCGGATGGCATGGTTTGGAGCTGGGGAGATAATGGCGGAAGCCAGCTTGGCGATTGGACATGGACCCGACGCGCAAGCCCCGTGCCCATACTTTTTGATTTCAACAGCAACGGTCTTCCAGACATATGGGAGCTTGCGTATTTTGGAAATTTGAATCAGACCGCAAATGGAGATTACGATGGCGATGGTCTTTCAAACATTCAGGAGTTCGATCTTGGAACAGATCCCACGGATTATTACAATGGCAAGCTGTCGACCCTGAATGTTGTCAGCGGGAATAATCAATCTGGACCCATCTCCAGCTTTCTACCGCTGCCATTGGTGGTGAATGTCAGCACGAACGGAGCGCCTCTTAATAATGCGCCTTTGACATTTGTTGTAAGCCAAGGCAATGCGCAATTGGCAAGTTCCAATAACTCAGGCGCGATGCTGTATAGCTCGTTGAATTTGCGCAGTGGGGCCAACGGCCAAACGATGGCTTACCTCATGCTACCATCCATCATCGGAACCAATGTGGTTACGGTGACGGCTGTAAGTGGAACAAGCTCTGTTCAGGTGGGTTTCACGGAAGTTGCCAATCCTCCTCCGAGTGGGGCTGGCCATGTTTACGTGGGACAATATACAAGTTTTGGAGTGACGACGGACGGGCAGTTGTGGGCATGGGGATTTAACAATCGAGGGCAATTGGGGTTGGGATTGGCGGTGGACCGGTGGGTGCCGTCTCTCGTAACGGGGATGTTGAATGTGACTGGTGTTGCGGCTGGGGATTACCACACGCTTGCGGTGAAGAACGATGGCACCGTGTGGGGTTGGGGTGACAATGATTACGGCGAGGTGGGCGATGGGACTAATATCCAGCGCAACTCGCCTGTGGCGATCAGCAGTCTATCGAATGTGATCGGAGTGGCTGCAGGGAGTCTGCACAGTCTTGTGGTCAAGAGCGACGGGACGGTGTGGGCGTGGGGTTATAATGGGGCTGGTCAATTGGGTGATGGGACTACGGTGAACCGCAACTCACCGATCCAGGCTCTTGGCCTGACCAATGTGGTTGCGGTGGCTGCGGGATCCGACCAGTTCAGCATGGCGTTGAAAAGTGATGGGAGCGTGTGGACGTGGGGACAGAATAACCTTGGAGAGTTGGGCAATGGAGGCAGTCCGAACCTGAGTGTGCCGCAGCAGATCAATGGCGTGTTTGAAATCGTGGCGATTGCGGCGGGAGACGATCACGTGATTGCATTGAAGGGTGATGGGACTGTGTGGTCGTGGGGATATAATGCGTGGGGTCAGTTGGGAGTGGGAGATCAATCCGCGCGTTACCTGCCGGTGCAGGTGCCGGGGTTGAGTCAGGTGGTGGCCATTGGAGCGCAAGCCAACAGTAGTTATGCCATCAAAGCGGATGGGAGTGTGTGGGTATGGGGTCAGAATAATTTTGGACAATTGGGAGATGGGACGACCATAGACCGGTTCAGTCCGGTTGCGTATACGGGTGTTGGTAACATCACGGCTTTTGCGATGGGCAACCAGAGTCTTGCGATCAAGAGCGATGGGACGCTGTGGGCCAGTGGTTACGATCAATACGGGCAACTGGGTGACGGATATAACACGAATGAGAATGTTCCCGTGCCGGTGCTTTACCTGGCTTTTGCGCCCAAGGTGAGCAGGCCGTCGTTGATGCCCGATGGCGGTCTTTATAATGCTCCTCAGGATGTGACGGTCACGTGTTCCACTTTGGGAGCGGAACTCCACTACACATTGAATGGCGTCGAGCCGACTCTGAGCGATGCCGTCATCGCCAGTGGG
>Ga0207107_1016_pt1 | contig 42573 bp, 34 predicted proteins | sample Alteio_BWMinHeat_75_FD_153555 | JGI IMG/M metagenome (GOLD analysis project Ga0207107, IMG submission 153555) | Enriched cells from forest soil in Barre Woods Harvard Forest LTER site, Petersham, Massachusetts, United States -... | ecosystem: Environmental > Terrestrial > Soil > Temperate forest >... | reverse complement strand
ATCGTTGTTTCCGAGGAACCATTCGAACGTCAATTGCGCCTGTTGCAGCCAGTAGGGATCTTCCGTCGCCTGAAACGCCTCGAGACATGCGGAAAGCGTGGCGTGCGCTTCAAGGGGTTGCTGGTCGAATTGGGCGGGGGCGCATCAAAGGTCATGTAATGCTTGAGTTCGTGGTCCTCCTCCGGATCGTTGAGGAAGAGACAGACGAGGATCATGTCCGGCTTGAACTTCCGGACGATCGAATCATAGAGCCAGACGTAACGGATCGGAGAGCGGCACGACAACCCGAAGTTCATCACCTCGACCTTGTTGGTCGAAAGGGATTGCTCGAGGACTTTTGGAAACGCCTTGTCGCGCGGAACAAGCCATCCTTCCGTATAGGAATCGCCGATTGCGGCGATACGGATTTTTCCGGGCGTCCGCTGGACGCTGAAATCGCGATCGCGAAAACCGAAATTATTCATCGGCTCGGGCTTTTGTCCGTCACAGAGCGACATCTTCCCCGGTTTGCGCTGAAGGAAGGGGTTGTAATCGCCATGCTGGAGACCGGCGGAAAAATCAAACTGCCAGTCGGGAGAACGCCGGCGCAGGAAATGGATCTGCTGCGCGGGATAAGGAAGGAGCAGACGCGCCAATCCCTCGGCAACCAGAAGGGATACCAGGATCGACACGCAAACGAGGGCAAGGCGCTTCATGAGTGAACCGGAAATTTATCAGTCCAACGGCGCGCGGAGAAGTCTCATTTCATTCATTCGCCTCTTAAATGGAATCGACTTTAGCAGACTATTAAGTGCCAAAAACTTTTCGCAACATGAGGTTCGCCTGGGCAAGGGCGCCGCGAGCCGCCGGCGTGTCCGCCAGCGCGTTCAGCATGACGAAGTCGTGGATCGTGCCCAAATAACGCGTGGCCGTGACATACACATCCGCCTGGATGAGCTTGCGCGCATACGCCTCGCCTTCATCGCGAAGGACATCGCACTCGCCGGTGATGACGAGCGCGGACGGCAGGCCGCGCAATTGATCAATCGACGCGCGCAACGGCGATGCGGTTGTTTTCTCGCGAACTGCGGGATCCGGAGCGTAATGATCCCAAAACCATTTCATCGCCTCCCGCGTCAGAAAGTGGCCTTCGGCAAACTGGTCGTACGAGGGGGTTTCAAAATTCGAATCGGTCACCGGATAAAACAACACCTGAAAATCAATCTTCGGGCCGCCGCGTTCCTTCGCCAGCATGGTGACGGCAATCGCCATGTTGCCTCCCACGCTGTCGCCGACCACGGCCAGCCGCGATGAATCGACATTCAGGGTCGATCCGTTCACCGCGACCCATTGGGTGACCGCAAAAGCCTCCTCGATGGCGATCGGATATCGCGCCTCGGGTGAGCGGGTGTATTCCACAAACACCACTGCGGCTCCTGCGCCGCTGGCGATTTCCCGGACCAAACGATCGTGCGTTTCCGCGTCGCCAAGCACCCAGCCGCCGCCGTGAAAATAGATCACCACGGGAAGAACGCCCTTGCTGTTCTCCGGCCGAACGATGCGCACACTCACCTCTCCGAGAGGACCGCCGGGAATGGTGCGTTGCTCGATATCGGCAGGCCGTTTTAAAATCTCCTCGGACTGCGCGCCGGAGAGCACGCCCCGGGCGCTTTCCACCGACAACTCGTAAATTTGCGGCCCGCCCTGCGCCTGAACGGCGTTCAGAAAGGCCTGCGTCTTGGATTCCAAAAAAAGCGTGTCCGGACGATCCGCTTGAAAGATGCTTTTCATCATCTCCATGCTGAACTCAAAAAACAAAGAGCGCAAGACGAGGATGGCTTACCTCCCTAGCTAGGGAGGTTTACCCCCCCTATACAGGGTGGCTCGCCACCCTATCTCAGGGTGGTTTACCACCCCGCATGGGGTGGTTTATCACCCTAGATAGGGTGATACCCGAGGAGGGATCACCCCATGCGGGGTGACACGGCTTGAGATTGCAGAAAAATATTCACACCCACTCTCTTAATGTGATGTTCCAAGCCTGCAGCTTCTTTTCGCGTCCCGTGTTCTTTCGTATATACGACAACCCACGGAATCCCTTTGGAAGTATGATCCGATCCTCCTTGGTTGTGGCAAAGGAGTCTCGCTGAAAAGTTTTCCGTATGGCCTGTGTAATGTTGCTGAAGGCGCTCTGAAAATAAAATGTACGTCGTAAACATTTGATGGCTCGCCATCTCTATTTAGCGTGGTTTACCCCCTATACAGGGTGGCTCGCCACCCTATCTCAGGGTGGTTTACCACCCCGCATGGGGTGGTACCCGAGGAGGGACTTGAACCCACACTCCTTTCGGAACTCGATTTTGAGTCGAGCGCGTCTGCCATTCCGCCACTCGGGCTTGAAACGAAGGAAGAATTTAGAAAGTGAAAGACGGAAAGTCGATCCGAAAGCAGATGTCAGCCATTCGGACCAAAGTAAAGCGCACGAAGAGTGGTCCTAGGGGATTCCCCCTCCCTCGACGTAGTACCAGAAAGGGCGATAACAGTTGTGTAAGTTCCTTTAAAAGCCCGCAATCAAACTGGCCGAAAGACTTTTCCAATTCCCACTTTGTGACGAAGGTCATGGTTCATTCGTCATCAAAAGCCGGTGCTTAAGGTGCGAAAGATTAAAATTTTTGACCCATTAATGAAGAACGCTCTTTTTATGAAAAATAACGGTTACAAGCCGGCCTCCCGGGCGGCTCAGTTGCCCAAATGCCCCACGGGCATCCAGGGTCTCGACGAAATTACGAGCGGCGGATTGCCTCGCGGGCGACCCACCCTGGTCTGCGGCGGCGCGGGATGCGGCAAGACGCTGCTGGCCGCGGAATTCCTCGTGCGCGGCGCGGTGGAGTTCGGCGAGCCGGGCGTGTTGATGGCCTTCGAGGAAACGGAAGCGGAGTTGAAAGCCAACGTCGCATCGCTCGGATTCGATCTGGCAGGCCTGGTCCGGTCAAAAAAAATTGTCATCGACTACGTCCACATCGAGCCCAGCGAAGTCCAGGAAAGCGGCGACTATGACCTGGAAGGATTATTCGTGCGGCTCAATCACGCGATCGATTCTATCGGCGCCAAACGCGTGGTGCTGGACACATTGGAAGTATTGTTCGCCGGCCTGCCCAATCAGACCATCCTTCGCTCCGAATTGCGTCGGCTTTTCCGCTGGCTCAAGGACAAGGGTGTGACCGCGGTCATCACGGCCGAGCGCGGACGCGAACAACTGACGCGTCACGGACTGGAGGAATACGTGTCCGATTGCGTCATCTCACTCGACCATCGGGTCAATGATCAGATTGCCACGCGGCATCTGCGCGTGGTGAAATATCGCGGCGCGCTGCACGGCACCAACGAATTTCCGTTTCTCATCGGCAGCGAGGGCATCAGCGTGCTGCCCATCACGTCGCTGGCGCTGAATCACAAGGTGTCGACCGAGCGCATTGCCACCGGCATTCACCGGCTCGATGCCATGCTGGGCGGGCGGGGATTTTTTCGCGGCAGCAGCATTCTGCTCACGGGCACATCCGGCACCGGCAAAACCATCATCTCCTCCAATTTTGCCCAGGCCGCAGGCCGCCGCGGGGAACGCGTTCTTTTCTTTTCGTTCGAGGAATCGCCCAATCAAATCATCCGCAACATGCACTCCATCGGGTTGCGCCTGGAGCCGTTGGTCAAGCGCGGCCTGCTAAGGTTTCAGTCGGCGCGGCCCTCGCTCTATGGGCTGGAAATGCATCTGGCAACGATGTTCAAGGAGATCGCTGCGTTTCAACCCCACGTCGTCATCATCGACCCCATCACCAGCCTGATGGACGCCGGCACCGACTCAGAATGCAAGGGGATGGTGACGCGTCTGATTGATTATTTGAAGGCCGGACAGGTCACGTCGCTTTTCACCAGTCTGACGCAGGGCGGTCACGTGCTGCAACAAAGTGAATCCGCCATGTCATCGCTCATGGATGCATGGCTGTTGCTGCAGGACTTCGAAGGCAACGGCGAACGCAATCGCGTGCTCTACGTGCTGAAAGCGCGCGGTATGGCGCACTCGAACCAAATCCGCGAGTTCCTGATTTCGGACCGAGGCATTGACCTTGTGGACGCCTATATCGGCCCCAATGGTGTGTTGACCGGCTCGGCCCGCGCGGCGCAGAACTCCCTAGAAAAAGCCGCCTTGCTGGCCAGCCAGCAGGAAGCCGCCCAGCTCAAGCGCGAGGTGGAGCGCAAACGCACGGCGCTCGAACGACAAATCAACGGGCTGCGTTCCGATTACGAAACGGAAGCGCTGGAACTGCAACGCATTGCCGAACAGGTCGGCACGCGAACTTTCGTGCTGAACACCGAGCGCGCGGCCTCCGGCCTTTTGCGTCAGGCAGATGCCAATGTGGCGTCCAGCACACGAAGCAACTCCAGGAATGGGAGGCATTGATGAAACCCAAACCCGTGGCGCGACGCGCCTCAACCTCTCCACGCCGGTCCGCCAAACTCTGGCAACTGCATCTTTATGTGGCCGGCCAGACACCCAAATCGCAAACCGCGTTCTCGAACCTGAAGAAATTTTGCGAAAGCCATCTCAAGGGGTGCTATCGCATCCGGGTGATTGATTTGGTGAAACAGCCCCAGCTTGCCAAAGGCGACCAAATCCTGGCTACTCCCACCGTGGTGCGCAAATTGCCGAAGCCCATGCGAACCATCATTGGCAACCTTTTCGACACCGATCGCGTGCTTGTCGGCCTGGATCTGCGCCCTGCCCTTTAAAGCGAGATGAATTGCCTGTGAAAAAAACAAACAAAAGCAAACGCGCCACGCAGGCAGGCAAATATGTTTTGCGACTTTTCGTCGCGGGGGCCACGGCCCGATCGCGCCAGGCCGTCCTGCGCGTCCGTCAATTGTGCGAAACGGAACTGAAAGGCAACTGCACGCTGGAAGTGATTGATATTTATCAGCAGCCCCACCTGGCGCGCGCCCACCAGATCGTCGCGACCCCAACCCTCATCAAGGAATTCCCACGGCCCGTGCGCCGGTTCATCGGCAACCTGTTGAACATCGCCGGCCTGTTGGTCGAGTTGAATTTGATTCCCAAACCTAAAATCGCCGCGTGAAAACCACTCACCACAAGAAATCCCGCCATCCCGCGTCGCCCCTCCTGCGCGTCGTCGTCGCGGCGAAACGGGAGCGCTCTGGCGGAGCCGGAAAGCCCCGCGAACTGGCTGAACTTCGCGTGCGCCTGGCCGAAACCGAGGAAACGCTCCGCGCCATCCGCGCTGGCGAAGTGGATGCGGTCGTGATCGCCGGCAAACAAGGCCCGCAAGTGTTCACTCTGGAAGGCGCCGAGCAAGCCTACCGGATGCTGATCGAATGCATGAACGAAGGGGCGTTGACGCTGACGGTCGACAAGACGATTCTTTACGCCAATCAGTGCTTCGCCCGAATGGTCAAATGCCCGCTGGAACAGGTGATGGGCAGTTCCCTCAGCCGCTTTCTCTCCCCCGAAGACGGGGCCACGCTCCGGCCGCTCCTGAAACAGGCCGATCAATCCGGCTCCAAACTTCAAGTACTGCTCCATGCCAGCGACGGCTCACGAACACCGACGCAAATCTCCATCCGCCCACTGGCAAGCAATGGTTCCAGCCGTGAGACCTTCGGCATGGTGCTGACGGACATGACGGAGGTCCGGCGCAACGAAGGAATGTTGCGGGCGTCCAACAAGGAATTGGAATCCTTTTGTTATTCGGTGGCCCATGATTTACGGACGCCTTTAAGAAGCATCGTCAGTTTCAGCCAGCTTCTTGAAAAGACATTGCAGGATGGTCTGGCCCCCGAGGCAAAATCCTATTTGCAGCACACCATTGATTCCGCAAAACAGATGACGGTCCTCATCGATAGTTTGCTGAATTTATCCCGCGTGGTGCGAAAGGAAATGAAACGTGAAAAGGTTGATCTCAGCTCTGCCGCCCAGGCCATCGCCGCTGAATTAAAAAAACATCAGCCGGATCGTCAAATCGACTTTCACATCGCGTCCGGATTGACGGCCGACGGGGATTTGGAATTGCTCAAGCTGGTCCTCCGAAGCCTTTTTGATAATGCCTGGAAATTCACCGGCAGGATTCCTCACGCGGTCATCGACTTTAATAAGACCCTCAAAGACGGAAGAGAGGTGTTTTTTGTGCGCGATAACGGCGTTGGTTTTGACATGAAGGTTGCCGACAAATTATTCAGCCTCTTTCAACGATTGCATGACGAAAAGGATTTTCCTGGAACAGGCATGGGATTGGCCACCGTTCAACGAATCGTTCAGAGGAATGGTGGCGAGATCTGGGCGGATTCCAAAATGAACCGCGGCACGACATTTTATTTTACCCTGAACGGGCATTAACCCACATGACAATTGAAACCCCAGTGCTTCTGGTGGAAGATAATCCGGCGGAGGTGGATTTAACCTTGATCGCCTGCAAGCAGATTAACTTTCCCTACAAAGTCGTCGTCACGCGGGATGGAATCGAAGCACTGGATTATCTCATGGGAACAGGTAAATATGCCGGCCGCGATAAGAAGAACACCCCGGTTCTTGTGCTTTTGGATTTGAAAATGCCGAGGCTGAATGGCTTTGAGGTTTTGGAAAGAATGCGCCGGGATCCGTTGTTAAAAGACATATTCGTGGTCATCCTGACATCCTCCATGGAAGAAAAGGAAAGAATGCGCGCCATGAACCTGGGCGCCGATCTTTATCTCCAGAAAGCCGTGGATTTCGATGAGTTTTCGGCCGCCCTTCGACAGCTCGAACGTCAGATCTTGTTACGGAGCGCGGACAACCTGAATTAACGCCGTTCGATCAAACGCAACGACGGGATTGAGAAGAACGCCGAAAAAGCGCATGCTGGATTCATGCCGTGGATCCATTACCTGCCCGACAAACAAAAGGTCGAAGTCGATCCGGATGAAACCGTGCTCCAGGCCTCATTGCGCGCGCGCATCCCGCACGCGCACGCCTGCGGCGGCAACGCGCGCTGTTCCACCTGCCGCGTGCAGATCATCGAAGGCCTTCCGAATTGTCAGCCACCCGATCTCAACGAACAAAAACTCGCGGAACGCCTTCACCTGAACTGCGAAGTGCGGCTGGGATGCCAGATGCACATCACGGGCGACGTGACGCTCCGACGATTGTTGCGGGACGCCGAGGATGTGGAAATCTCCGCGGGAATTACAAAAAGCGAAGGTCCTGTTTCACTCGGCGAGGAAAAAACCGTCGCCATTCTTTTTGCCGACATCCGCAACTTCACCGCCTTCGCGGAATCGCAGCCGGCATATGACGTCATTTACGTGCTGAACCGTTACTTCCACGAAATGGGACGCATCATTCAGCGGCGCGGCGGTTACATCGACAACTATATGGGGGACGGATTAATCGCGCTCTTCGGCGTCGACGAATCGCGTCACGCCGCGAAACGCGCCATCCAGGCGGGGTTCGAGATGCTTCGAAGCGTGAAAAAGATGAGCGCCTTCCTCCAGGAAATTTACAGCGCGCCGCTCGAGATTGGGATCGGCATCCATTATGGCCAGGCGATCGTGGGCAGCATCGGAGCGAAGGAGAAAAAGCGCATGACGGCCATTGGCGATGCCGTGAATCTCGCGAGCCGGATCGAAGCCGCCACCAAAACATGCGACGCATCCATTCTCGTCTCAGAAGCCGCCCTACGCGCCGTCCGCTCCAGCGTGCGCATCGAAAAAAAATACAGCAACGTTCATCTCAAGGGAAAAAGCGGTTCGCATACACTCTACGAAATCGCGGGGTTTCGATCCCGCAAAAAGCCTGCAAAAATGGGAACGGCTGCGTAACTTCGTTCAATCCGGCGAACCACCCTTCGGCGGGGCAATGAATCGGATCGTCTTCACTTCCAGGGGATAGTGATCGCTGTTCCGATAGTGCAGAACGACGCGGTCGCCCACATCCAAGTCCTTCAGGCTCGCGATTTCAAAAACCTTCACCTGCCCATTCGCAGCCTGCGCGGTGAAACAGCGCGTCGGCACATTCATGTTGGAATCGACGGCAGTCACCACCCCATCGAAATGCCTCCACTCTCTCTTCTCTTCGGACATCGCATCATCCGCTTTGCAAAGAAGACAGCCGCATACGAGGAAGCATAAAAGAAAATGTTTCATGAAGACCTTATGCGCCGCCAAAGCCACATTCGGATGGAGAACAGGTGACAATCCTGCAACATCCTCTTTCAAAAAACCGATTCGCCTGAAAAATTGTGACTGAAAATTTAAAAGCGGCCTGCCAAGCTCCGCCCATGAAACCTTCCTTCCCCGTCTGGACGTTTCTCGGCGCAGCGCTTCTCCTCAGTGGCTGCGGTCAAAGTTCCACTCCTGCAGCCCCCAAAGATCCCAACGCGCGCAACACGGAAGGCAAGACGCTGCTCATTCTCGCCATCGAAAAAGGAGACAAGCAGGCCGTCACCGATTTGCTCGCGCAGGGCGCTAGTGTTTCGGAAGGTTTCAGCGGCGACCAACCCATCCATTTTGCGGCCCGCGGCGGACAAAAGGAAATTGTCGAAATGCTTCTCGCGAAGGGCGTCGATCCGAAAACCAAAAACTCGAAAGACCAGACCGGACTTCACCTGGCCTCGACGCGCGCCGTGGCCGAACTCTTCGTTTCCAAGGGCCTCGACGTGAGCGTGCCCACCACTTATCGCGAACAGCCGATCCATTTCGCCTCAGAACGCGGCAACGTCGACGTTGTCGAATATCTTCTCTCCAAAGGCGCCGATGCGAAAGCCCGCTCGCGCGACATGGACATCATGCCTCTCAATTACGCCTCCACCAAAGCCGTGGCCGCGATGCTCGTCTCCAATAACGCCCCGATCAATGGCGAGACCAACCAATGGGGACGCAACACCCCGCCCATCTGGTCCGCCGCGTGGAACGGCCGCACGGAAGTCGTCCAATACCTGGTGGAACAAGGCGCCGACATCAACGCGAAATCGTACGGCGGACAGACCGCCCTCCAGGTGGCGACGCAAAAAGGCCACACGGACATCGTCAACATTCTCGCGGGCAACGGCACCGATCTTTCCGGCCAGGAAGGAGCGAACCTGCTGCACGAAGCTGTCTCGAAAAACGACCTAAAGCTCACCGAAGCGCTCTTGAACAAGGGCATCAAACCCAACGAGGGAACCGAAGCGCCCATGACCGTCGCCGCCGCGCGTGGCAACAAGGCGATGCTCGAACTGCTCGCGTCCCACGGTGGAGACATCCGCTTTGGCGGGAACAACGGATGGACGCCGCTTCATGCCGCCGCCGCAGGACACTTCGCCCCCATCGTGGCCACCATTCTATACCAGAAATATTCCGGAGAGGATTTCAAGGGCTGCATGGAATGGCTGCTCGCGAAAGGAGCCGATGCGAAAGCGCCCGGCGGTTATTCCAAACTCACCCCACTGCATGTGGCGGCAAAAAATAATTTCAAGCCCGGCGCGGAACTGCTGATTGCCGCCGGCGCCGATGTGAACGCCAAGGCTGAATTCGACTCCACTCCCCTGCATTGGGCCGTCATCAACGACGCCATGGAAATCGCGCAGCTCCTCCTCGAAAAAGGTGCGAATCCCAATCTGCCTCTCGATTCGCGCGCCGCCGTCGTCACGACAAAACAGGGCGAGATGCCCAACCCCTTTGGCGGCGGCAGCGATGCCGGAGGAAAAGTCCCCCTCTCCCTCGCCAGTTCCGCTGCGATGAAAGCCCTGCTCACCAGCCACGGCGCCACGGTTCCCACCGGACAAACCGCGCTCGAACCCCCGAAAAAAAGCCCTGAGGAGATCGAGCAGGAAAAAATCCAGCTCATGATCAAGCAGCACAATGCCCATCCGCAATAAACGTCAATCGCGGAAGATAAAAAGCGCCGCTGTCAGCGCCGCGCCGATCGCATAGTTCGCCACTATGTTCGAGACGACCCATGGATAAAAACAAAGCGCAAGGGCGATGATCATCGTTTTGGCGCTCCCTTGTTTTTTTCCGTAAATGAACGCGGAAAAGCCAATGCTTCCGAAGAGCAGTCCCGCGAACAGATTGGCCCCTGAAAAATCGATGTTCGGCACGCATTCTTGATACCGCTCCGGCCAGGGATGACAACTTCAATCCTCCGGACGACCTAAAAAGCTCACATGGAACTTGCCTGCATGATGCCACAAACCTAAGCTGGACAGTTCATGCTGACCCTATCTGGAGTGACCAAAGCCTATGGCGCGAGGACTCTTTTCGAAGACGTTTCGCTCCAGGTGAATTACGGCGACCGCATCGGTCTCGTCGGCCCCAACGGCGCGGGCAAATCCACGCTCCTCTCATTAATTCTCCAGGAAAGCTCGCCGGACGACGGCAGCATCGCGTTCGAAAAAGGCGTTTCCATCGGCTACCTGCCGCAGGAGAGCGCGCCATGCGGCGACGAGACCGTCCTGGAACTCGCCACCAATATTTCACCGGAAATCGCCACACTCCGCCGTCAGATGAAGGAGCATGAAGCGAAGGGCGATACGGAAAACGCGGATTATCACCATGCCCAGGACCGATTCGCGGAATTAAACGGTTACCAACTCGAACCCAAGGCCAAACGCATTCTCAGCGGCCTCGCGTTTCGCGACTCGGACTTTCATCGTCCGGCAGCCCACATGAGCGGCGGCTGGGTGATGCGCGCGCATCTGGCGCGACTGCTCGTGCAGGAACCCGACCTTCTTCTTCTCGACGAGCCGACGAACCATCTCGATCTCGAATCGCTCCTCTGGTTCCAGAATTATCTGCGCGGATATCCCGGCGCGATCTTCATGATTTCGCACGACCGCGAATTTCTGAACCAGCTCTCCGAAAGCATCATCGACATCAAACACGGACACCTCCACCGCTACCGGGGCAATTACGAGGAATACCTCATCCAATGCGCCGCGCGTGAGGAACAGCACCTGGCCGCCTACAAAAACCAGCAGAAGGAAATCCAGGCGCTCCAGGAATTCGCCGACCGTTTTCGCGCCAAGGCCAGCAAGGCGTCGCAGGCGCAAAGCAAACTCAAGCAGATCGAGCGCATGGAGAAGATCGAGGCTCCGGTGCGCGAAGACAAAAAGATTCGCTTTCGATTTCCGCAGCCTCCGCGCAGCGGCCTGAAGGTGATCTCCCTCGAAAATATCCATCAGGCCTATGGCGATCATGTGGTTTATCGGGGAATGAATTTCATCGCGGAACGCGACCAGCGCATCGTGCTTGTCGGTCCGAACGGCGCGGGCAAATCGACGATGCTCAAAGTCCTCGCGGGCGTCGTGCCTTTCCAACAGGGGAAACGCGAACTCGGCCATAACACGAAGCTCGGCTATTACGCGCAATATCGGATCGACACGCTGAATCCCGCGCGAAGCGTCCTGCAGGAGGCGCTGGACACAAATCCCAATCTTCCCGAGCAAAACGTGCGGACCGTTCTCGGATCCTTTCTCTTTCGCGGCGACGATGTGTTCAAAAAAGTGTCCGTGCTGAGCGGAGGCGAGAAAAGCAGGCTCGCTCTCGTGAAATTTCTGCTCGATCCCCCCAACCTGCTGCTCATGGACGAGCCGACGACCCACCTGGACATGGCCAGCATCGACGCGCTCATCGAGGCGTTGAAGCAGTTCCAGGGCACGCTCATTTTCATTTCGCACGACGTCTATTTCATCCGGGCCATCGCTTCCTCCGTGCTCCATATCCATGCGGGAACGCTGACGCCCTACGCCGGCGACTATCAATATTACCTCGATAAATCGAAGGCCGAATCGGAACGCGCGGCATTGACGTCCACAGGCGCTTCGTCCGAGGAACCAAAGCCCGCGGCAAAACCAAAAAACAATTCCAAGGAACAAAAACGCCTGGAAGCCGAGGAGCGTCAGACCCGCTCCCGCGAAAAGAAAGAACATCAGGAAAAAGTGGCGAAACTGGAAGCCGACATCCTGCGCCTCGAAGAACGTCAAAAGGAACTCACCGCTCTTCTCGAAGATCCCGTTACGTATCAATCCGGAAACTTTGCGGAGCTGAACCGGGAATTGCTGGGACTCACCGATTCGCTCGCGCAACTCAATCGCGAATGGGAGGCGCTTGCCCACAAATCCGTGGCGCCGTCTTAGCGCCCCAGGCTGGACTTCAGCCAGTCCTTCAACTGCACGACATTGATCTGGCCGGCGTTCCCCTGATTTGCCGCCTCCGTGCGCCATTTCGCAAAGTCGAGCATGGGCACATTTTGCGTCTTCGCCCACTCGCAAAGATCGGGCGGCGATGTCGCATCGATGATGATGGCAGTCCCCTTGATCTCACCTTTTCTCAATTCCTCCGCCGTGATCAGATTATAACCCAGATTCAGGAGCAGCAACCGGATCACTTCGCGTTCCTTGCGGTCTTCGACAAAGACGCCCACGTGGCTGGCCTCATGGCTCACCTCCACATTTTCGCTACCGACCATATGAAAGAAGACTTCGGCGTTGTGCACTTCCTCGGGAAGGACCAATAACAATTCGTGAAGCCGTTCCGGCGGAATTTCCTCCGTGTCGAGAATCCGCAAAAATTCCGTTTCCACATTGGCGTCCCCGTCCGAACCGATTTGCGCGATGCGTGCCAGATTGTCGGCCACCTGGATCGCAAAAACGCGCCGATCTTCCCGCGAGCCGAGATGTTCCTCCCGAATGTCGCGATGATGATCCGCCACCACCTGCGTCAGCGATTCCGGAATTTTCCAGTGTTTGCAAAGCTCGCGTCCCACCTCGGCATGATTGATCCCAAACGCCTCCTGTTCCAATTGGTGCAGAGGTCGCGCGCCTTTCGCCGCTTCCTCGAGGACCGGCGCATAAAGATCGTAAAAAAATTCGCGAAAAACCACCTGACCGAGGTCGTGTAGCAGACCCGCGGTGAATGTTTCCTCCGGATTGGCGTCGCCCAAAAACCGGGCCACTTCGCGGGCTCCCAGCGCCACCGCCAGCGAATGGCGCCAGAGATCCTCGCGCTTGAAGGAATCCTGCTTTTCCTTGCGCATGCGCGCGGAAAAAATGCTCACGCCCAGCGCCAGGTTGCGCACCGCCTGCATGCCCAGCATCACCACGGCCTCCGACACGGTCGTGATTTTCTGTTCCGGACCATAGAGCGAGGAATTCACAGCGCGCAAAATGCGGCTGGTCAGGACATCGTCCGTGGAGATCGCGATCATGATCTCATCGAGATCGCTTTCCGGATCGCTCGCGAGTTCGCACAGCCGCTCCACCGCCGCCGGGAACGGGGGGATCGACTGAACATTGTAAAGAATCCGGTCGATGAGTTCCGACTTCATAGAAACCTCCCTCTCCATATCAAGATTGTCCGGCGGTTGCACGAACTTACGCAAACTGGCCCGCCGCGTGACCGCTCGCCCACGCCCACTGAAAATTAAAACCTCCAAGCCATCCGGTCACATCCACCACTTCGCCCACAAAATAAAGCCCCGGCACGGAACGCGATTCCATCGTTTTTGACGAAAGTTCCTCCGGATGGATGCCACCCAGCGTCACCTCCGCCTTCGCGTATCCCTCCGTTCCCGAGGGCGCGAGTTTCCATCGATGCAGGCGCTGCGCGAGCGCCAGAAGTTCCGCCTTGGGATATTGCGCGACCGGCTTGTCGGGCCCCAAAAACGCCGTGGCGTATTGCACGAAGCGCCGCGGAAGATGAAGACTCAACAAAGCCGTCAGGGTCTTGTTTCCCGCGCCCGCGAAAAAATGTTCCGCCGGCATCTCCGGCAATAAATCGATTTCGATCTCCTCCCCCGGTTTCCAATACGAGGAAATCTGAAGGATGGCCGGTCCGCTCAATCCACGGTGCGTGAACAAAATGTTTTCGCGAAACGTTTGCCGGCCACAGCTCACTCCGACATCGATCGAAATCCCGCTCAACTCTGAAAATGCAGGCTCGGACGAAAATTCCAGCGGCACCAGGCCGGGACGCGACTCGACGAGCTTCAGGCCGAAATCCCGCGCCACGCGATAACCGAAATCGGACGCTCCAAGCTTCGGAAAGGAAAGTCCCCCAGTCGCAATCACCAGGGATTGGGAAGTCCATGAACCCTGATTGGATTCCATTTGGAAACGATCGTTTTTGCGCACGGATGTCACGCGGCAGCCCACCTTCACCTCAACGTTGGCTCGACGGCATTCCTCCTCCAGCATTTCCACGATTTCTTTGGAACTTCGGTCGCAAAAAAGCTGCCCCAGTTTTTTCTCGTGATACGCAATGCCATGCTTTTCCACGAGTTCGATGAAATCGCCGGAGGGGTAACGCGCCAGGGCGGATTTGCAAAAGTCAGGTTGGGCGGAAAGATAATTTTCGGCGCGCACCTGCAGGTTGGTGAAGTTGCAGCGCCCGCCACCGGAAATAAGGATCTTTTTTCCCAAACGTTCCGCGTGTTCGAGGACAACGACTTTTCGTCCACGTTTTCCGGCTTCAATCGCGCACATCAATCCGGCCGCGCCGCCACCGATGACGACGACATCATTTTGGGCGCTCGACATCCACGATTTCTACCGAACGCCGCACGAGGTTTCAATGAGCTTGCCAAAGAAGCCCCTCAAAGCGCGCCTTCCGCCCACGGCTCCCAGATGGTGCAGCTATTGCCGCGGTCCCTCATGCCAAGCTGATAGCTCATCGTTCGTCCGGGAAACATGTGACGGTTCACCCAATACGCCTTGTGAGAAAAGATTTCCGGATCAAGATATTCCGAATCATCGGCCTTCGGGCCCGGGCGAAAGCGGCACACCACGTCCCATCCATCCAGCCCGTTGAATTCGCAGATCGGCTCGACCCCCACCCAGTGTTTGTCATTCACCACGCGCCCTTTCAAGACGGGAAGTTTCTGAATCAGGTCCATGTTCGCCATTTTCAATCGCCCCAGATTTTCATGGAAGCGCGAAACCACGGTGTCGAGGTTGTATCCGGCCAGCTGGAAGACGCGATACCAGAATTCCTGGCCTGTGGCGCGTCGCGACAAATTGGGCGAATCCATGGCGCGCGCCAGCTTGCCGGGAGCATCTGCGCCGCACACATCGACCAGCGCACTCACAAATTCTTCGCCCAGGGGATAAACCGCATCCGCGTCATATTTTGAGGAAAAGAGCTTGTTGTCGGCCATTTCGTTGAAATTCGCGCTGTCTTGGAATTCCATCACGGCGCTGATGCGGCGGAAACGCTCGAGCTGCTGCGGAGGGGAAAAAAGATGCGTCTCCACATAACTGGCCAGTCCTTCATGAAAAAACCGCGTGGCGTTGTGATTGGCCGAGGCGTGGCGGTTGGAAAGGCGTTCGATAAAAACGTGCGTCGTTTCATGCGCGAGCAGCGACACGAGCGTTTCAATGTTCGCGTCATGCGCCAGGTCGAGGCGGATCGCCTCCCAATACGCGAGGCCGGATTGATGTCCCGCCCCGCTCAAATCCACCGAAATGGGATGGTCCATCGGCGGGGCGTCCATGAAAACACGCACGGTTTCATAGACGTCATCCGCGCGATCGATCAGCTCCTGGGCCCGCTTCTCGAGATTGGAAGGATAGACGAAGGTGTAGTGCGACGTGCTCGCGCGCGCAGGCGACCATTTCGGGAACACGGCTTCGGCGACGGTTTTCGAATCGGGATCCTGCGCGGCCCGCGCGAACGCGGCCACGCCAAGGAGCAGCACCAGAAATGTCGACGTCGTGAGCACGATGCGGCCCCAAAGGGTGTCCGACCAGCGACGGTACCATTTCAAGAAGCGGTCGGAGTATCCGAACAGAACCGCGGCGAGCGCGGCACAGACACCCGCCGCCAGGATCTGCGCGCCCAACATCTTCCACGGCATGACCCAGATTTGACCTTCGAAATAGGGCTGCGATAACGCAAACAAGTTAAGGGTCTGAATTTCCGGAAAACGGCTGCGTAAAATTTGATACGTCCAATAGACGAGCCCCATCACGAGCCAGGCGAACCGTCTGCAAAAAGAGAGAAAAAAGCAGACCGACAGGAAGATGAACACCTGGCACGCATCGATCATCGTGCTTTTCGCGAAAACTCCGAGGTGAAGCGAGGGGTCGATGGAAGTCCGCGAAAGAACGTGCGTGAAGAGGATCATCCCCGTGCAGGCGAGAGGAAAAATCATGAGCACGACAAAGGAAGCGGCGAATTTGGCGATAAAAATGCGGAGCCGCGTCGTGGGAAGCGCGTCGAGAAACTCGATCGTTCCATCCTCATGCTCGCGAATCAAAATTCCGGAACTCAGCGCGAGCGCCATCAAAAAGATCAGGATGCTTCCACCGAGCGCCGCGTCCTCGGACGCGAGGGACGTGGCCAGCGATTGCTGGTCCGGAAACGTGGTGAAGAGCTCGACAAACACCATGATGGCGCTGACGAGCACGATGAACATCCGGAACGGCTTGAGGCCGCGCCATTCCTTGATGAGAAGCGGCATCACGGGACCTCCTGGCGGACCCAGCCGGAAATCACCGGACATCCGAGTTGAGGCACATCGTAGGCGAAGGTCGCGAAAAGCCGCGCGCCCTTGCGATAATTTTCAGAAAGCTCGCCCCGGGAGCGCGCATCGTAGCGGCGGCTTTCATGATGAAGCTCATTCATGGGAACCTCATCGTTCAGGGCCGGAAGCTCCTTGTAATAGAGCATATAATAATGGCCGGAAGGAGGCGCAGGCTGAATCTTCACTTCGTAAACGATGCGGCGCATGGCCTCCGAATCGGGCAGCACGCGCAGATGGGCCGTGATTTCGGGAAGCGCGCGCAGATCGGACGCGAGATCCCCTCTCATGCCCAGGAGATCGCGCTGCCACTCCTTGAAAAACGCGTCGTAGGAAAGATGCGTTTCCGACGCGAAAAGTTCGGACGTCGGCGTGCGCCATCTGCCGAATGAAGCCCGGATGTCCTTGGGCACCGCGCGTCCAAACATCGCCTGCAGCAGGGAATGGCACGCCTCCTTTCCCTGCGAGACTTCCAACGCATGCAGGCCGGACCACGCCACGCCGCACGCGATCTCATCCCCCACCCGTTCGCGGAACTTCAGCCATTGGGAAAGATCCTGCGACTCAAAACCGTGGCGCACGCCATAAAGGGCGCGTAATTTCAACTGACGGCCTTCCGGCGACGATTCGTTTTTGGGATCCCGAAACGCCCAATAGAGCCCCATTCCGTCGAGCATCCAGCGCCGCTCCTCGAGCTTCGCGCGGGATTGCGTGGCATTGATGAGCCATTCGCGCACGAGCCACGGCAGGAACATCGTCCGCCATTCTCCATCCAGATTCGCGCGCACCACAAGCCCCTCGGTGCGCTGCACTTCTCCGAGTTCGAATTGATGGGGATCGAGGTCGCGGCGGATCGTCACAAACACCGCAGGCGCGTTCTCCATTCCCAGATAAGTCTTCAAGGCCTTCAATTCCGAGTGCAGCTCCTTCGCAAGTTGTCGCACCGGTTCCGGCGGCTCATGCGGGCCCGCGGCCATCTTCACCACGACGCCGTCACCCTCTACGACAATCGCATTGGGGAGATCGAAGGGCTTGCCGCCCTGATGCCCTTCGTACACGAAATCGACGCCGACCAGGATGACGACCGACATGGCGATGAACATTTTTTCGCGATGCGACATCCGTTCCGCCATGAGCGCCACCACGGATCCCTCGCGGGTCAGGGCAAGCAGATAGGAAATCAGGATGCAGATCACGATCACCGTCGCCGTGCTTTGGATGGCATCGATGGAAAGGCGGTAGCGTTCCGTCGCGAACGTGTCGTCGAGCAGCGCGAACGGACCGAAGCGTTCGATTTCAAAGGAATGCGAGACCGCCATGCTGATGCCGACCACGAGGAGCACGAAGATGGGCGTGCGGTAACGCCCCAGAAAACCCATCATGAAGAAAAAGGAATAGAACCCGGCGGTGGCGAGGAAGGTGCGGACGAGGACCAGGGTGATCCAAAGATATTGCCCATCCAGCTGCCGGCGGGAAAGCCAGACGGAGACGATCGTCGCCAGCGCCATGCAGAGCCAGAGAAACGCCAGGCCGATTCCATACTTGATCGCGACCATGAGCGGACGCGAAAGAGGCAGCGTTTCCAGAAAAAGCTGCGTGTGGCTGGTGTATTCCTTGGTCACGAGCGCGCGGGAAAGAAGAATCGAACCCAGCAGGCCGAAGATGATCGCGAAAAGACGGAGCGCGCCGAGCGCGTTGGGCTGACGTCCCTCGAGGAGCGAAAACCATGCGAGAAAAAGATAACCCATGCCCATGAGCAGGACGAGGATGACCATCGTCCAGCGATGTTCCCGGCATTCTTTGTGAAGCAGCGGACGGATCATAATCGTGCCGGCGCGGACCAGGTGAGCGCGATGAAAATGTCCTCCAGCGAAAGCGGCTGGCTGACGCAATCGGCGGGAAGCTTGCTCCAATCCTCCGCGGAAGCGCAGACGATGCAGGAGGGCCCGTTTTGAAATTCCTCCTTCAGCACATAAAACCCATCGCCCAGCGGCGTCTTGCCATTCTTCGCCGAGCTGGGGATGCGGCGCACCGATTCCTGAAGACTGGCGATGTCCCCCTCGTAGCGAAGCTGGCCGCGATCGATGATTCCGACGACGTCCGCGATGCGCTCCACCTCGTCGATGAGATGCGATGAGAAAAAGGTCGTGCGATGATGCGTGCGCGATTGTTGCTGGACGATCTCCAGGAACTCGCGGCGCGCGACGGGGTCGAGTCCCGCGGTGGGCTCGTCCAGAATAAGGAGCGTGGGGCGATGCGCCAGCGCCAGCGCGAGCGCCAGCTTCACCTTCATGCCGTGCGAAAGCGCGGAGATTTTTCGTTTGGGCGGAAGATCGAGCGCCTGCAGGAGCCGTTTGAATTCGGCCTCGTCCCACGCCGGATAAAAACCCGCCACAAAGTTTCCGATTTCCCGGCAGGTCATCCAGGGATAAAAAAACTGGCCCTGGGAAAGGTAACCGATGGATTGTTTCTGTTGGAGCGTCAGCCGATGCGTGGGCTTGCCCAGCATTTCGATCTCGCCGCCATCGGATTCGATGATGCCCATCAACATGCGGATGGTCGTGGTCTTGCCCGCGCCGTTGCGGCCGAGAAATCCGTAAATTTTTCCCTCGGGCACGGTCAGATTAAGCCCATCAACGGCCCGAAAATCCCGGAACCGTTTTTTAAGATTGCGGGCTTTCAGCACAATGCCCGTAGCCGCGTCAGACAAAACCTCCGACATACCTATGAAATCGGTCAAAAAGGGGTGAATTTGAGCCTTTTCGGGTAACCCGAGAAGGTGTCAACAGGGCAATTTTTGTGCTGGATCTGAAAATGAAACTAAGATAGAAACATGCGGACAGCTCATCGTCATGCCAACCAAACGCCAAAAGCGGGTTGACCCGGTGGTTTTAACTGGGGTTCAGGCGTTTTTATTTTCCTGATGGCAACGCTCCCTTCCAACGATCCCATTCGCAAGGAAACCATTCTTGTCGTGGAGGATTATGATCAATTCCGCGAATTGATCCGCATGGTGTTGAGCGAGGATGGCTATCACGTGCTCGAAGCGCGCAACGGAACCGAGGCGCTCGATCTTTTCGCGCAATTTGGAAAGAACATCGACATGGTGCTGACGGACATCATCATGCCCGGCATGAGTGGCGTGCATCTGGTGGAACGCATCCGCACGCTGTCGCCGCGCATGAAGGTGATTTTCATGTCCGCCTACGCCCGGCCCCAGGAGGTGCAGCAGGCCATCCGGGGGGAACGGATCAATTTTATCGAGAAATCCAACAAACTCGTTCAGCTCTCGGCGAAAGTCCGGGAAGTGCTCGATGAACGACATCCCATTGTGGAATGGTTCAAAAAGAACGTCTCCGCACGGTTCGTTTATCCTCCCGCTCCCGCATTTCGCACGTCCAGCACCCACCCTACGGGGACTCCATGAGGTGATAATCAGGGTCTGACCTGATGGCCATTAGGGCCCCTTTGGTTTAGAAATTCCCCGTAATTTAAGGTATATTATCCCTACAGGAACTTTCTTAAGGCCAACTCATGGAGTCCAACACTAAGCCGGGAAAAGCCTGCACCGAAACCATCCTTCTTGTGGAGGACAACGACGCGGATCGCGAACTCGCCATCCGCACCCTGACGCGGGAAGGCTATCGCGTTCTCGAAGCCCGGGACGGCGAAGAAGCCCTGAAGGTCTACCAAGTCCATGGCCCCAGCGTTGACCTGGTCCTGACCGATATCATCATGCCCCGCATGGACGGCGTCGAACTGGTGGAACGCATCCGTGAAATGGTCCCCAAGGTGAAGGTGCTCTTCACCTCCGGCTATGCCCGCAACCCCCGCATCGAGCAGAAGATCGCGGGCCACAAAGTCAATTTCATCGAGAAATCGTACGATCTCAGCGCGCTGCTCAAGAAAGTGCGCGAAGTCCTCGACGAACCCAAGTCCATCGTCGAGTGGATCAAGAAAGCCGTCGCGGCGAAGTAGCCTGACTAGGCATCCAGATGCGGTTTGGGAAGCTCGATCCAGAAACTGGTTCCCTTCCCCGGTTCGGACTCCATCCCCACCTGGCCGCCCATGCGTTCCACGGCTTTTCTCACAATGGCCAATCCCACTCCCGTGCCCGGATAGGCGTCGAGCGAATGAAGACGTTCGAACATGCGAAAGACGCGATCCTGATATTCCGGCGCGATGCCGATGCCATTGTCTTCCACATAAAGCCGCACCTGGTCCTTCACCACGTCGGCGCGTATGACGATGCGGGGTTTGGCGCCTGACTCCACAAATTTCAACGCGTTCTCGAGAATGTTGGCGAAGGCCTGAAAAAGAGTGAAGTAATGCGCCTGCACCAGGGGCAGCTCGCCATCCACGCGGATGATCGCGCCGGTGCGCTCTAGATCCGCCCGGTGCTGCTCGAGCACATCGTCCACCAGCTTCCCAAGATGAACGATTTCCAGCTCGATCTCGGAACGCGTCACGCGGCTGTACGAAAGCAGGTCCTGGATCAAACGATCCATGCGTTCCGACGCATGGACGATGCGGCTGGCAAAATCACGGCCTGCTTCGTCCAGTTGCGTCGCGTAATCATCGAGCAGCGCCTGCGCGAATCCACGCATCGCGCGCAAGGGCCCGCGCAAATCGTGCGAAACGGAATAGGAGAATGATTCCATCTCATTGCTCACCTCCTGAAGTTTCGTCGTGCGCTCCATCACGCGCTGTTCCAGCTCCCCGGTATATCCGCGCAGTTTTTCGCGCGCCTGGGCCAGGTCCATCTCGGCTTGTTTTCGCTCCGTGACATCGATTGCCATTCCGAGCACGCGAAAAGGATTACCCTGCGCGTCGCAATACACTTTTCCGCATCCCTGCATCCAGCGGACGCCCTGGGCTCCATTCACTCGAAATTCCACGCGATAATCCGATTTCGTTTCCACGGCGCGCTGCATGGCCTGCTTCACGCCTTCACGGTCCTCCGCGTGCACGCATTCCAGAAACGCGTCGAACGTTCCTCCAAAAGTGCCCGGCTTCAACCCGTGCAATTCTTCAAGATGCGCCGACCATTTCATCTCGTTGGTCTGGATGTTCCACATCCAATGGCCCATCCGGGCGGATTGCAGCGCCATCTCAAGTTGCTCGCGGCTTTCCGTCAGCGCCGCCGAGAAGCGTTTGCGCTCCGTGCCCTCGGCAAGCATGATCGCGAGCGAAGCCAGCGTCTCCTGGAAGGTTTCCGGAAATGGTTTGGAGGCAAAAAGCGCCATCACGCCGACCACTTTTTCCTCCACCAATAGCGGATATCCTGCAAACGAGCGCACATTTTCCTGCTTCATCCATTCCGCCTGCTCCACGCGAAGATCCAGCGTGATGTCCCCCGACAAAAGCGGTTTGCGTTCCCTCGCCAGCATTCCGAGGAAGGATTCCCCCATCGCAATGCGCGAAGGCATGCCCGTGGCGTCCGTCCTGCCGGAGGAAGCCAGCAATTCCAACACACCGCTGCTTTCACCCAAAATCCAAATATGGGCGGCCGCCGCGTCGAGATGGCGGACCATGGCGTCGGTGCAAAGCGAAAGAATCTTCTGCAGGGAGTCCCGGCTTTGGGCGAACGCGGCCCCCACGTCCCCCCGAAGCGCCATCGCACGGGCAAGCTGCTGTTGCAGCGCCTCGGCGCGTCGGCGTTCCGTGATGTCCTGGCAATGGACCGTGCGGCGAACGATGCGCCCTTCGCTGTCGCGCTGGGCAAAGCCTTCGATGCGCACCGGAAAGGCCGTGCCGTCCTTGCGAAGATGAATGGACTCGAAAACAACATGGCCCTCCTTCTCAAAAGCGGGCAGATGCGCCTGCAGTTTTCCCAGCTCTTCGGGAGGATAAAGAGTCCTGAATTCCATCCCCTTGAGCTCCTGCGGCGTGTAGCCGTGCATTTCGGCATAGGCGGCATTCACGAATTCGATGCGATTCGTCACGGCATTGGTCAGAGCCATGCCCCAGCTCGCCTGATCAAACAATGATTTCCATTTCTCAAGCGATTCCGCCGACTCATGTTTCTCGGTGACGTCCGTGATGCATCCGAGCAGCCGCGTGATATGGCCGTCGCCATCGCGCAGGATCGTCGCCTGATCCTTCACGTGGACGTATTGATCGAGCTTGTTGCGGACGCGGTATTCAAAACTGAAGCTGGGTCCATGGCGCAGCTTCGCGATGAATTCGGGACGGATGCGCTCTAGGTCCTTCGGGTGAATGCGCTCATTCCACCATTCCGGCGTCGACAGGACCTCCTCCGCCTCGAAGCCCAGGATTTTTTTCACGCCCTCCGTGCGCATCACCTCGCCGCTGTGAATGTCCCAGTCATAAAAAATGCCGTCGAACACCCCCGCCAGATGATCGAAACGTTCCTTCGCCTGATGCGATTCCCGGCCCGTGTGCTGGCGCGAGGCCAGCGTCGTTTCGCGCAGATAAGCCTCCAGTTGCTTGCGTTCGGTGACGTCGCGAAAATAAACCCCGACGCCCTCCTCCGAGGGACAAATGCGCACGGAAAACCAGAGCTTCGTCTCGTCGAAAAATTCCTCGAGCTTCAGCGGCCTGCGCTCTGACACCGCACGCTGACCCTCGCGAAAAAAGCGCGTGCCAACCAGATGGGGAAACAAATCCCAGACACGCTTTCCCATCAGCGATTTTCCCGCCTGGCCAAAGAAAAGCTCCGCAGCTTCGTTGATGTAAATGAAGTTCCAGGCATTGTCGAAGCGACAGAATCCATCGGACGATGTTTCTGAAAATGGAACCACACCGTGACCGTTGCCATTGACATTTTTGGCTTCCGCTTCATGGGAAATGGATTGAGGCAGCGGCTGCTCGGAACGAAGTTTCTTCCGAAACTTCATGCGCTTTTTCCTTAATGATCTTTTGCTCATCCAATTCCCTCAATCCAAAAAACAGGGGTTTCAATAAAAGAAAAGCGCGCCCACACTGTCGAGCTAATTTGACATTTCATCCCGCCTGAATCCCCCGCGCCGCAGCCAAGACTTGACTTGAAATGCGCGAGACCACACCGTTGTCCGCTTTAACCATTTTATCACATGACGGATTTGCCCAAAGGATATGCGCCGACGCAGGTGGAGGACGCCTGGTACGCCAGATGGTTGCAGCGCAACGATTTCGTGGCAAATCCGACGCGCGCTTTCAATGGCTTCAAACTCTCCGAATCGGAAAAAAAAGCGGCCCGCGCAAAGGGCTTGAAGGAAGCCTACTCGATCGTCATCCCCCCGCCCAACGTCACCGGAATCCTGCACATGGGCCATGTGCTGAATAACACGATTCAGGACATTCTTTGCCGCCGCAAGCGCATGCAGGGCTTCGAAGTGCTCTGGCTGCCCGGCATCGACCATGCCGGCATCGCCACCCAATCCGTCGTGGAACGCCAGCTTCGCAAAGAGGAGAAAAAAACGCGGCACGATCTCGGCCGCGATGAATTCCTCAAACGCGTCTGGGCCTGGAAGGACAAACATGGCGGCATCATCCTTCAACAGCTCAAAAAACTCGGCTGTTCCTGCGACTGGTCGCGCACCGTCTTCACCATGGACGGACTCGATCCGCGTCAGCCCAACCCCCGCATCAATTACTCGCGCTGGATTGCCCACGTTTTCACCCACCTTCATCAAAAAGGCCTCATCTATCGCGGGCGCCGCATGGTGAACTGGTGCGTCGCTTCCCACACCGCCCTCTCCGATGAGGAGGTGATCATGAAGGAAACACGCGGCAAGCTCTGGCACATCCGCTATCCGCTCGTCGACGATCCTTCGAAATTTCTCGTCGTCGCCACCACGCGCCCCGAAACAATGCTCGGCGACACCGCCGTGGCCGTGAACCCGAACGATGATCGTTACAAAAGCCTCGTTGGAAAAAAACTTCGCCTTCCCCTGGTGGGACGTGAAATTCCCATCATCGCCGACGAACTGGTGGACCCGAAATTTGGCACGGGCTGCGTGAAAGTGACGCCCGCGCACGATCCCGCCGACTTTGAAATGGGCCAGCGCCACAATCTCGAACAGATCCAGGTGATCGGCTTCAATGGAAAGATGACGGAAAGCGCCGGCAAAAATTACGAAGGCCTCGACCGTTATGCTTGCCGCGAAAAAGTGGTGGCCGATCTCGAAGAACTCCAGTTGATGGAAAAAATCGAGGACTACACGCACAACGTCGGTTACAGCGAACGCGCCGACGTGCCTGTAGAACCCATGTTGAGCGAGCAATGGTTTTTGAAATATCCCGCGGTGAAGGAATCGCTCGACGCCGTCCTGAAAAAAGAAATTCAATTTTGGCCGGACCGCTGGGCGAAGGTTTACGAGCACTGGATGACCAACATCCGCGACTGGTGCATCTCACGACAGCTCTGGTGGGGCCATCGCATTCCCGTCTGGACGAAAACCAGCGGGGAAATTCATGTGGGCATGGAACCGCCGAAGGGTGAAGGCTGGACGCAGGATCCTGATGTGCTCGACACGTGGTTCTCCTCCTGGCTCTGGCCCTTCGCGACCATGGTCAAGGACCCGGAATCGCTCGAAGCGGATCTCAAGAATCCCAATTCAGACATCGCCAAATTTTATCCGACGCAGGACATGGTGACGGCGCCCGAAATTTTATTTTTCTGGGTGGCGCGCATGATCATGGCGGGATTTGAATTTCGCGGCGAACGCCCCTTCAGCAACGTCTATCTTCACGGCGTGGTGCGCGACAAGAGCGGCGGAAAAATGTCGAAGTCGAAGGGCAACTCTCCCGATCCCCTCGCGCTGATCGAGAAATATGGGGCCGACGCGCTGCGTTTTGGAACCATGCGTTGCGCGCCACTGGGGCTCGACGTGCGTTTCGACGAACAGCAGGTCGAACTCGGCCGCAACTTCTGCAACAAGCTCTACAACGCCGTGCGCTACCGCCTTTCCCAGCCCGCGGCGACATCCATTCCATTCGACCAACTTCGCGCGGCCGACCTTTCCTCCGATGCGAAGGCGATCCTGATGCATCTCGACGCCGCGATGGGCGAAATCGAAAAGGCATTCGACCAATACGAATTTCATCAGGTGACCGCCCGGCTTTACGAACTTTTCTGGACGAATTATTGCGACTGGTTCCTGGAAGCATCCAAAGCCTCGATGCAGGGCGACGATCGCGCGCGCGCGGCGACGATCGCGGTGATCGACCACATTTTAAACAAGCTGCTCCGTCTCCTTCATCCTTTCACGCCCTTCATCACAGAGGAACTCTGGCATGCGCTCGGATTCGGCGGGGAAAAGGATACGATTCAATTCGCGCCATGGCCCTCGCGCTTCGGCGACGAGGAAAAAAAACGCCTCGGGCTGGACGCCTCGGTCGCCCAATTCGTGGAGCAGAAATACGCGGCGGTGACGGCGGGACGCAATCTGCGCGCCAGCTACAACATTCCGGCAAATCGCAAAGTGAAGTTTCTCATCACGCCCCAGGGAGCGTGGCACGAAAATGCGGCGGAAAAATCCGTGGTCCAGATTCTTTTGAACGCGGAGGAACTTGGCATCGTCTCCAGCGCGCCGTCGGGGGCGGCCTCGGCTGTGACTTCGCTCGGCAACATCTATCTGCCGCTCGAAGGATTGGTGGATGTGGATGCCGAGAAAAAACGTCTTTCAACCCAAATTGCCAAGCTTGAGAAGGAATTAGTGGGCGTGGAAGCCAAGCTGAACGATACGGGATTCACCTCCCGCGCTCCCAAGGAAGCTGTCGCCAAACATCAGGCGCGCGCGGATGAATTGAAGTCGGACATCCGCAAAATTCAAGACCAGATCAAGCTTCTTGGCAGTTCCTAACCGTCGACTCTTTCAATTGGGCGCGCCCTGCGTCACGCTTTACCCACTCGCTCGCCTCCTTTAATGTCCAGCCATCTCTCATGCCGCACACCCTGAATCAAGCCTCCTACGATCAACTTCCTTACCAGAATTGCATCGTTCCCCAGACGCATCCCGACCACCTGGCCACGCTCGGAATTTTGCATGGCATGACGCCGCCGGCTCCCGAAAAGTGTCGGATCCTTGAATTAGGCTGCGCCGACGGCGCCAATTTGATCGCCATGGCACAGGCACTCCCCCAATGCGAGCTTCTCGGCATCGACTTCTCCTCCGTCGCCATTGCGCAGGGCCGAAAAATCATCGAGTCCGTCGGCCTCACCAATATCACGCTGTGTCACGACGACATTCAGGAGGTTGATTTCGGGTCGGCCCAATTTGATTACATCATCGTCCATGGAATCTACTCATGGGTTGCCGCCCCCGTGCGTCAGCGGATTTTTCAAATCTGCAAAAAACATCTCTCCGCCCATGGGATTGTTTTCCTCAGTTACAACACGCTTCCTGGATGGACCGAAACGCGCGCGTTTCGCGACATGGCACTTTATCACGTACGCTCGTTGAAGGACGCTCCTGCCCGCGTGGCGCAGGCAAAAACCTTTCTCCAATTTTTATCCAAATCCTGGTCAGACACAGGAGCTACGCATTACCTCGCTTTGAAAAATTTTTGCGACAGCTTGCGACAAACACCGGACTTTTATCTCGGCCACGATGTTCTCGAAGTGGTCAATGAACCTGTTTATTTTCATGAATTCGAGAGCCAGGCCGCGCATCACGGACTTCAATTCCTTTCCGAGGCCGTCTCCCTCAAAAACATCAGCGATCTCCCCGGGGATATCGCCGCGGGAATCCGGGAAAACGCCCAAGGCGATTGGATCCAGATGGAGCAATATTTCGATTTTGTCACGGATCGGATGTTCCGCTGCTCCCTGCTTTGTCACGACAAAGTCGTCCTTCAACGCGAAATAAAAGCTGATCGGATGTGTCTGCTGCACGTCGGCACCAAATGCCGGCCTCAATCCAAATCGCCCGACATCAACTCGAAGAAGGAGGAATTTTTTTCGTGCGGCGAAGGCGTTGCTTGTTCCATACAAGAGCCCATCGGCAAAGCGGCCATGCTTTATCTTTCCGAGATGAACCCGCGTTCCGTTCCATTTTCCGTTCTACTCCTCGAAGCGCGGCATCGGCTTCAAAAATCTTTATCCTCTCCCGAGGATGATGCCGAAGTGCTGACGCATGAACTTTTAAAGATGCACCGGCAAAATATCGACTTCGTCAAATTGCAGACGTCTCCTCGCGAAATTCATCCGCCGGGAGACAAACCCGTGGCAAGTCCCCTGGTCCGATTCATGGCGGAGCGTTATGAGACCGTGGTCAACCTTCGGCAGGAACACATCACGATGGGCCGGCTCAACCGGCATCTCGTTGGCCTTCTCGACGGAAGTCGGGACCGCGCGACTCTCAAGACAGACCTTGAAAAATGGATCCGTGAAGGCGGCCTGGGACCGCCCGATTCCGACAAGAGCATTCGCGCGGGGATTGAGGAGAATTTGGAATCCACGCTTCATGCCATGGCAGCCCAGTCGCTCTTCATGAACTGATTCATTCCTCGAATCAGACTCTCAAAACTCTTTGCTCTTTCGAGGGGTTTCCGCAAGATCGCCGCATGCTCTGGGAATTTTGGCAATCATGGCGGACTCCCTGCGATCCGGCGGCCCGGGCCATGGGTTATCTCTACGAAAGCATCGCCATCAAGGCGCGCGCCGCGCGATGCGCTTCCGCATGGAAGCCCCACCTGGAAGCCACGAAACAATTCCTCCTCTCCTCCGCCGCAGCCTGCGCGCAAAAACGCACAGCAGTCATCTTCGGCAGCGGCTGGCTCCTGGACGTGCCGCTCCAGGAACTCGCCTCCGAATTCGAAGAAGTCCATCTCGTCGACATTCTTCATCCTGCCGCCGCACGCCGGGCGGCAAGAAAACATCGCAATGTTCAGCTCGTCTCGCTCGATCTTTCCGGCGTCATCAACTCCGTCCATCAACTCACTTCGCGTGTGGAAAAAACTCACCGGAAGGAATCCCTCCCTTTTCCCCAACGTCCCTTCCTGTCGTCCTCCGAGCGCGTTGATTTTGTCGCGTCCGTCAATGTGTTGAGCCAGCTTCCCCAAAATCCGGTGAATGCGCTTCGCGCCCTGAAGGACCCTTCAGGCACGCCGGTTTATTCCGACGGCGAACTCGACGCCTACGCAGCCTCGCTGCGCGATGCTCACCTGAAATTTCTTCACCGATTTCCGCATGCCTGCCTGGTGAGCGATGTCGAAATGCAGACATGGCGCGCGGACACGTGCGTGCATCAGAAGGATCTTGTTACCGAATGGAAAAGTCTTCCTTCCGGCAGGGAATGGAGCTGGGAGATCGCGCCGCCCGGCGAAATCACGCCGGGAGAGCGCACCTGTCATCGCGTCATCGCATGCCAGCTCACTCAGATATGAAAACATCGCGACTCGGCGCCATTGGCATGCTCGTGATGGGCACCGCATTCTGGGGATTTTCGTTTCCTCTCAGCAAAGCGCTCTCGCTGGCACAACACGATCTTGCCCCCGGCAACAGTGGCTGGTTCATCGCCGCCGGCTCCGTCACCTTCCGCTTTCTCCTTTCCACGATCCTCCTTCTCCTCATTCACGCCACGTCCCTTCGCACGCTCCGCAAAACCGAATTCAAACAAGGAATGGCGCTCGGATTGACCGGCGGCATCGGACTGCTTTTTCAAATGGACGGCCTTCAATACACGTCTGCGTCCACATCCGCCTTCCTCACGCAATTTTATTGTCTGATCCTTCCCATCCTTTTTGCCATTCAGCATCGCCGACTGCCGTCGCTCCGCGTGAGCGCAAGCTGCCTCATGGTGCTCACGGGCGTCGCCATCCTTTCCCATATCGACTGGAGCGCGATGAAACTGGGCCGCGGCGAATGGGAGACGCTCATCGCCTCCTGCTTTTTCACGGGACAAATTCTTTCCCTCGACCATCCCGCCTTCGCACAAAACCGACCGGGACCGACCACCTGTGTGATGTTTTGCGTGGGGACATTGCTTTTTCTTCCCATCGCGCTCGTCACGGCGCATGCGCCGTTGGATCTCATCCGGATTCACTCGTCGCAGGCCGCTCTTTCCGATTCCGTGGTCCTCGCCATCTTTTGCACTTTGGTCCCCTACAGCATCATGAACCACTGGCAACCGCGTCTCACGGCGCTTCAGGCCGGCCTGATTTATTGCGCGGAACCGCTCTTTGGAAGTCTCTTCGCCCTTTTTCTTCCCGCGCTCCTTTCGAAACATCATCACATCGTCTACCCCAATGAATTCGTCACATGGACACTTCTCCTCGGCGGCGGATTGATCACGGCCGCAAATATTTTGATCCAGACCGAATCGCACGAGCAGCTTGCGACTTAAAACTTTTGGCTTACTACTAGAAGAATGTCCGATCTTCTCGCAGCACGATCCCAGATGGCGATGTCGCTCGCTTTTCACATCGTCTTTGCGGCGATCGGAATCGCCATGCCCCTGCTCATGGCCGTCGCGGAAGCGCTCTGGCTCAGGACGAAGGATGACGTTTATCTGACGCTCGCCAAACGCTGGGCGAAGGGCACCGCGATCTTTTTCGCCGTCGGCGCCGTTTCGGGAACGGTCCTCTCCTTTGAACTGGGATTGCTCTGGCCGCACTTCATGGCATACGCCGGTCCGATCTTCGGAATGCCCTTTTCACTCGAGGGGTTCGCGTTTTTCGTCGAAGCGATCTTTCTTGGAATCTATCTCTACGGCTGGAAAAAGATTTCACCGACCGCGCATTGGCTCTGCGGCGTCATGGTCGCCTTCAGCGGCGTGATCTCCGGCATTTTCGTCGTGATCGCCAACGCCTGGATGAACACTCCAACCGGCTTCGATATCGTGAATGGCAATCCGGTTCATATCGATCCCATCGCGGCGATGCGCAATCCCGCGGCCGTCACCCAGACGATTCACATGAGCATTGCGGCCTACCAGGCCGTCGGTATCGCCGTGGCGGGAGTTCATGCCTGGATGCTTTTAAAAGATCCCAGGAATCTTTTCCACCGACGAGCCTTCGCCATCGCCGGCGTCCTCACCATCGTCGCCTCGTTTCTACAGCCGCTGAGCGGCGATTTTCTTGCCAGGCAGGTCGCGCGCAACCAACACGTGAAACTCGCCGCGATGGAAGGACAGTTTGAGACCCGGCGCGGAGCGCCGCTGCGAGTCGGCGGAATTCCCGACGAAAAATCCGCCACCACCCGCTACACTCTCGAAATCCCAAAGGGATTAAGTCTCCTGGCTTACGGCAAACCGGATGCCGAGGTGCATGGCTTGAACGACTTTCCCCGCAAAAACTGGCCGCCGGTCGCGGTCGTGCACGTCAGTTTTCAAATCATGATCGCGTGCGGCGTCGCGCTCCTTCTTCTTTCGCTCGGCGCGTGCTTTCTGGTGTGGCGGCATCGCGCGTTGCCGCTCTCCAGACGATTTTTGCACTGCGTCGTCGCGTGCGCTCCGCTGGGCATGATCGCGATCGAGGCGGGCTGGACCGTCACGGAAACCGGACGCCAGCCCTGGGTCATCTATAATGTCATGCGCACGAAGGACGCCGTGACGCCCATGCCTTATCTGGTCGTGCCTTTTCTCACGTTCACATTTCTTTACCTGGTACTCGCGGCAATCGTCATCGCGCTGTTGAAGCGCCAAGTCTTTGCGAGTCCGGACATATCCACCCTGGAGGCGGGCCATGGGTGAACTGACATTCTGGATTGCGGGCATCATGCTGATCGCGCTGACGATCTACGCGCTGGGCGGCGGCGCGGATTTTGGCGGCGGCGTCTGGGACATTCTCGCGCGCGGACCGCGCAAAAATGCGCAACGCGAATTGATCGCCAACGCGATTGGCCCCATCTGGGAAGCCAACCACGTCTGGCTCATTCTTGTCGTCGTTCTTCTTTTTGTAGCTTATCCGGCGGCATTCGCCGCGATCAGCATCGCCCTGCACATCCCGCTCACCATTCTTCTCATCGGCATCGTGTTGCGCGGGTCGGCATTCACTTTCCGCACGTACGATCAACCCGGATCCTCTCATCGGCGCTGGGGCCGCGTCTTCGCCATTGCGAGCGTCATTTCTCCGATCATGCTCGGAATCTGCGTGGGCGCAATCGCTTCGAGCCGCATCCACGCACATCATGCGGGAGCCTGGGTGGCGAAGGACTTTCTTTCGTCCTGGATGGCGCCCTTCCCATGGGCGATCGGCGGACTTACCCTTTCCCTCTTTGCCTTTCTCGCCGCTGTTTATCTTTCCGTGGAGGCCGCGGATGACGCGTTAAAAAATGATTTTCGCGTGCGAGGGTTGGGCGCCGCCATCGCCGTGGGCGTCATGGCATGGCTGAGTTTTCTTCTCGCGCGAAATGGCGCGCCCGGAATTCGTCAGGGCCTCGCTTCCTCCTTCTGGGCCGTCCCTTTTCAAATCCTGACCGCGGCGATCGCCCTCGGTGCGATGACGGCGCTCTGGAAGAAAAAATTCCGACTCGCGCGGGCGCTCGCAATCGCGCAGGTGACGCTCGTCATTTGGGGTTGGGGACTCGCTCAATTTCCATTCGCGGTTCCTCCCGATCTGACGTTTTACAATGCGGCGGCTCCCGTCAGCGTCCTCCGCCTCCTGCTGATCGCGCTGGCCGCGGGTGCGCTCGTGCTCTTTCCTTCGCTTGCTTATCTTTACGCGATTTTCAAAGGACATCTGGCGCGCCGTCCTGAATGATTTGGGCTTGGTTCCCCCTTTTTTTTCAATTAGATCGTAGAGGGTGCCATCCCCTATTCAGCTCAATCTTTTGAGCCAGCACGCCGCCGAAGGCCAGGAACTCACCGCCTCCGAAATCGAGCTGGCCATTCAGGATTTGCTCGAGCCGGACATTTCCATCGAAACCAAGGCCGAGTTCCTGCTCTGCCTTGCGCGAAAGGGAGAAACGCCGCAGGAAATCGCCTCGTTCGCGACGCTTCTTCGCGATCTCGCCCTCGATCCGCAGGTGGACGTCGGACTTCTTGGCGGGACATTGCTCGACACGTGCGGCACGGGCGGCGACGGGATGAACACATTCAACGTCTCCACCGCATCCGCATTCATTCTGGCCGCCGGCGATGTACCCGTGGCGAAACATGGCAATCGTTCCATCACATCGAAGTGCGGAAGCGCCGACGTGCTCGAAGGTCTGGGTATAAAAATTGAAATGCCGGCGGTTCAAACCCGCCAGGCGTTGGAAAAATTAAAAATCGGCTTCCTCTTTGCGCCGAATTATCACAAGGCATTCCAACATCTTCAGCCGGTCCGCCAGCATCTCGCGCAGCAGGGCAAGCGCACCATTTTCAATCTGCTCGGGCCGCTCGTCAATCCGGCGCGCCCAAACATCCAGGTCATCGGCGTTTACGACGCAAAAATCACCGATCTCTACGCGCACGTCCTCAAGCAAATGAAACTGAAGCGTGCCGTCGTCGTGCACGGCTATGTCCCTGGCCAGAAAACGGGTTTCGACGAAATGTCCACCATGGGACCCTCCAAGGTTTCGCAATTGCATTCGAACGGCACCGTCGAAACGCTGGAGATCGACGCGACCCCCTTCAAATTCCAAAAAGTGGAACTGGCCGATCTCATGGGAGGCGACGTCGCCGCCAACGCCAAAATCATCGAAAATCTTCTTTCCGGAAAAGACACCGGTCCGCGTCGCGATTTCCTCATCTACAATGCGAGCCTTGGTTTTGTGCTGGCGGAACAGGCGCGCGACATCGCCGCGGGCATGGCACGCGCCAAAACCATCCTCGAAAGCGGCGCCGCTTTTGAAAAACTGAAGGCGCTTCGCGAATTTTGCAAAAAATGAATTCCGTTCCTCCAACGCGGGAATCCTCCCACAACCAGCGCGCCAATCGCTCCTGGTGGACGGAAAATCCCATGACGTATGACTGGGAGAAAACGATCGGGGCCGCCGAGGGAACGCCGGAATTTTTCGAACAATGCGACCAGCGCGCCATCGAAGCGCACCGCCCTTTCGGGCACCCCGCATATCCAGTGGAAGCGCCCTATGCGCAACTCATCGATTGGAGCGCAATGCGCGACAAATGCGTGCTCGAAATCGGCTGCGGCATGGGATTGCACGCCTCGCTCTTCGCAAAAGCCGGAGCGCATGTCGTCACGATGGATCTCACCACGCGGGCATCTCGGCTCGCGAGCAAACGTTTCGGTCAGACCGGCAGTGGCGCGACCGTGATTCAGGCCGACGGCGAAAAACTTCCCTTTACGGATGCTTCGTTCGACCATATCTGGTCATGGGGAGTGATCCATCACTCCGCGCACACGCCCGCCATCGTGGAGGAAATCCGCCGCATCCTGCGTCCCGGCGGAACCTTTCAATGCATGGTCTATCACCGCACGAGCGTGCGCTACTGGATCATCGGCGGCATCCAGCACGGAATCGTGCGTGGCAAGCTGCTTCGCATGAATCTGGAGGAAGTGAATCAGACGTTCACGGATGGCGCGATCGCGCGGCATTATACGATTCCTGAATTTCGCGACGTGCTCGAAGGATTCGAAAACATTCGCTGCCGCATTTTGCAGGAAGCCGGATCGGACGCGATTCCAAAGCTTTCGCCCATCCTTCATAAAATTTCGAAATCCACCGCAACGAAGATCGACCGATGGGTGGACTCCCGTTTCGGATGGTTTCTCTTTGCCGAAGCGCAAAAGCCTGCGTGAGCGGGAACGTCCATGCGCACTCTCGTCATCGGCCATACATATGTCGCGGAGGATAATCGCGCCAAGTGGCGTTCCATCGCCCGCATCGGCTCGATGGAGATCGATCTTCATCTCCCGCATCGCTGGCCCAGCTGGGAACATGATTACCATCCCGTTCCCGAAACCCATCCCGGCTTTCGCATCCATGTGGCCCATGCCCTGCGCACCGGTCGCGAAGACCAATATTTTTTCGCTCCCGGATTTTTTCGTCGCATGACCAACGGCGCGTACGACGTCCTGCACGTCGAGCAGGGCACGACGTCGCTCGCTTATGCCCAGGCGCTGCTGGAGCGCGGACTCGTCTCGCGCACAACGCGAAGCTGTTTTTTCACGTGGATCAATTGGGAAACCCGCCTGCCCTTTCCATGGAGCACGGTGGGACGCTTCAATCTTCGACGTTCGCACGGAGCCATTGGCGGCAATGCCGACGCGGTCGACATCCTGAAGCGTCACGGTTTTCGTGGCAAAACCGCCGTCATTCCTCAAATTGGCGTCGATCCGGTTTTTTATGCGCCGGGCCTTAATCCCGCTCTGCGTGAACGCCTTCAGTTGCGCGCCTTCGTCATCGGATTCATGGGACGTCTGGTTGAAGAAAAAGGCATTCGTATTCTCCTGGAAGCGGCGCGGACACTCGGGCCGGATGTTTCCGTCCTTGTGATTGGCACAGGCCCATTCGAACAAGTTCTGTCGGAATATCGCGACAAGCTTCATCTCGTCCACGTGAAGGCGGTCCCCCACCACGAAGTCCGCGACTATCTGCGCGTCATGAACGTCCTGACGCTTCCCTCCTTCGTCATTCCCACCTGGAAGGAACAATTCGGACACATCCTGATCGAGGCGATGGCGTGTGAAATTCCCGTCATCGGCTCGAATTCCGCCGCCATTCCCGAAGTGATTGGCGACGCCGGACTTCTTTTTCCCGAAAAATCAGTGGAAGGATTGCGCGACCGCATTGAACAGCTTCGAAAAAATCCATCCGAAGGCGCGCGTCTCGCCAAGATGGGACGCCAGCGGGTGCTGGAGCGTTTCACGCACGAGAAAATCGGACGTCAAACGATGGAGTTCTGGAAGACGTTATGAAGGACTCCACCGTCGTCATTTATGTGCATCATGAAAGCGCTCTTGGCGGCGCTCCTCTGAGCCTTCTTTATCTGCTTCGAAAACTCGATCGTTCCCGTTATTCGCCCCATGTGATCTGTCTCAAGGAAGGCGCGGCCGCCGATCTTTACAGAAAGGAAGGATTGCCGGTACGCGTGATTTCCGGTCCGGATCTCAGCCACACGAATCTCGTCTGGTTTCCCATTCATAAACTTCCCAAACTTCTTTGGAGAATGTTCTTCTCGATCCCACTCTTTTTTCGATTGCGATGCGCATTTTCGAAAATCGCGAAGGAGTCGCGTCGCACATTGATTCATCTTAACTCTTCCACGCTGCTCACTGCCGCGCTTGCAGCACGTTGCGCGGGTTTGCCGGTCGTATGGCATATTCGCGAGCCTCTCGCCCAAGGGCATTTTGGAATCCGAAAAAAGCTGCTGGGTTTTGCCATTCGACATTTGAGCACGCAGATCATCGCCATCTCGCAACACGACGCGGCTCAGGTCGGCGTTTCCGATAAAATCTCCGTGATCCACAACTTCGTCGACTTCGCGCAATTCGATCGAAACCTGCCGCGGGGCGCGATTCGCAAGGAATTGCAAATCGGCGCGAACGATCCATGCCTCCTCTTTCTTGGCGGCTCGACCCACGTGAAAGGCATTGAAACGCTTTTGAGTGCCTTCCCCATCGTGCTCAAATCATTTCCCTCGACCCGCCTGATTCTCGCCGGTGGGAGCGAAGTCGACCTCTGGAAACAAATCGAAAATCTCCCTGAAAGAAAATCCATCCATGTCCTCGGGCCACGCTCCGATGTTCCCGCGCTGATCGCGGATTGCACCCTTCTTCTTTTTCCTGCCATCGTGCCTCACTTCGCGCGTCCCGTGATCGAAGCTGCCGCCATGGCCAAGCCCGCGATCGCGAGCGACCTGGGAGGAGTGAAAGAGCTTGTGAAAAAAAATGAGACGGCGGTCCTCGTGACACCCAATGATCCGCGCGCGCTTGCGGATGCGATCGTCGATCTCTTGCAAGACCCGGCCCGTCTTCATAGGCTCGGCGAAGAAGCGTACCATTGGGCTCGTGAAAAATTTGACGCCCGACAAAATGCGGTCGCGACGTTCGCCGTATACGAAAAGATTTTTCCCAACACATGAAACTCGCCGCTAAAATTACCAATCGCCTGCGTCGCGAAGTCCGTCACGGCGTGACGTATGCGCGCGCCGTGATTTTCAAGACGCAGCCAAATGACCGAAACGTCCTCCGAGCCTGGAATTCAAATCATCGTCAAATCGAGGAATGCCTCGAGGAATGGGCTTACGCGAAACCCGTTTTTCTGCGCGAAGATCTCGCCGAGGATCCCTCGAATTTTTCAGTACCACAGGGATCGATTGCGATTTTCGGACATCCATGTCCCCTCAAGCTCCCCGAACTCTGGCATCGCGATCCGTTGACCCAGCAAAAATGGCCGGGAGACGTTCATTTCACACGCTTCTCTGTCTTTCATCCCTCGCAGGATGGCGTCACTGACATCCGGCGCCTCTGGGAAGTGGGACGCTTCGCGTGGGCGATGCCGTGGGCACAGGCCTATCGCCGGACGGACGATTCGCATCATCTCGAGGCATGGAGCTGCTGTGTTTCGGATTTCATTCAAGCCAATCCTCCGGAATGGGGACCGCATTGGCTCAACGCCATGGAACCCGCATTGCGCGCATTGCACTGGTGCCGCCAGATGTCCGTCCTCTTCGCAGCGGAACATGGAGTCAAAACCTTTGTCAGGTCCGAGGCGGCGCCCATGATCCTACATTCGCTGCTCGCGCACGGACGCTACATTCGCGCTCACCTGGAGTGGACGCCCTTTGGACGCACCAATCACTATATCGCGGATCTCCTGGGCCTTCTCGGAATCGCCGTCTTCGTGCCGCAATTCAAGGAATCCGCGGAATGGCGGCGTCTCGCGATCCAAAGGCTTCAGCACGAAATCGACATCCAGACCGATGTCGACGGATTTCATGCCGAAGCCTCCACGGCGTACCATCACTTCGCCACGGAAATTTATTTGATGGCCGCCGCCCTGGACAAACCGCACCAGCTCGGTTTCTCGCCTCACTTTCATTCCCGCATCCGACAGATGCTCGATGTCGATCGCGCGCTGCGCGGCCCTGAAAAAATCGATCCGCAGATCGGCGACGACGACAGCGGATCCATGCATCTGCCCGCGCCCCTTACCCGGATTTCCGATGAGCCTCCATTCCAATCCCGCGCACTTCGCTCCTCGGGGATTTATATTTTGCGCTCGCCTCTTCTGGCGTGCCACGTCGCGTGCGGCTCAAATGGCCAGCAGGGCGTGGGCGGCCACGCGCACAACGACAAACTTTCCTTCACCCTGCGGGTCGGTGGCGTCCCCCTGCTCGTCGATTCAGGCACCTTTTGCTATTCCGCCAACCTGCAGGAGCGCGATCGCTTTCGCTCCACGGAAATGCACAACACAATCCGCGTCGACCACCTCGAACAAAATCTGTTCGTCGACTGGCGCAAGCTCTCCGACCGCACACGCGCGCGTTGCACGACATGGAAGGACTCGCCCGAGAACACACTTTTCGTTGGAGAACATTCCGGATATCAACCCCATCGCATCACCCACCGCCGCACATTCGAACTTCAAAAAAAATCCCATCATCTCACCGTGGTGGATGAAATCACCGGATTCGGTGCGCACGTTTATGATTTTTATCTGCATCTCGCGCCGCGTGTCCTGCGCGAACACGTGCGCGTTGACGGCCACATCGTCCATATTCCGGGAGGGACGCTCCACCTCCCGGAAGGCATTCCCGTGTTGATCACGGAATCCACCTGTTCCCCCCTCTACGGCTGCAAGTCGCCAAGCCTCTGTTTACATCTTCATTTCTCCCGCGACAACAGCTTCAAGCTTGCATGGGAGTTTGTCGCGGCTGTGTGATCCCTACCAGGAATAGTGCACCTGGTAATTGATGACGGTCTCCCCATCCGCGGGAACCTTCACACGAAACTCCATCGTCTTGGCGTCGATCTTTTTGAAGTCGTGGCTGTTCTTCACGATGTCCCATTGCAGCCAGCGATACATATGCTCGACCACGCGCACCTCCACAGCTTCCTTCTTGTGGTTGCGGACTTTGATTTGAAACTCCTCATCGGCCGTCCGCGCCTTCGTATTGACCTGATAATTCAACTGTTTGCGTTCTCCCGTGAGATCGAAGGCGTTGCCGAGGTATAACCGCACCGTCTCGTCCTTCGGCGTATGGTCGATCCGGTCTTCCCCGACAAATTCCTGATGTCCGGTGTCGTCCTTGCGATACACCTTCATCTTGCCCATGGGAAGAGGAAGACCGAGGCCGGATTTTTCGGAGTTCATGAACTCCAGCATGCTCCAAATCTTCGGCGTGGAATTCGTCCCATAGCCGGGATTTTGACGGATCGCCTCGTAATCCCACACTTCTCCGGGATTTTGCTGAAATCCATCGTACACATAAATCCGGCGCGCCGGGACATTCGCCGCGCGGGCGAACTCCACCTGCTTCACCTCGCGGTCGCGAAGTGTCGTGGGACGCTGCAACGTGTAGAGATGATATTCATCGAACGTCTTCTCCGTCACCGGCGGAGCCGCCACTTCATCGCATGCCATTGCCTTTGCGCACATACTCGCAACTTCCAGGCGTCCACGGGTTTGAGCGCGCGCCACATCACCGGCCATCAGGTTGATGTGCGCGTTTTCGAATTCCATGCCGCTCGTATTTTGAAGCGTCACCCATCCCACCAAATCCACATTGTCGCCCTTCTCCGGCATCACGAGATTGTAGTCCGCCTCCCAATGCATGCCGCCCGTGAGATAGGCGAACTCGACATCGCGCGTCCCCGCTTCTTTCGCAAGCAGCTTCCAAAGAAGCGTCGGTTTTAAAAACGCATTCGAATCGAGCGCGTCAAAAAGCGGCATTCCCGGCAGGCCGAACATGATTTTTCCGTCGACCTCCACGATCGGCTGGCTCGGCGTGGGCTGCGCGGAATAGGGATTTCCATAATTGCGAATTCCGGAAGGCACATAGCCGCTCCGCAGGATTTTGCCCTGAATAATCTTCTTTTCGCCCGTTTGCGGAACGATCACCTGAAAGGACATCGTCTTTCCTTCCATTTTTTTCAGCATCGCGCCTTCGCTCAATGGATCGCTCTCATAATTTTGTTCCAGGACCTGAAGCGAATCGGGATTTCTCATGTCGCGCACGATGATCGATTCCGGCTCGAGATGCGCCGTGACGTCTGTCACGCGCACTTCGTTTTCGCCCTTCTTCAGGCTGAATTCGCGCGACTCGCGCACGACGCCGAAGTCCTGGTTGTAAATGGTGATGTAGCTTTCGGCGCAAGCCAGTGAGGCGAACCCCAGGCCGCATGCCACCGTCAGATATCTCAAGGAAATGGAAGTTTTCATGACATCAGCCTCGCCCGGAACCGGGAATGAGTTGTCAGGAAATTGTCAAAACGGATTCAAAAGATTGTCAGGACTTGATCTTTGAAGGCATCTTGAAGAGACTCGAAGCTATTTCAAAACTACGATGCGTGGCGCGACAAAACTCTTTTGGCCGAATCCAAGGCGGCGAGACAGGAGAATCCCCTCCGCGGGCTTTGACTGTCGAGCCAACAATGGAGTCGGCCAAAAGAGTTGGCGCCCGAAGGGTTGCGCGTCTTTTGACCATTGGCGGCGTTGCGCTCGCGCTACGAGATCGCTGCGGATATCGCAGCGACTCGCGCGCCTGGCCAATGGTCAAAAAACGGCTGCAACGCCACATATCGTAGTTTTGAAATAGCTTCGCGGAAGTTCCCTATGAAATCGGACCGTCGACTCCTGACCAAAGCGCGCCTGCTTGTGATCAAGCTGGGCACGGGCGTTCTTTCGAACGAACGCGGCGGATTGAATTTCCAGCAAATCGGCCATCTCGCCGATCAGATCCGCGCGCTTCAACGCCAGGGACGCCACGTCGTGCTCGTTTCCTCCGGCGCGATCAGCGCGGGAATGACGCGGCTGCGGCTCAAGACCCGCCCCACCCAAATCGCAGACCTCCAGGCGTGCGCCGCCATCGGACAAAATCTGCTCATGGCAGGTTACGAGCGCGCCTTCACGCGCCGTAAAATCACGGTCGCGCAGATCCTTTTGACGCATGAAGATTTTCGCCAGGAAAAACGGCGCCACAACGCCGCACAGACGCTCCGTAATTTGATCCATCGAAACGTCGTGCCGATCATCAATGAAAATGACGCCGTGAGTTTTGATGAAATCAAATTCGGCGACAACGACCAACTTGCATCAATGGTCCATTCACTCGTGCACGCCGATGCATGCGTGATTCTGAGCAACGTCGACGGCTTCCTGACGCGCGACGCGAACGGCAAACGGCGCGTTCTGCCGACCATTCCGAAAATCACGGCGGCGATCCGGCATCAAGCCGGAGGCTCCGGTTCCCAACGTTCCGTGGGCGGAATGCAGAGCAAGATTCTGGCCGCATCCAACGTGCTCGCCACGAAACGCCCCCTGGTGATCGCCAACGGCCACACTCCCAATATTTTGGTTCGTCTTCTAAAAGGCGACTCTCTGGGCACGATTTTTCTGCCCTGAGGACGTTCCCTTTTTTCCGCAACCTGTTAGACTGGGTGTTGTGAGCAAAACCTCTGATTTGATCCAGGAAATGGGCCGGCGCGGCAAAGCCGCGGCGCTCAAGCTGGCCGCCGTTTCCTCGGAGCAGAAAAACCGCGCGTTGAACGCGATGGCGGATGCGCTCGAAAAAAATCAGGCCCGCATCATCGCCGAAAATGAAAAAGACATGACGAAGGCGAAGGCCGACGGTCTTTCCGCAGCGATGCTGGACCGTCTGAAGCTCGACGCCAAGCGCGTCTCGGCCATGGCCGAGGGTATCCGCAGTGTGGCGAAACTTGCCGATCCCGTGGGCGAACATATCCGTGACTGGACGCGTCCGAACGGATTGCGCATCGAAAAAGTGCGCGTGCCTCTGGGCCTCGTCGGAATCATTTACGAATCGCGTCCGAACGTGACCGCCGATTCCGCTTCGCTCTGCCTCAAGGCGGGCAACGCCTGCCTTTTGCGCGGCGGCTCCGAATCCCTTCATTCCAATCTCGCCATCGCAACCGTGATGTCGAACGCCGTGAAAAGCGCCGGCCTTCCCGAACACGCGATCCAGCTCGTGCCCATCACTGACCGCGCCGCCGTGATGGAAATGGCGGGCATGGACAAATATCTCGCCTGCATCGTGCCGCGCGGCGGAAAAGGGCTCATCTCAGCCGTGATGGAAAACGCCACGGTGCCCGTGATCAAACATCTCGACGGCATCTGCCATGTCTTCGTCGACAAGGACGCCGACCTCGGCATGGCGGAAAAGATTGTGATCAACGCCAAATGCCAACGCCCTGGCGTCTGCAACGCGATGGAAACGCTCCTGATCCATCAGGACGTCGCGCCGAAATTCCTGCCGCTCATCGCGAAAAATCTCATCGATCACAAGGTGGAATTGCGCCTCGATCCAAAAAGTGAATCCATGCTCAAAGGCAACGGTTCGCGCCTGAAAAGCCCGCTCCTGCGCAAGGCGAAGGAGGCGGATTGGACGACGGAATATCTCGATCTGATTTTATCAGTGCGCGTGGTGGACTCCCTCGACCAGGCCATCGAACACATCAATCATTACGGTTCGGCTCATTCCGATTCCATTGTGACGAAAAACGATGAATCGGCGACGCGCTTTCTTCGGGAAGTGGACTCGGCCACCGTCTATCACAACGCTTCGACGCGTTTCACGGACGGCGCGGAGTTTGGCATGGGCGCGGAAATCGGCATCAGCACCGACCGCATTCACGCACGCGGCCCGATGGCGCTCGAAGAGCTTACCACTTATAAATATCTCATCCACGGCAGCGGCCAGGTTCGCGAATAGCAGGTTTCTGATTTATGGCTCTTTATACGATACAGACCGCGGACGGCAAATATTACGGCCCCGTCACCCTCGAAACGCTGGTGGAATGGGCGCAGGGAAGCCGCATCGGAGTTGGATTTTGGATTTGGAACCACACCTCCCAGGAATGGACGCAGGCTTCCGCCATCGCCGAACTCGCCAGCGCCATTCCGAATTCGACGCGTCAATTGCGCGTTCCCGTGGCGCCGACGCCCCCGGCGGAACCGCCAGTGCCGGCGTCATCGAAAGATCCCCTCGCCCAGGCCGAGCAGGCTGTCGATAAAGAGATCGGACAAATCAAAAAGCCCG
>Ga0207107_1014_pt1 | contig 43162 bp, 45 predicted proteins | sample Alteio_BWMinHeat_75_FD_153555 | JGI IMG/M metagenome (GOLD analysis project Ga0207107, IMG submission 153555) | Enriched cells from forest soil in Barre Woods Harvard Forest LTER site, Petersham, Massachusetts, United States -... | ecosystem: Environmental > Terrestrial > Soil > Temperate forest >... | reverse complement strand
CATAACAGTAATCATATCGGTGTTAAAGTTAAAATACTAAAGGTGAATAACTAATGCGTGAATTTGCACAAGTTAGCAGGAATACTACACTAAAGAGATAGAAAATGGAAGAGGGGTGCCCCAGGGTGAGGTGGAGTTTCAGTCGGAGGACAAAAATTGGGCACCGGCCAGGAATAGTCGGAGTCACTGAAACGCCAACCAGCATTGCCATCGCCTATGCAAACGCTCAGGAATCAAAACCCAAAGTTCAGGTGATTTTTCAAGCAGCAGATACCTTGGCGGACAAGCAAGCAATCTTAAAAAAATTTGTTGCTGAGAATCAGTTGCAAGGCGTGTTGTGTTCGTATGTGTTGTCATCGGGTGACTACAGTTTAAATTTAGTCGATGCACCTTTAGTGGCTAAAGAAGAAATTCCCAGAGCCATGCGTTGGGTAGTGCGTGATCTGATTAATTTTCCCGTTGAAGAAGCCGTGATTGATATCTTTGAGGTACCCTTTCCGCGTGTGCGAGACAATGTAAGAATGATCTATGCAGCGGTAATGAGAAAGCCTGTCGTCGACAAAATTGAAGCGCTGATTAATCCTTCCGGCCTCAGTGTGGCATTCATTGACATTCCAGAATTAGTCTTAAGAAATATTCTCGTCCGTAATCCTCAAAAACTGAAGGGATGCGTTTTTGTATATTTGGGAGACAAGGGGGGGAAATTAATTTTATGCCGGGATGAACAGATCTGTATTGCCCGTTCTTTCGAGCTAAAATTAGAGGCCCTTGGACAAGATCCCGTTCAAAATAATAAAATATTGGAATCCCTTGCCTTAGAGATCCAGCGCTCATTTGATTATATGAATAGCGTTTTTCGACAAAATATTCCGAATGTGATTGTGATGGCGCCTACTGTCTTGGATAAAAATAGTCTCGAGGTGTCTTTAAAAAGCAACTTGGGAGCAGAAGTCTATTCTCTAAAGCTTTCGGAACAATTAACCCTCTCAAATCCAATGACAGAATCCGATGAAGTCAACAGCTTGTTGGCCATTGGCGCAACTTTGAGAACAGAAGAGAAACCCGAATGAAGCAGCAGATTAATTTATATCAAAAAGAAAAGAAACAGTGGGCGCTTGATTTGACGTTTCAATACATGGTTTGGTTTTTTGGGTTATTTTTTGCATTATTATTAATTGTCAGCACCTATGACATCATCCAACATCTATCCGCCAAGAAAGAATTCGACATTTTAAGTAAAGAACAGGCGGAAAAAAATAAAAAATTGCTCACAATTTCTGGACAAATGCCGGAGGAGAAGACCCGGGATCAACTGCTTGCCGAGATCAAAAAATACGAAACCGAAAAGCAAACAAAGCAAGAAATTCTTTCAGTGCTGGCGGCTCAAACGAATAAAATCAGTGGATTCTCAGCGTACTTCGAGTCTTTCTCTCGACAGGCTATGCCTGGATTATGGCTTACCCGCTTTAGTTTTAAGGACAATGGTGCATCACTGTCTTTGGAGGGGGGCACTTTGAAACCTGAATATGTACCGCAATTGATTACAAACTTGGGTGCCGAGGCGGTATTTAAGGGCAAGACTTTCCAATTATTTAAGATATTTTTAGATGAGAAAACGAAGCAGATCGATTTTGTATTGGAAACCAGTATGGTCAAAAAACATGAATGAAAAAATCGCTCAGATAGAAAAAAAATTTAATACGCGTTCGCTTCGAGAGCGGGTGCTTATTTTTGCTGCATTGGTAGCCATTGTTTATATGGGTTGGAATGCGGCGTTGTATAATTATTTTTTAGCAACCGATGAAGAAATTGCTAAAAATATGCAGCAAATCAAGTCACAAATCAATCGACTGGAAGGGCAAATAGATACAATATCAGAAGTGGTGGGGCGTAACCCCACCGCCGTCTTAATAGAACGTGTCACGCTGCTAAAAAAAGAAAACGAAGCCTTGAATCAAAAACTGCGTGACAGTATTAAAAATATGGTGTCTCCTCAGGAGATGGACGAGATGATACATGATATTATTTCGAAAACACAAAATCTGACGGTGGTGAGCATCGAAAGCCTGCCAGCCCAACCCTTGTTTGCAGCCAAAGAGCTCAAATTAAATGAGGGCAAAGCAGGGAGTTTTCAAGTGTTTGATCATGGAATTCGGATCGAACTGATGGGCGGGTATTTTGAAACCCTGCAATTTCTAAAGGCGTTAGAAAAACAAAAAATGAATGTGATTTGGGAGGAGCTGAGCTACGAGGTCAAAAAGTATCCCAAGGCCAGCGTTGTGATTGTCTTACGTACTTTAAGTTTAGAAGAGGGTTCGATTGGTGTATAACGGTTGGTCATTTGCGGTATTATGCGTGCTATTATTGGGTAGTGCCTTGGCACATTCCGCGGAAGCGGCCAAAGCAGCAGCCGTAGCAGCACGAGATCCCACGCAACCTTCAGCGTATACGGCAGAAATCTCTCAGGGAAAAGAGGGAGAAACAGGCCCCCAGTATGTTTTGGAGGCCATCGTGTCTTCGGGGGAGAGTAAGTTTGCTATTATTAACAATAAACGGGTCAAAGTGGGAGACACCCTGGGCAATGGAAAGGTCAAAGCCATTGACGCTTACAGTGTCACAGTGGTAGGAGACGAAGGAGAAGTCGTGTTACATTTTTTTGGTCGTTCGGTTAAGGAACCTGCAAAATGAACAAGCAAAAGATCTTGTTCTTATGCATAGGTCTTTTTTGCTTAGCGGGCTGTCAGTTGCCTGCCGACAAGCGTAATTCCAATAAAGTCCTGATTTGTACTTTAAAAGAAGCCTCCCGGGATAATGCAGCCATTAAAAAATCAGGGGCCTTACAGTTGCCAGACAACGTCAAAATGGCCTTTAGGCCGACACCACGAAGCAGTACGGGGAATCACGGGGTAGCCCTTCAAAAACGCTTTGATTTAGTGGCAGACCAAGTGCCTGCCAGAACCTTCTTTTTAAGCTTGGTGGAAGACACGTCTTATAATATTACTGTTCATCCCGATGTTTCTGGTGCTATTTCTTTGCAGCTTAAAAAAGTAACCATTCCCGAAGTGTTGGAAACAGTTCGCAACGTTTATGGATATGATTTTCGTCAAACGCCACAAGGTATAGAAGTACTGCCTGCAGCGTTACAAACTCGGGCTTTTTCAGTCAATTATTTAGATCTGGGCCGCGCTGGAAAATCAGAAACACAAGTCTCTGCCGGGACGCTCAAATCCTCTGGGGGATCTGGTTCAGGTACGAGCAGTACGAGTGGTTCGAGTGGGTATACGCCGCCTCCTGCCACGAGTACGACAGGCGGAACAGGCGCTACGCCCCTCACAGTCAACAGCAAAGTGACGACTTCTACCAATACCAATTTTTGGGTAGAGTTAAAAACAGCTGTTGAAACTATTGTAGGTTCCGGAGAAGGCCGGAAGGTTGCAATAAGTCCGATGTCCAATTTGATTGTCGTACAAGCCATGCCCGATGAGCTAAAACGGGTAGAAGCGTTTTTAAAAAGTGCCGATCTGTCTTTAAATCGCCAGGTAATTTTAGAGGCGAAGATATTAGAAGTAGAATTAAACGATAGTTTTCAAGCCGGAATTAATTGGTCTTTGGTGAGCGGCCGGATCCAATCAACGCAATTTGGTGGAGACGTGATCAAAACCCCTCTAAATCCAGGCGATAAATTTCCTGTATCAAATGGTCAACTCGCTGCAATGAGCGCTGTGCCGGGTCAAGTGCCTGGGAATTTACCAGCTTCTAGTGTTGGGGTGTTTGGAGGCGTCTTCGCTTTATCCACTAATTTTAAGAATCTGGGCACTTTTATTGAGGCTTTAGGGGCACAAGGAAAAGTACATGTATTATCCAGTCCACGCGTTTCCACGCTCAATAATCAGAAAGCCTTAATTAAAGTAGGATCCGATCGGTTTTTTGTGACCAATGTTTCGACCACAACGTCGGCAGTGGGTACAACGGCGACACAAACGCCCAATGTTACTTTTGATACCTTCTTTTCTGGTATTGCGCTGGACGTAACGCCCAATATTACCGGTGAAGATGAGGTGACTTTACACATTCATCCCACCATCAGCGATGTACAAGATGATCAGAAGACCTTTAGTTTGAACGGCCAAACCCAAACTTATCCGCTGGCCAAAAGCAGCGTGCGTGAATCCGATAGCATGGTCAAAGCACGGAGTGGTGAGATGGTGGTGATTGGGGGTTTAATGCAAGACCAAACCACCGATTTAAAAGAAGGGGTTCCTTTATTAAAAGACTTACCGGGATTTGGTCATCTGTTTAGACATACGGTTCAAAAGACAAAGAAAAGCGAATTGGTCATCTTATTGAAGCCCATGGTTGTGCATAATAACACGTGGTCTGAAGCGATAGACAACACATTGGATCGCTTCCAAAAATTGAACCGAGGCATGATAAAAGATGAAAATAGATATCATTGCAAAGGTCCTGGTTGTTACAATAAACGCGAGGAAGAAAAATGCACAGATGATTTTGCCCCTTGTTGCGAATAATATGAATTTGGAGATGAGACAAGATGACAATAAAGATCATGGTAAAGGGCCTAGTTGTTAATGGCCTGTTCTTAGGATGTCTGGCTGCACAGGCTTGGACAGTTTCCGAGTGGGTGGTGGATATGCCCTCGGAAGTCGGAGAAAGCAAAGGGGCAACTTTGGATATTCCCCAGAAACCTAAAAAACTATCCCATGCGACACTGGAACCTGTAGAAAAGAAATCAGCGACTTCTTTCGAAAAAACCGAGGCTGCTACGACAGGCGAAGAGCAGGCCGTAAACGACTATCGTCGCGCTTTACAACATTTGGCTCAGGGAGAGTCTCTGCAAGCCGAAAAACTGTTAAGAAACAGTTTAATCCAGTTTCCAAATTATCATGATGCCAGGGCAGAATTGAGTACGGTGTATTTAAAGCGTAATCAGATAGAAGAAGCCGAAGTGATTTTGCAAGAGGGCTTAAGTTTAGATGAAAATAATGCAGATTTTTTAAGATTAATGGCGATGGTGTATGATCGAAAAGGCGATCCCGAGGCAGCGCTGGCATTGTTGGTGAAAGTAAAAGATAGCCGTAAGGATAAAAGTTATGTTGCGTTTTTGGGGCATATCTATCAAGAAACGGGGCGTTATGCCCTTGCAAGACAGCAATATTATCGATTGCTACAAGAAGAACCCAAAAATCCGCTGTGGTTGTTGGGCGTTTCAGTTGCGCTAGATGGAGAAGGACAACGGGGCCCTGCACTGGAAGGGTATCGGCGTTTGCTCTCGGAAGGCAACGTTGATCCCGCGATTCTGAAGTATGTTCAAGAACGCGTAGATTTACTGTCATAAAGGATCCAAAATGGCAATCCAAGCAGCCTTAAGAAAAGTTAAACTGGGCGATATGCTGGTTAATGCGGGCTATCTGAGCGCGGAACAACTTCAAAAAGCACTTGAGGCTCAAAAAGAACAAGGCGGAAAACTCGGTAATGTCTTAATTGAATTGGGATTCATGGACGAGGCCAAGCTGATTAAAGCCCTATCACAACAACTGAATATTTCGGTGATTGATCTAAAACAGTATCCCATTAAACAAGACATTATTCAAAAACTGCCCGAAAGAATTGCCAGACGGTATCAGATTATCTTGTTAGATATAGTGGATGGGAGTTATGTGGTGGGCATGGTCGATCCCACGGATTTGATCGCCTTTGATGAACTCACGCGCATCTTAAATGGTCCTCTACAAATTGCCATCGTGATAGAAGCGGATTTATTACGCCTGTTTGATTTGGTCTATCGCAGAACAGAAGAAATCACTTCGTTTGCAGAAGCCTTAAAAGAAGAATTGGGGCATGCCGAAGAAGACTATAGTGAGGTTGAAATCATCGGTGCTGAAGCAGCACCGGTGGTTAAATTGCTGGATTCGATTTTTGAAGATGCCGTGCAAATGGGCGCTTCGGATATTCACATTGAACCCGACGAGAAACAATTGCGCATTCGACAGCGCGTCGATGGCGTCTTGCAAGAACATATTATTCCGGGCAAGGAAATTATTGCGGCCTTAGTGCTCAGGATCAAATTAATCGCCAATATGAATATTTCTGAGAAAAGACTTCCGCAAGATGGGCGTTTTAATATTGTCGTGAAAGGGCATAATATCGATGTCCGAGTTGCGGTGATGCCTGTTCACTATGGGGAAGCAGTGGTGTTGCGTTTGTTGGATCAAGCCAAAGGCATTCTCAAATTAGAACAATTGGGCATGGAACGCAAAATGATGGAAAAGCTAAGGCATTTAATCCATAAGCCCAATGGAATGATATTGGTCACAGGGCCAACGGGCAGTGGTAAAACAACCACGCTGTATGCGATGTTAAATGAAATCAACAGCGAAGAGAAAAAAATCATCACCATTGAAGATCCCGTTGAATATGTATTGCCCAGGATTAACCAGGTACAGGTAAACCCGCTGATCGATTTGACCTTTGCAAATGTTTTAAGAGCGGCCGTTAGGCATGATCCGGATATTGTGATGGTGGGGGAAATGCGGGATGAGGAAACCGTTCGGATTGGATTACGCGCTTCGATGACTGGACATTTGGTGTTTTCGACTTTGCACACCAATGATGCCATTACCAGTACGGTACGGTTGATCGACATGGGTGCTGAAGGATTTTTAGTGGCGGGTGCCTTGCGAGGTGTTTTGGCGCAACGCTTAGTTCGTAAGATTTGCGACTCGTGTTCTACGCCTTATCAACCAACGGGACAAGAACAAGCCTGGGTGAAGGGATTTTCAGGAAGTGAACAAAGCCTTGCGTCGTTCAAACAGGGGGCCGGATGTTCCCGATGTAATAGAACGGGGTATCGGGGTCGCACGGGTATTTATGAATTTTTAGAAATCGATCTGCCGCTGGCCGACGCCTTGCGTGCCAATGACACTACTTTGTTTATGACGATTGCAAAAGCGCAACCAGGATTTAAATCTCTGCAGCAGTGCGCCTTTGATTACGCGACGCAAGGTGTGACTACTTTATCAGAAGTTTTTAGAATTTCGGGTGAATTTTTGTAGGAATTTTAAATGCCACGTTTTGAATATCAAGGGCGCAATAAATCGGGGCAGATGGTCAATGGGATTGTAGACGGGGTAAACGAATCAACGGTTGCTTTAGAATTGATCCGCACGGGCACAACCCCTGTTTCCATTGCGCCTCATGTTGAAAAAGAACCGGCCTTCGCAAAACTCAATGCTTTTCTAAATTTAGAAGCACCCACGTTACAGGATTTAACTTTTTTAAGTCGGCAATTGCATTCTTTAATTAAAGCAGGCGTGCCGATTGTGCGTGCTGCCCGCGTTGTGTTGGAAAGCGCTAAAAATCGTAAATTGCAAGTGGCTTTGGCGGATGTGCTGGCGACCATGGAAGGCGGACAGTCCTTGGGTGTTGCGATGCGCAAACATCCTTTGATTTTTCCAACCTTAATGACAGCGCTGGTGAATGTCGGCGAGAACACCGGGAGTTTAGAAGAAGTCTTTAGCCAAGTGGCGATTCATTTTGAGCGGGAGACCAGAACCCGCAATCAGATTGCAGCTGCCATTCGTTATCCCATTGTTGTCGTGTTGGTGATTTCTATTGCGATCGTTGTGATTAATATTTTAGTGATCCCCGCCTTTGCCAAATTTTTTACCCAATTTCATGCGCAGTTGCCATTACCGACTCGAATATTAATTGGCATTTCTAATTTTTTTGTGGATTTCTGGTATCTGATGTTAGCGGGGGTTTTGGGTGCTATTGGAGGTTTTGTTTTTTATATTCGCAGCTCAAGCGGTCGCTATAAATGGGATAGATTTAAGCTTAAAATTCCCATGATTGGAGATATCATGAAACGTGCCTTGCTGGCGCGTTTTGCGCGGAGCTTTGCTTTATCCATTCGAACAGGGGTGCCCTTGCTTGAAGCCATTGGGATGATTGCCAAAACGACGGATAATGTATATGTTGCTGAGCAAATTATGACCATGCGAACCTATATCGAGCATGGTGAATCTTTAATGGTGTCTGCCAGCAAGAGCGAGATGTTTACCTCCTTGGTTTTACAAATGTTATCCATTGGCGAAGAAACGGGAGAGATTGATAAACTCTTGGATGAAGTGGCGGATTACTATGAACAAGAAGTCGATTATGATGTAAAACGATTGGGAGATGCCATAGAACCTATCTTGATTATCATGATTGGTGGCATGGTCTTGTTGTTGGCATTGGGGATATTTTTACCGATGTGGGATATTTGGAAGGTCGCCCTGGGTAAATGATGGTAAATAGTCCAAAGTGTGACTATAATTTTTTTTATGGATTAATGATCATAGGGGAACTACCGTGATAAGAGCTGCCGAGTTACGCAACCAAAAGGGATTTACTTTAATCGAATTGGTTATTGTTATCGTTCTGATAGGCATTTTAGCTGCCACTGCTTTACCTAAATTTGCAAACTTAACGACTCAGGCTCGTACTGCATCCAACCAGGGTGTGGCGGGTGGCATGGGCGCTGCCGTGAGCATTGCACATGCGCAATGGATTGCGGGCGGGCAGACCAGCCCGATTACATTAGAGGGTGCAAGCATTACTGTGAATGCTAATGGTTGGCCAGATGGGGGAGCGGGTGGTACAGCGACGATCACTGGGGCGCAGTGTTTAACGCTTTGGACCCCAGCCACTGGCGCGATTTTAAACAATCCACCCCCTGCTGCGCTATCAGCCTGTACAGGATCAGGATGTTATAACGTATCGGGAGCAGCGGTAGGCGGGCAAGGCGTTTGTACCTTTGCGCTGGGTGCTTCGCCGACTACCACCATTACTTATAATATTTCAACGGGTGCAGTAACATTTGCGCCATAAGTTGAATTAGGCATGACTGGGGGTCATCGATCTCGGCGGAAAAATCATTCTGGATTTACCGTGATCGAGATAGTGATGACCCTTGTCATTGTTGCAGCCCTAGCTGTTTTGGCAGCCCCTCGGTTTTTTTCAACGATCAATTACAATCGCCAAGTTTATGCTGATCAAGTTTTAAATAGCATTCGCTATGCGCGCAAATTAGCCGTAGCAACGGGTGGTCATATTCAAGTGTCTCTAACTGCAACTTCTATTACTCTACAACGACGTATTGAGGGGGGTACCTGTACTTCGGGTACAACTTTTCAGCCGGTGATCGATCCGGCCATGCGTACGGCGAGTTATGTTAAAACGGCGCCAGGTACGGTCACCCTCAGCGCTTCTGCGAATTGGCCCATTTATTTTGATGGCATCGGTCGCGCACTGCGCGCCAGTGATTGTAGTGTGATTAGCACAGCGACGGTAACCGTGACGGGTGGAAACACTGTGACAGTGGTGGGTGAAACGGGGTTTATTCAATGAAAAAAAACCGCGGTTACACGATGATCGAACTCGTGATCTCCATGACGATCATTGCGATCGCAATTTTAGGTACGCTGCTTGCTGTTAACACAGCCGTTTTATTCAGCGGTGATCCCTTAATTTCGACCCAGGCCATTTCGATTGCAGAAAGTTATTTGGAAGAAATTTCTAGTAAGGATTTTCCTATTTCGCCGTGCCCTGCGGGGACGCGGGCAACCTTTACAAATATTTGCAATTATAATGGGCTGAATCAAGCCCCAACGGATCAAAATGGCAATGCCATTGCAGCACTCAGCGCCTATAACGTTCAAGTGACGGTGGACAGCGCAACAGCCAGTTTGGGATCTCCGTCTTTAACAACGGGAACACAAGTTGTACGCATTGATGTCAGGGTTTCACGTGCATTAATGCCAACGATGACTTTTAGCCTGTACCGAACGAGTTATTGAGGAGCTAATCATTAAAATTATAAAAAAAATGCAAGGCGTCACACTCATCGAATTGGTGATTACAATGGTGCTTGCGGCTACTTTGAGTGTGGCAGTGAGCGTTTTTATTGCGCGCCCCTTAAACGCCTATACGAGCATCACGCGACGTGCGGAATTAGTCGAGGCGGCTGATATGGCATTACGTCGAATGGCGCGGGATATTCAGCGCGCAGTGCCCAACAGTTTGCGAGTTAAGATAGATCCGGGAAATGCGCAACGCGTTGCAGTGGAAATGCTGAATATTGTAGAAGGCATGCGGTATCGCGGAACACCTGCTGGACCCTTTTTGGATTTCACCGCGCCGGGAACGCAATTTAACGTGATTGGGCAATTTCAATTTGCGCTGACGAATGCAACCTGTGCTGCGAATAATTGTAGAGTGGTTGTTTACAATACAGGCGCCAATGCAGGCGGTGCAATTCCATCGGATAATCCCTCACCCGGTGCTAATGTGTATAGTACGGCTGCAGCGCCTGCGTGTGCAGGATGTCTGCCACCGCCGGGTTCTGTGACGATTACACCGGTGGGGACAACGGTTACATTAAGCAATCCCTCTGCTGAAGGACGTGTTGTGTTGGGTTCTGCGACGCAGTTTGCTTTACCCTCTGCCAGGCAGCGTGTGGATATCGTCGATACGCCTGTGACTTATATCTGTGATACCAACGCCAATCAACGGCAAATCACACGGTATTGGAACTATACCATTAATCCTGTACAACCGACGGATCCCAGCGTGAGCCCCTTAAATGCTGCGCAGTCTGCACAATTAACGAAAGATGTGACGGCCTGTAGCTTTACCTACGTGCCGGGGACTTCGCAACGCAATGGGGTGATTACGATGTCGATTACCTTAACAGCTGGAGGGGAGAATATTCGATTAATGCGCCAAGTCAGCGTGAGGAATGCGCCATGAGCCAAAAGGGATTTTCTCTCGTCAGCGCTATTTTTGTGATTGTTATTTTATCGTTAATAGGTACTTATATTGTCAGTATTAGTGCTTTAACCGGCGCTTCTGGTAGTCTTGCTATTCAGGGGGTTAAGGCGTTTTATGCTGCCAAAAGCGGATTAGAATGGGGGATTTATAAAGTCGCGCCTTCGGCGGTGTCGGGAGGTTCAGCGCCATACAATTGCCCCGCAAGCCCAACCACGCTTACCCTAACGCAAGGGGGCCTTGCTGGTTTTTCAGCGGTTGTGACCTGTACTCAAAGTGCTTTTACCGAGGGCGGAGTAACGTATAATGTTTTTCAGCTTAGCTCGACAGGACAATTTGCGACGCCAGCCAGCGCGGATTATGCGTCTCGGCAATTGTATGCAACGGTGATTCAGCCAGGGGTTTAAAGGTAGGGATTTATGAACTGTAAAAGATGGATATTTTTAGCACTCATCGGGATATTGGGTTTACAAGGCAAAGCATTTGGAGATGCTTGTACTTCGGTATTTCCAGGCGCATTGCAAAGCAATACCAGTGCTAAGACTATTTCCTTTACTTGTGGTTCTCAAGTGCAAACTAATCCATCCAATATATTGCCCACCACAAATGTGAATAATCCAGGCGGTTGCGGCACCAACACTTGCCCTACTGCGAATTGCTCGGCGTCGGGCACGCCCGTTGCAACCATGGATCCGGGGCCTTTTCAAGTTTCGAGCGGAGTAGCAAATCTTAATTTTAATACGACGGGGACTATTGATGGCAATAATAATACAACGACTGACTATCATGACATCACGGTTCAGCCGGGCGCCACTCTAAATTTTTCGCCAAATCCGACGGGTACGACGGTCTATCGCATTCATAATTTAACTTTAAAAAATGGGGCTAATGTCAATTTTCAAGCGGGGGATTATTGGATTGATACTTTATCTCTTTCGGGAGGTCAAACCATTACTATTGGTTCATTAGGCACTGCTCGTATTTTTTTGAAAAGCAATTTGAATTCTACTAAAAATTTAAATATTGGCACCTCAGCTGATCAATTTTTAATTTATGGATATGGTAATCTTAGTTTTACGGGGAACACAACTATTTATGGGTTTTTATATTCTCAAGGCAATATTACGCTAGGGAACACGGATTTAACGGGAGGGGCGACTGGTCAAAACATTACAGTAAACAATAGTTCCCACATTAACTACGATAGTGCTGCCTTAAATAATTTAGATTTTGGATTTATATGCCCAAGCGCCACAAATTTTAATGTGAGTGCGCCTGCTACGGGTTCTTTTTGTCAAAATACAACGGTCACCATCACTGCTCGGGATGCCTTAAACCAAACGGTTACAGGGTATACAAGGGCCATTACGATTGATACTCAAAGCGGCAAAGGGACTTGGGTTTCTACGACAGGCGGTGGAACGTTTAGTGGAAACGTGAATAACGGGATCGCAACGTATCAGTACGTAGTGGGAGACAGTGGCGTTGCGAGTTTTCAATTAAGCTATCCCAGCAATGGTGCCACACCCATTACTATTAAGGCCTATCAGACCAATAATCCTGGAATTTTGGGTTTATCAGGTCCGGTTAATTTTAATCCCGCCAGTTTGTTAGTCACGGATGTTGCGGTTCCCAATCCACCCACGGCGCCACCGCCGGCTTTTAGTACGCCACAAACGGCAGGGAATAATTTTACTTTATATCTCACCGCTTATAATCCGAGCAATTGTGGAATTGTAACGAGTTATACGGGTGTTAAAACCATTCGGTTTTATACCACGTATGTGGATCCCACCAGCGGGACGATCAATGCAACCATTAATGGTACGGCAATTGCGAGCAGCGCAGGTGCATCGCAAACCACGCAGGCGATTACCTTTACCAATGGTGTGGCGACTGTGACAGGTAAATATAATGATGCGGGTAAATTGACTTTGAATGTCAGCGATATCGCAGCGGGCGGTCCCGCAGGTGCCAGTGGAAATTTTGTGGTGAAACCCGCGCAATTTGCCATTAATATTCCTGGCAATACGGCCACACAAACCGTTGCGCCGCCTGCCGCAGCCATCTCCGCCTGTTTAGCCGATGCGGTTTTTGTAAAAGCAGGCGCTCCGTTTACGGTGAACGTGCAGGCACAAAATTCTGCCGGTAATGTCACGCCGAATTATGGAAATGAAATTGCGAATCAAGGGATCTTGTTGCAATCCGCCGCGCTGCTGGCGCCCAATCCGGGTCAGAATGGCAGCGCTAACAATGGGGCGATTGGCAATGGCAGTACCTTTACAAAAATCACGGGAAGTTCTGGACCTTTTGCGCAAGCGCCTTATTTTACAGGATCAACCTTCTCGTTTGATGAAGTGGGATGTATTAATTTAACGGCCAGTGTGGGCACAGGGAGTTATCTGGGCGCTGGAAACGTGAGCAATTCTACGGTCGTCGGGCGATTTATTCCCGATCACTTCGATGCCTCTGCGAATACACCGCAATTTACCACGGGGTGTTCGGGGGGCTCTGGCAGCTTTACGTATTTAGATAAATCTTTTGTGTATGGGACGCAGCCTATTCTCACGGTCATTGCACGCGCATTGGCGGGGACCACAACACAAAATTATACTGGCAGTTTTTGGAAATTGACGAGTACAGGATTTGGAACTGTGTACAATAAAGCCTATTTTCCTGTGAATGTTGGGGATACCATTCCTGCTTTAAATTTATCGGCGACCATTCCAGTGCCAACTTTTGCAGATGGGGGCAGTGGTAGTAGTACTTTTACTTTTACGGATGGGGGAGGTTTGAAGATCCAAAGATTAAGTGGAACTTTAGCGCCTGCCTTTACAGCAGAGATCCAATTACGTGTTGCGACCATTACAGATTCTGATGGTGTGGCTTGTACAGGAACGGGGTGTACGACGGGCGGATTTTCCTTTGGGAATACCACCGCTGGCAATGGCATTACTTTTTCGGGTACAGGGGGCGGAAAGCAGTTTTATCATGGCCGCCTAATTCTGGTAGATGCTGCGGGATCTGAGATTTTGCCCTTAGTAGTGCCTATGCAAGCACAATTTTATACGGTTGCGAATGGCTTTGTCTTAAATACTTTAGATTCTTGTACAAGTTATACCGGCGGCGCGACGAATCTGAATGTCACACCTTCTGCTGGCTTATCGACCACGGCATCGATGCCAGGCACACCGACTTTGGCACAAGGCAGTATTAATATTACTTTAAGCGCGCCGAGTACTACAGGGTATGCGGATATTGAAGCCAATCTCAATGCCGGTGGCGCGAATTTACCGTGGTTACAATATAATTGGCCCTATAGTGGTGCTGCAGGTACTAATTTTACAGCGAATCCGAGAGGGCGTGGTAATTTTGGAGTGTTTAAAGGCAGCGATAGGATTATTTACGAAAAGGAAAATTATCAATGACCTCCGTCACTCCCCCATCCACTGCTCAATCAAAACAACCGCTGCATAGGCGTGCACTGCTTGTCCACTGGCTTTGACTTTTCGTTTGCTGGGCGCTTGATCCGCGCGCGTTTTTGCTTCCCAGGTACTTAAGCGCTCATCCACTTCGTGCGTGGGTATTGTAAATCGTGTGCGCAATCGTTTGATAAATTTTCGTGCACAAAAAGTGACGGGTTGTTCTGTGCCGTCCATCTGCAATGGCACGCCAACCACGAGGTCGCTGGGACGCCAGTGTTCGATGAGTGCTTGGATCTCTGACCAGTTTGGGATCCCATCCCGCGCGCTGAGCGTGGTGAGCGGAGAAGCGGTTCGTGTAATAGATTGTCCTACGGCCACGCCAATGTGCTTCATGCCAAAGTCAAATCCTAAGATGGTTTTGCCCGAAGTATTCGATAAATTAGGCATGGCCGATATCACTGGAAAGTCGATCCACATCGACGCCCATTAAAGCAGCGGCTGCGCGCCAACGGGTTTCAATGGCCATATGAAATAAAATATCAACATTGGCGGGACCATATAACCAAGCATTATCGGACATTTCTTGTTCGAGTTGCCCGGCTTCCCAATGCGCAAATCCGAGCGCGATTAAGGTATGCGTAGGACCTTGATTGAGCGCAATGGCTTTTAGAATATCGGGAGAAGTGCTTAATGAAATGGTATCGCTGATTTTTAAGGTGGATTCCCAGGTGGATTCAGGGCTGTGCAGAATAAATCCCCGCTCTTTTTGCACCGGCCCACCATTAAAGACTAAACGTCCTGAAATTTCCGGGTAATTGGTTCGGAATCCCATTTGTTCTAAAATGTCGCCCAGTCGCACGTTTGCGAGGGGTTGATTGATCACAATGCCAATTCCGCCATTCTCTGTGTGTTCACATATATAGGTGACTGATCGAAAAAAATGCGGATCCATTAAAGAAGGCATTGCGATCAGAAAATGATTTTTGAGTGAAGTAAACATAAATTTTTTACCCACCCATTTTGTTCATGATGCAGTCCATAATTTTTCCTGCAATGTCGATTTCAAATTCTTTTTCCAATTCTCTCACGCAGGTTGGGCTGGTGACATTAATTTCTGTTAAATAATCCCCGATGATATCAATTCCAACGAAGGTTAAGCCTTTTGCTCGTAATACAGGCCCAATCTGAGCGCAGATCCACTCATCTCGTTCCGTTAATTCACATCCGACGCCTGTTGCGCCTGCAGACAAATTCCCACGAAAATCATCTGCTGCAGGAATTCTGGCAAGCGCATAGGGAATAGGTTCTCCGTCGATCAACAAGATCCGTTTGTCGCCTTCTGAGATTTCTGGTAGAAAACGTTGCGCCATAATATATAACGATCCATTGCGTGTCAGGAGATCAATCATAACCGTTAGATTGGGATCGCGCTTATCGCATTTAAAAATATTGTGTCCGCCCATGCTGTCTAAGGGTTTTAAGACCACACACCCTTGTTCTTCAATAAAGTTTTTTAAAAGACTTTTAGAGCAACTGACGAGTGAGGGGGGCATGCATTGCGGAAACCAGGTAGCAAAGAGTTTTTCGTTGGCATCGCGTAAACTTTGGGGTTTATTAATAATCAATGCTCCGTTGTGTTCTGCGTGTTCCAAAATATAGGTCGAATACAGATATTCCATGTTAACGGGCGGATCTTTGCGCATCAAGATAATATCGAATTGATCTAAAGGCCGCGCAATAGGTTCAGAAAGCGTATACCCTGCATCCGGATCATCCCACAGGGTTAAGAGAGCGCTTTTTCCCCAGGCGATGCCATATTGTAGAAAAAGATCGCTGAGTTCCATATACTGAAGCTCAAAGCCTCGCCGGCTTGCCTCTCTTAGCAGGGCTAAGGTGGTGTCTTTTTCAGGGTGAATGGATTCAATCGGATCCATGATAACACCCAGTGTGGGCTGCTCAAGCACAATAAGGCTCCCTAGAATATATTGTTGATTGTAACAGAACAGAAGGTAATCCGCAGAATGGAACTGAACAACCCCAGAAAAGACGAGGCATTGTTAGGCATTTTTTTAGAAGAAGCGCATGAATTGTTAGGAACAATATCCGCTGGGTTAGAGGCCTGGGCGTCTGATCTCAATAATCCAGCTTACTTGGTTGATCTAAAGCAAGAGTTTCATACCTTAAAAGGTGGCGCACGCATGGTCAGTCAAACAGAATTGAGCGAGTTGGCGCATTCTTTAGAATCCTTATGTGATGCCTTGCTGTCGGTAGGGGAGCTGAGTGAGCACAATGGGTATGAGTTAATGACCCAGGGATGTGATCAGTTGCGCCTCTTGATTGGATCGCTATCGACCGAACATCCAGCGCACGCCTCGCCGCAGGTAGAAACGCAGGCAATTATTAAAAAGCAACCGGTGGTATTGGTCGTGGATGATTCCATCACCATTCGAACAGCGACTCAGAAGTTTTTAGCGCGGCATGATTATACGGTGATCACGGCGGAAGATGGTTTAGAAGCTTTGGAGAAATTAGAGCAACAGAAACCCGATATTATTTTACTGGATATTGAAATGCCCAGAATGAATGGATTTCAGTTTGCGGAAACCATCCGAAAAAATTCTAAATTTTCTAATATTCCCATTATTATGATTACGTTTTGTGTAGGAGCAGCAGAACGAAAACGAGCAGAGCAGTTGTTAATTGAACGATTTATGAATAAGCCTTATCAAGAAGAAGAGTTGTTAGAGGCGATTGAAACGCTTATTTAATCCTCAATGGTCGCCCCGCGAACACTCCCTGTGATCGCGGGGCGTACGGGCATCACTGCCCCTCATGTGCATCCTTGCACCTGTCAAGATCCTATTTGTCTCGGTAACAGATTCAAAGTTTACAGGGTGGGGAGAGGAAGCGGAATATTCTATAAACCTTGGTTTTTGTAAGCAATTGACTATGGGTTTTGTATTAAATCCCCGGCTTGGCATTGCAAAGCCGTTAGGGCAGCCAATGCCGCAGTCTCGGTTCTTAAGATACGGGGGCCCAAGCGCAGCGCTGTAAATGTGTGATTGAGGGCATATTCTATTTCTTCTTCCGGGAATCCGCCTTCTGGGCCAATTAAGAGCGCAATCGGGTTGAGGACATTCACGGTTGAGAGTCCTCGTGAAGCCAGTGGATCTAAAATCAGGCGGGTACTTTCTTGTCGGTGAAAAACCCATTCAGTTAACAGAATGGGTTTTTCTATTGTGGGGACAAAAGTTCTGCCGCATTGTTCGGCGGCATGGATGGCTATTTTTTGCCAATGTTCTTGTTTTTTTTCAAGACGTTCTTGTTTTAAGTGTACAACGCCGCGTTCTGAAAAAAGGGGGGTGAGTCGTTTTACGCCGAGCTCTGTTGCTTTTTGGATCACAAACTCCATTTTTTCGCCCTTTGAGATAACTTGTCCTAAATGAATGTCTAGAGGGGATTCTAAATTTTTTTCAATCTTCTCTATAATTTTAACACCCACTTTATTGTGCTTATTTTGTGTCATGATACTCAGATATTCATAGCCATCGCCATTGAATAAAATAAGCTTTTGTTCTTTTCCCAGCCTTAAAACAGTGCTTAAACGGTGACTGGTTTCTTCGTTGAGTTCCACGTAATCCTGCAGTCTGAGAGGTCTGTTTTGAAAAATACGCGGGATCTTCATCTGACAGTCAAATCAATAACGATACAGATTATGTTTAAAAGGACCCGTGGCAGGGATCCCCATATATTTCGCTTGAGTTTCTGTTAAATGGGTTAATTGAACGCCCAACCTGTCCAAATGCAATAAAGCAACTTGTTCGTCTAAATGTTTTGATAAAGTATAAACGCCAGGCGCATATTGAGCGCCTTGCTGCCAGAGTTCTATTTGTGCCAAGACCTGATTCGTAAAAGACATAGACATCACAAAACTTGCATGACCTTTTGAAGCACCTAAGTTTACCAAACGTCCTCCGGCTATCACAAGCACTTTTTTGCCATTGGGTAATAAAAATTGTTCCAGTGAGGGATTGATTGGGTCCTTGGTGTATTTTTGTAAAGACTTGATGTCGATTTCATCATCAAAATGACCGATATTGCAAAGAATGGCGTTATTTTTCATGTTGAGAATATGATCGTGGGTAATCACCTGGATATTGCCGGTTGCTGTTACAAAAATATCCCCAATCGGTGCTGCATTCTCCATGGTTAAGACACGATATCCTTCCATGGCCGCTTGGAGCGCACAGATGGGATCGACCTCTACAACACACACATGGGCGCCCAAAGCATGCAAGGATTGAGCGCAGCCTTTTCCAACATCTCCAAATCCTGCAACCACAACTGTTTTCCCGGCAATCATAATATTGGTTGCAGATTTAATGCCATCGATCAAAGATTCTCGGCATCCATACAAATTATCAAATTTAGATTTGGTGACCGAGTCGTTGACGTTGATGGCGGGGACTTTTAAGATCCCTGATTTTTTCATTTCTTGTAATCGATGCACACCCGTGGTGGTTTCTTCAGAAATGCCCTTTAAGTGCGCTAATACTTCTGGATGTTGATAATGAACAAAATGCGTCAGATCCCCGCCGTCATCGATGATCAAATTGGGAAACCACCCATTGGGACCCAAAACGGTTTTTTGAATACACCATTGAAATTCTTGTTCTGTCTCTCCCTTCCAAGCAAAAATGGGGATCCCTTTGACGGCAAGTGCAGCCGCTGCGTGATCATGTGTTGAATTGGCGTTACAAGAACACCAGCGTAGCTCCGCACCCAAATCTATGAGTGTTTCAATTAAAACGGCGGTTTGTATAGTCATATGCAAACAGCCTGCGATACGAGCGCCGACTAAGGGTTTGGTCTTTGGGTATAGCGCGCGTAACCCCATTAACCCCGGCATTTCTGCTTCTGCCAGAGAAATTTCTTTGCGACCCCATTCAGCCAGACGCGGATCTGCAACTTTGAAATCGGTCATTGCGTTTTTTTCCTAATGCTATAGCGCTAGCGTTTAGCGGCTTCTCTTAGGATATCGGCCTTATCCGTCCGTTCCCAAGTAAAATCCTGGTCTTCACGACCAAAATGACCATAGACAGCGGTTTTAGAGTAGATAGGTTTTAGGAGATCGAGGGTTTTAATCATCTGAGCCGGGCGTAAATCAAATAGTGATCGTATTATATTGCAGATTTTTTCGTCTGGGATGTGACCTGTGCCAAAGGTTTCTACGTCGATTGAAAGGGGTTCGGCGATACCAATGGCATAAGCCACTTGAATTTCTAGGCGATCCGCAATGCCGGCAGCCACCAAATTTTTGGCGATGTAACGCGTCATATAAGCGGCAGACCGATCGACTTTAGAAGGATCTTTGCCAGAAAATGCCCCACCGCCATGTCGGCTCATCCCACCATAGGTATCGACAATGATCTTGCGACCGGTCAAACCGCAGTCGCCCATTGGTCCACCAATCACAAACCGTCCGGTTGGATTGACTAAAAAACGCGTTTTTTCAGTGATAAAATGCGCAGGAATCACAGGTTTAATAATTTCATCCATGACTGCTTCAACCAGTACGGCGTGTTGAACATCGGGTGCATGTTGCGTAGATAAGACAACGGTTTCAACACTGACGGGTTTTCCATCATCGTATAAAAAAGTAATTTGACTTTTGGCATCGGGTCTTAACCAGGGAAGTGCGCCATTTTTTCTCACCACAGATTGTCTGTAAACCAATTGATGCGCATACAAAATGGGAGCAGGCATAAAAGCAGCGGTTTCGTTGCTGGCATAGCCAAAGATCAGGCCTTGATCGCCTGCGCCTTGCTCGTGCTCCAAACTTGCATTAACCGCTTGAGCGATATCTGAAGATTGCTTGCCAATGGCATTTAAAACAGCGCAGGAATTTCCGTCAAATCCAAGATCAGAATGCGTATAACCGATGCGATTAATGGTGTCGCGTGTTAAAGCTTCGAGATCTACCCATGCCGTCGTCGTAATTTCACCCCCTACAAGCACCATCCCCGTTTTAACATAGGTTTCACAGGCGACGCGTGCTTTTGGATCTTGGCTCAAGATGGCGTCGAGTACAACGTCGGAGATCTGATCAGCGATTTTATCGGGGTGTCCTTCGGAGACCGATTCTGAGCTAAATAAAAACCGTTTTCGCTGTTTTTTCATGAGTTTCCTTGTGAGGCGCCTTTCGCCTAACTCTAAGCGAAGAATAGACTATCCTGGAATATTAGGGGGATCCATGCTCAATACCAAATACCATCAGGTGATTCGTGATCTTTCAGAGAGAATTGTCAATGCGCAGCGCCCTATCCGTATTTTAGATGCTTTAAAATGGGACAATGGTGTAGAAGCCGCGTTTTTTAAAAATGGGTTTAAAGAATTACCCAAGATCAGTGGTCCAGGCTACTACGAAAAAAACCCTTTAAAATTTGATCCCGAGCAAAAAATCGATGAATTTAATCAAATAGAACGAGATATTCGCCGCGAGCTGGGGCAATTTAACAGCGTTGGCGCAATCATGCAGCGCATGTGTCGCGAATATTGTACGGTTGTCGAAATGGTACGGGCGAGAGGGACTTCGCATTTTACGCGGTATTCGCAACAGTTGTATGGCAGTTCCGGAGATGCTTTTTATGCGGGTGCTCCAACGCTCAAAGATCTGGCGACTTTGATTTCTGATACTTTAGGTTTTATTCAGCAGCAATTGGGAACAGAGATTGATAAAAAGACTTATACCAGTGAAGAAGCGGTAGAAGTATTAGGGCGTCGATTGTCCCAGTACTTCGGGGACGAGACAGAAAAAACACGGGTTAAGTTAAGTGATGATATTATTGCAGATGCTGCAGCCGGTGCAGAATTTATTAAACTCCGAACCAATGCAACTTTTAGCGAGAGAGAGATCAGAGTATTAGAAGTTCATGAGGGGTGGGTTCATTTGGGTACGACCCTGAATGGCTTGGAACAACCCATTTGTACTTTTTTAAGCAAAGGTCCTCCGTCCTCGACCATTACACAAGAAGGCTTGGCGATCATTATGGAGATTTTTACTTTTTCCTCGCATCCAGCGCGTATGCAAAGTTTAAGCGATCGCATCACGGCTATTTATATGGCAGAAAATGGCGCCAATTTTTTAGATGTTTTTAATTTTTTCCGAGGACAAGGTCAATCCGAAGAAGAAAGTTATTTTAGAGCCACGCGGGTTTTTAGAGGCAGCACCCCCGAAGGTGGACCGTTTACAAAGGATCTGGTTTATAACAAAGGATTTATTTTAATTTACAATTATATTCGTCTCACCATTCAACGGGGATTATTATCTCATATTCCCTTGCTATTTTTGGGCAAAGCAACCCTGGAAGATCTCCATGTTTTTAGTGATTTGGTCGAAGAGGGTCTAGTGATTCCGCCTAAATATATTCCACCCCAATTTAAAGATTTGGCAGCCCTCAGTTCTTGGATGTGTTATTCGTTATTTTTAAATCAATTGGATCTAAAACGATTGGCCCAAGAATACAAAGCCATTTTATAAGAGCCCGGATTTTTAAATCCCGAAAATCCCAACAATGCAATACTGCTAAAAATAGTTGCGGTTCCAATCCATAAAGCCAAGCTGTTTGGAAGCTCAGAAAATGCCAGAAATCCCAGCAATACATTGATGAAAAATTTACTAAAGCCAAAGGGCGTTAAAAAACTCACTTCGGCCAGTTGGTATGCTTTCGCAAAAGACAAATGCGCAGCCGCTGCCAGTGCACCCAGTGATATCAACCAAGGCCAATGATTCGAACTGGGTGTTGTCCATTCATAGAGTGCCGGGAGCAAAGAAACCGGTGTCATCAGCAACAGAAGATAGGTGGCCAGTGTTGTGGGTGTTTCTTTCAAAGTTGCTAGTTTGCGTGTGAGTAATTTACTGATTGCAATGGCCAGCGCAGAAGAAAGCGGTAGGAAAACAGCCCATCCGATCGCATGTTTTTCCCCGCTCAGTGCGATATCTGGTCGTGAAATAATAAAAGCGCCTGTGAAACTGCATAAGAGCGCCAGCATGCGAGAGAAGCTTATTTTTTCGCGTAGCCAAAAGGCTGCAGCAATCACTGTCAAAACGGGCCCCGTAAAACTGAGCGCGACGCCTTCAGCGATGGGCATTGCCTTCAGGGTTAAATACCAAAAATACACACCCGCGACCGCAGCAATCACTCGAGTAAGATGCAATCCTGCATAACGCGTGCTGAGGCTTTCAATCCCCGCTTTTAAGATCCACGGTAAGAGAAATACAGTGCCAAAAATATTTTGAAAAAACATCATGACATTGACGGGTAATGCTTCTACCGTACTATCAACGCCCCCAGACCAATGGCGCACGATGCCATTAATACCCGAAAAACAGGCAACGGAGACGAGCAACCAAGCCGCGCCTCGCCACGGGGCAGAGAGCGGGGGGGATGAGGGGGCATGGGTGTCGAGTGTTTTAGCCATGGCATAGATTATACCAACAGAGTATACTGCTTGTCGTTGTCTATTTATAAATTTTTGGAATTAAAGCGATGATACGACCCAGTGCCCGATCCAGAGACGAATTAAGAGAAATCCGAATTACGCGTCAATACACGAAACATGCGGAAGGTTCTGTATTAATTGAGTATGGCGATACAAAGGTGATTTGCACAGCCAGCATCGTACCGGGGGTACCTAAATTCTTAAAAGGGACCAATCAAGGTTGGATTACTGCTGAGTATGGGATGCTTCCCCGTTCCACCACAGAGCGCATGCAACGCGAGTCTCGGGGTGGTCCTTCAGGCCGAACACAAGAAATTCAGCGCTTAATTGGTCGATCTTTGCGAACGGCAGTGGATTTAGCTGCTTTGGGGGAATATACCATTAGCATTGATTGCGATGTGATACAGGCAGATGGGGGCACCCGAACGGCCAGTATTACAGGAGCTTGCGTTGCTTTAGTCGATGCTTTAACGAAGCTACGTCAACAGGGTATTTTAAAAACGAACCCATTAAAATTTTTAGTTGCATCCGTTTCGGTGGGCATTTATAAAGAACTGCCCATTTTAGATTTGGATTATATCGAAGATTCTAACGCCGAGACGGATATGAACGTTGTGATGACAGAACAAGGGGCCTTTATTGAGGTTCAGGGAACTGCAGAGAAGAGTCCGTTTCACGTTCAAGAACTCCAGGGGATGTTGGATCTGGCTAAGAAAGGCATTGAGCGCTTAATTGACAAGCAAAAGCAAGCGCTGGGGTTGTGATTTTCTAAATGGGCCACTTATAAAATAATTCTCATTCGGTTTTCGAGGACTTTTAGATAATTGTCTTTGCTCGCTTGAGATAAGAAGCTGGTTTTAATGAGAGACTCCCAGCGAGGGGTTGCTGATGATAATTGTTTTAGTATTTCGCGAATCACGGGCTCGTTGAGTTCAAGTTTTTGAACGCCATAATATTCAATAAAATCTTTTTTTCTTAAGTTGTGTTTTTTGCCATTCAGTGGTAAGGCCATTTCTTCCTTGGCTCCACCACCCAATGCAATGGTTGTATTGATAAAATCATAGGCGGGGGCTAGTTCAATCTTGCCATTTCGAGCGATCAGTGAAAAATTCTTAAGATGCATATCTTCATTGCCAATTAGGTAATTAAACAAGGTTCGTAAAAACAGATTTTTTTTCTCGAGCACCGGAAAAGTACAATTTTTTTCTATAATGGGAATTATTTTTTCCATGGAAAAATTATATTTTGTGTCTCGCCTTAATCCTGAGAGTTGAGCAAAGTCTTCCACAGCCATTTTTTGATGGCGAGCGGCTCTGTCAAACCGTTTGATAAAATAGGTGAAAGTTTTATCAATACTATATAATAATCCATGCAAAGGTACTTCAATACCCGCTTCAGCCGCAAGATGCATGCTCAGATCTTCGTTTTCGGGCAACTCAAAATACAGATCGCTTTGTGGTTTTAAAATATAAAGCCCCCCAACGTCGCATATTTCAAAACTACTTTTTTTTATACTCAAAATGGCGCTGAGTTTAGGTTGAACACCTTGAATAGACATTTTATCAGCGCGTTGTCGTGCTTGGTTGCGTTGGTCTTCTGCGCTGAATGGTATGTCTTCTAAGTGGTGTAGAGTTGGCGCAAGTTTTTTGAGTCCATTGGTAGAATATTTTTGACCCGCACTAAGAGGTTCGTAGGTGATTGGGCAAATGAGAGGTTGTTTGTCTTTCATGATTGTTGTTCTTCAAATACGCTGACTGCACCCACCAAATCCGCACCGACAGTGAGCAATTGACCGAAATAATCATCTCTGTCTAACTTGGCTTTTCGTAACAGGGCTTCCAGTTGTGAACCTTCTGGCAATACACCATCAAAAAAAGCAGGGAAAGTTTCAAATTCATATTGTTTCTGGTGGGTAGGCATCGTTAAAGAAATGGGGGGGCCAAGATAATCATTCTGATATTCCACGATATATCCTGCGCGATTTTCTTTTTCGAGCAAGCGCCCTGCGAGTATATTATTAACAAATATTTTAGCGGTTCTCATTTTTTTCTTCTGCCTGATAAGTTGCCATTAAGGGGCTGTTGAGTACAAGACTAATATTTAACACATCTAAAACTTTAATCAAGGTATCAACACGGATGGTTTGTTTAGAATGTTCAATATCAAAAATGGCCGTTTTTCCAACGTTGGCCAAGAGTGCGAGCTCACGGCGGTTGAGACCACTTTTTTTTCGATGGTACTGAACAATAGTACCGAGCTTTCCCAACAATAACTGGTTAGGCATATAGTTTTTCGTTTCCGTTAATTTACTGTCATGACGGTAAATATAGCAGAAATTTAATCATAATGGAATCTTTTTTTAAGAAAATCCCATTATTTGCTTCTATAGCGGTAAATTAAGATCATAATCCACAATCACGGGCGCGTGATCGGAAAATATTTCCCCTGTGTAAATACTCACTGATTGAATAGCTTGAGCCAATTCCGGTGTTACAATCTGATAATCAATTCTCCAGCCGATATTACGTGCTCGAGCCGTACGGCTGCGTTGAGACCACCACGTGTATTGATCCGGTTCTTGATTGAGCACACGAAAAGCATCGACAAATCCCAAAGGCCCCAATAGTTTATCGAACCAGACGCGTTCCTCTGGTAAGAACCCAGAACTTTTTTGATTAGAACGCCAATTTGCAAGATCAATCGTTTTGTGTGCAATATTCCAATCGCCGCATAAAATATATTCTCGGCCATTTTTTCTATTGGCGCTGAGTTGTTTTTCATAGTGCGCCATAAAATCGTATTTGATGGCTTGACGAACTTCGCCGCTGGTACCCGAGGGAAAATAAATCGAAGCAATGCTGAGTTTACCAAAATCCGCTTGAATATAACGGCCTTCCGTATCCGCATTGTGCCACCCTAATCCACGATGGACCTGATCGGGCTTAACCCGTGTATAGAGCGCAACGCCGCTGTAGCCTTTTTTTTCCGCATCGCAAAAATAAGCATGGTAGCCGGTAGGCCTTAGGACGGGATCAGTCAGTAAATGGGTGTGGGCTCTCGTTTCTTGGAGGCAAACGATATCCACATTCTGCTTGGCAAGCCAGCTAAAAAAGCCCTTTTTAGCCGCGGATCGGATCCCGTTCACATTGAGGGTCAAAATTCGTATCATAAAGGCGTATAAAATACCAGTTGACACTCTGTGACAGTCAACCTACAATGGTAAATTATCCAATGAAGACTGATTCAGAAAAGCGAACTCAAGATGTCAAAACGAAATTATTATTTTTTCATTGTACTGATTACCCTGATGTCCTCGGTGAGCGTATTCGCAACCGATATTTATTTGCCTGCGCTACCGGATATGGCGGTTTATTTCAATTGCTCCCAAACGGAAATTCAGATGAGTTTTACGGTGTTTTTAGTGGGGCTTGCCAGTGCTCAATTAATCGTCGGAATATTATCTGATCGTTTTGGTCGCAGAAAAATTGTATTCGGTGGTTTTGCTTTATTTACCATTGCTTCGGTTTTGTGCGCGTATGCGGATACTTTGTCTCACTTTATTCTTTTTCGAATCTTGCAAGCTGTTGGTGGGGGCGTTGGTTCAGTGACCAGCCGAGCTTTAGTTGCAGATCGGTATAATAGAGAAGAATCTGTCAAAGTGTTTTCTACGATTTTTCCTATTATTGGGTTGTCTGGAGCGATGGGTCCTTTTGTGGGCGGATATCTGACCTATTTCTGGGGATGGCAATCTACTTTTCTGTTTATCGCAGGATTTGGGTTGGTGATTTTATTGTGCGCCGTATTTAATCTAAAGAATAAAGATTCAAAGCGTGCTGTGGATATTGAACAGCACAGTCCAAAAATATTGGGCTTCCAGAAAGTTCAGGGATATTTAGACGTGCTATTCAATCTTGAATTTTTAGGATATGCCTTTATCGTCTGCGCGGGATTTTGTGTCTTTCGGAGTTATTCTGTCGAGTCACCCTTTGTATTTAATGGGCAAGGATATTCGGCCGAAGAAATGGGACATTTTTATATTGCGCTCTCGTTGGCGTATATTGTCGGTAATCTGAGTGCCAAAAAATTAATCGCCAAGATGACCGTAGAAAAAGTGTTACGTATTGGGTTTTTATTATTTGTATTAGGGGGTGCATGCATGGTGGGTGGTGCAGCGATTTTTATCGGCAATCCCTATGCCCTGATTATTCCGATGTCCGTGGTGACTCTGGGCAATGGTTTTTTATTTCCAGTTGCGTCGGCAAGCGCCATGACGGCTGTGCGTTCAGAATTTGCAGGAACAGCTTCAGGGTTGATGGGGGCGATACAATGCTTGACAGCAGCGTTTTGCAGTCATTGGATCGGAAAATTTTGTCAGGGAGAAGCGGTTTTTATGTCTCTTTTTATAGGTGCTCTCGTGCTGCTCGGGTTGTGTAGTTTTCTGCTCTTAATTGTATATAAACCGAGAGCTCAAGTGACCGCAACAGAAGATGTATAAAGAAAATTTGGAATAGGAAAGGAAACATGTCAACCAGCAAAGGATCTCTAGTGATAGTTTCAGCGCCTTCGGGCGCTGGTAAAACGACCTTGGTAAAGGCTTTAACCAAGGCAATGTCAGAAGTGTGTGTATCTATTTCTTACACAACTCGTTCCATGCGGCCAGAAGAACAAGATGGCGTAGATTATCATTTTGTGAGCCATGATGAATTTAAAGCCATGTTGCGCGAAGGTGTTTTTTTAGAGCATGCTCAAGTGTTCGGGAATTTTTATGGAACATCGCGCGTATGGGTAGAAGAGACACGTCATAAAGGATTGGATGTTATTTTAGAAATTGATTGTCAAGGCGCAAAACAAGTGCGCACGCAGTTTGTAGAAACGCAGAGTATTTTTATTTTACCGCTGAGCAGAGAAATATTAGAGGAACGTTTAGCGAAAAGACATCCAGACAATGTGCAGATTATTCAAGAACGGATGGCTGAAGCAAAGGAAGAGATGTCGCATTATAATGAATACGACTATTTGATTTTTAATGATCGGTTTGAAGATGCCCTGGAGGATTTAAAATCCATTATCCGATGTCAGCGTTTGCAATGGCGTCGGAGCCAGGCCGGCCGGGTGGGATTGATAGAAAAGCTTTTGAGTTAACTGAACTGCCATTTGATATGGTATGCTGTAGGGGTGGGCCTCCGTGTCCGCCCGTCTTCCACATAATATAGAGGTTTCGAAATGGCACGCATTACGATAGAAGATTGTTTAGGGAAAGTTGGGAATCGATTTCAACTGGTTTTAGTCGCTGCCAAGCGAGCCAGACAATTGGCTATGGGGAGCACAGAGCCCACTGTTCCCTGGGAAAATGATAAATGCACGGTGGTCGCATTACGAGAGATAGCAGAAGGCAGCTTTGCAGGGCCGGCTGAGTCCGCGGAAAGCAGTGTTTGAATTTGCCGATCTGCGTCATGAATTAGAAACTTATTTAGCGCCGGAACAAGTCGCCGAACTTAGTCATGCCTATTTAGTGGCAGAAAAAGCGCATGAAGGCCAACGGCGTTTTTCGGGCGAGCCCTATATTTCACACCCCCTGGCTGTTGCAAAAATTCTCGCTGATATGCACATGGATTATCAAAGCATAATGGCTGCGATTTTACATGATGTCTTGGAAGATACTGATTTAGATAAAGCTGCTATCGCAGAAAAATTTGGCCATGAAGTTGCAGAGCTGGTCGATGGCGTGAGCAAACTGGATCAAATTAAGTTTGAGAATCGCATCGAAGCCCAAGCAGAAAATCTACGTAAAATGATGTTGGCAATGGCCCGAGATATCCGGGTTATTTTAATAAAATTAGCCGATCGTTTGCACAATATGCGTACTTTAGATGCCTTGCCTCTTGAAAAACGACGTCGTATTGCAAAAGAAACCCTCGAAATTTATGCCCCCATTGCGAATCGTTTAGGAATGAATACTTTTCGCATTGAATTTGAAGATATTGGTTTTTCTTTTTTATATCCCATTCGGCATCGCGTTCTTAAAGAAGCGGTGCGTAAAGCTAGAGGAAATCGTAAAGAACTGATTCGAGATTTAGAATCCAATTTAAAAAAACGTTTGGAACAAGAGGAGATTGCTCCCTTTACCATTATGGGGCGAGAGAAACACTTATATAGCCTGTATAAGAAAATGCGAAAAAAAGATCTCTCTTTGTCAGAGATTATGGACGTTTATGCCCTCCGAATATTAACCGACAAAGTGGATACCTGCTATCGTATTTTGGGTGTTACGCATCATTTGTATAAACCCGTACATGGGCGTTTTAAAGATTATATTGCTATCCCCAAAGCCAATGGATATCAATCACTCCACACAACCGTGATCGGACCCTATGGTATTCCCATTGAAGTCCAAATTCGCACGGTCGATATGGACCACATGGCGGAAAATGGAATTGCGGCACATTGGTTATATAAATCCGCTAATGGTATAGCGGGAGACGCAGAAAAAAGGGCGCGCCAGTGGTTAAAGGGCATGCTCGAAATACAAAAAGATACCGGGAATTCAAAAGAATTCATTGAACATATCAAAGTAGATCTCTATCCAGATGAAACCTATGTATTTACTCCCGGTGGTGACATTCTTTCTTTGCCCAGTGGTGCTACTGCGGTTGATTTTGCTTATGCCGTGCATACGGATGTTGGAAATGCCTGCATTTCCGCTAAAATTGATCGTCGATTGGTACCGCTCAGCACGCGACTCACCAGCGGTCAAACCGTTGAAATTATTACAGCGGAAGGTGCGCACCCCAATCCTGCGTGGCTCAGTTTTGTTGCAACGGGTAAGGCCCGCAGCAATATTCGTCATTGGTTAAAAGCGCAACAAGAGGGTGAAGCGAGAGTCTTAGGGCAACGCTTAATAGAGCGGGCATTGATGTCGCTGTCTCTTGCTTTATCAGACATTTCAGAAAAACGGATCATGGGGCTTTTAAAAGAATTAAAATTAGAAAATTTCGAACAGTTGTGTGAGGAAGTAGGACTTGGGAATCAAGTGGCGCCTTTGGTGGTCAGGCGCTTGGTTTCTGATTTGCCGGTGGAAGAGTCTCATGCGGTGTATCCGCTGGCGATTCGGGGCACGGAAGGGATGGTTGTCACTTATGCAAAATGTTGCCGCCCCATTCCAGGCGATATGATCATTGGATTTTTAAGCGCTGGGCGCGGAATTGTCATCCATCGGGATAACTGCAACAATATGCATGACATATCCAAATCCCCAGAGAAATATATTTTTATTCAATGGGCGGACCAAGTTTCTGGCGAGTTTCAGGTGGAGCTTCGGGTAGACGTGCTCAATAAGCGTGGCGTGCTGGCAACGGTAGCGAATATTTTATCTGAGAATGATGCTAATATTCAAAATGTGCATATTGATGAAAGAGACAATCGTCACAATACCATTTCTTTTTTATTAAGTATTCGGGATCGTGATCATTTAGCAACCGTCATTCGGCGATTAAGACAAATAGAAATTGTGACGCGGGTGATGCGGTTGTAATAGTCAGGGGCACCAGGATGAAGGTAGAGAATTATATCAGGGATATAGAAACGCAAAGAGAATCCATGGCGGAACGCGTCATTCAATGGGCCAATATTAATTCCAATTCTTTTCATGTGCCGGGTTTAGAACGCATGGCGGCTGTTTTAACACAAGCTTTTTCAGGGCTGGGTTGTGCAGGGGATGTCTTGTCTCTGCCGCCCATCGAGCGCGTGGATGCGACGGGGCTCCCAAAAAGCGTTGATTTAGGACCCATGCTGCGGTTTTGGAAAAGACCCGAGGCACCCGTTCAAGTTTTATTGGTGGGACACATGGATACTGTTTATGAATTAGATCATCCCTTTCAAACGGCGATTCGAAAAAATGATCAGGTGATTCAGGGGCCCGGCGTTTCGGATATGAAAGGCGGGCTTTGCGTGATGTTAGAGGCTTTAAGCGCTTTTGAACAAAGTTCCGCAGTTGATCAATTAGGGTGGGAAGTGCTGATCAACCCTGACGAAGAAATAGGTTCCTTGGGTTCAGCGCCTTTTTTGGCGGAGCGTGCGAAAGCGCATCATATAGGCTTGGTGTTTGAACCGGCCATGGATGAAATAGGAACCTTAGCGGGCGAACGCAAAGGCAGTGGGAAATTTACGCTGATTGTGCACGGGCGCGCTGCGCACGCGGGGCGGGATTTTGCTGCAGGACGCAATGCGATTCTGCTTTTAGCAGAGATTATTTCTCAGATAAACGCATTGAATGGCAAACATACAGGCGTTACGCTAAATATTGGCCAAATACAGGGCGGCGGATCCGTCAATGTCGTGCCAGCACTTGCTATTTGCCGAGTTGATGTTCGAATTCCAGCAATTGAAGACGAAGCTTGGGTGCGGGAGCGGTTAGAGCATATTGTTGCTGCTGCTAATAAAACAGAGGGTTTTAAAGTTGAACTGAGGGGAACTTTTTCGCGCAAGCCAAAAGCTCTGTTGGGTAAAACTCGTGAATTGTATGAATTGGTTGCAGAACTGGGGAAAGAACTGGGTCAATCCATAACCTGGAAACCCAGCGGTGGATGTTGTGATGGCAACAATCTTGCTGCAGCCGGGTTACCGAATGTGGATACGCTGGGTGTGTGCGGGGGAAAAATTCATAGCGAGGAAGAATATGTGCTGGTGGATAGTTTGGTGTCACGAGTGCAGCTCACCGCGGCACTGTTGGTGCGCTTGAGTGAGGGGTGGTTGAAAAATTTCCACAGATGATCATGTTTAGCGAGGTTCAGAGGTTTTTGTATTTTGGGCGGACACGGAGACTGATGAATCCCCTCATATTTTTGTATAATATTTTGAAAATTTGGTGAAAAGGGCGGACACGGAGGTCCGCCCCTACAGTTGTTGCAAGACAAAAGCCCTTAACCTTTAAAAACAGCTTCTTGACATTTTTGCTTATCGCAATAATAACCTTTTGATGTTTGATAAGCAAACGCAGCAACGGTATCTGCTGTAAACCCACAATTGATACATGATATGCTAAATTTTTCAGGGTTTTTTAAAACCTCAAAATTATGCTCATTCGTTCCCATTTCTACATATTCTGGTAAATCAAGACTCTTTTTACATTTTTTGCAATCCTGCCACATGCCTTTATGGCCTTCATGGTGATGATAGGCGCAAAGCGTATAGCGGTCGTGATTTCTATAACAGCTGTTTCTAGCATAAGAAAATATTTGATATGTATGAGCATCATCGCAAATCCAATTGTCGCAGCATATGGTTTTTGTTAAAGCTTTTTTAGCGCTGTCACAAAGCCCGCATTTTGCTTTAGGAGATGCCTTCTTTTGTTTTGTTTCCATGTTAAAATCCTACGCTTAAATTTTGGCTCATCTGTTTTACTCTCAGGTCAGTATCCTAAGGTGAGATTCTAAAGTAGGGCTTTAGGAAATGTAAAGGCTAGGTTGCGTGGTGTGAACACTAACTGTGAGGCTCATTCATAAACTACAACCCCTTCGTCCCAGGCATTTTATCGGGATACAACTCCGCTAATGAAACCGACAACCCCTTTTCTGTGATAATACGCGCATGTTTTCGAGTGAGTTGTCGGGGTTCTCGCACACCACAGGAGTGACTGATAACACCTGTTTCATATAAAATGCTTTCCAAATAATTCGCTACGCGTACGGCTTTATTCGTGGGGTCTAGGCCGTTCATTAAATGGGGTTTATGTGTAGTAATACCCGTGGGACAATGATTGGTGTGGCATTTTAAAGCTTGTATACATCCCAGCGCAAACGCAAATCCACGCGCAGACGCAATAAAATCAGCACCGACGCACAGCGCCCAGGCGACTTCACCCGCTGTTACCAGTTTTCCGGAAGCAATAATCTTGATGCGATCGCGTAATCCATATTCAACCAGAGTATCCACTAAAACCGGTAAGCTTTCTGCGATGGGTAAGCCCATATAATCGATCAAACTGGCAGGCGCAGCACCCGTTCCACCTTCTGCACCATCCAAGGTAATAAAATCAGGTGCTTTTTCAATGCCCCTTTTAAGAATTTCGATGCACAGATCATCTAGCCATTCATAACTGCCCAACACGACTTTAAAGCCCGTTGGTTTTCCAGTAAGCGTTCGGATGTGATCAATAAAATCCAACAACTCTGTTACATTACTGATCTCAGGATGTCGATTCGGACTAATAGAATCTTTGTACGGTTGAATAAAACGAATGGCAGCAACTTCAGGGGTTACCTTGACGGCAGGCAAAATTCCGCCTTTACCGGGTTTCGCGCCTTGACTTAATTTTAACTCAAACATTTTAACTTGAGGGAAAAGCGCAACGCCTCTTAAGGCTTCATTGCTGAATTTTCCATCTTGATCCCGAAAACCATATTTTGCAGTGCCTATTTGTGCGACCAGATCACACCCGCTCTCTAGATGATAGGGCGATAAGCCACCTTCTCCTGTGTTTAACCAACATCCCCCTTTTTTTGCGCCTTCTCCTAGAGCTAGAACAGCATTTTTAGAAATGGATCCGAAACTCATCGCAGAAATATTAAAGAGAGATTGTGCCACATAAGGCTTTTTGCAGTACGGTCCAATCGTGACGGGTCGCGTTTCAACGGCATCCTCTCCCAACACCGGAAAAGGCGCATCCACAAAGAAGACAGTGCCTACTGGACGCAAATCTCGGGTAGAACCGAACCCAACAGTCGTGTCAATATTTTTTGCTGCTCGATAGACCCAGACTCGTGTGGCGCGATTAAAGGGAAGTTCCTCTCTATCTGAAGCAAACCAAAATTGGCGTAAATAAATGCCCAGCGTTTCTAGAATATATCGAAAATGTCCGACAATAGGATAATTGCGCAGGATAGTATGTTTTTTTTGCCGAACATCCCAAATGTAGATAATGGCTAAGAAGACTACAATGAGAATAAAAATAGCTAAAGCTTTCATCTAAACCTCACTTACACCTCAAACCGCTTCGCAATCATCGCCTTGACCGCTTCGCGTTCTGAGATGGGATCAATTTTAATAAAAATATCCGTAATGCCTTTGCCCGAATACCCGTTGACTTTAATGCCGCCATCCACATCGCTCTTAAAGCGAATATGTCCGGGTGGATATTTGTGACGGCAGGATTCTGAAATGCCCAGCACCACTTTCTGTACCCCGGGAATGTTTTCAACCCACAGGATGTGATTTTTTAAATGCTTATCGAGAGTGGTATGGCGTCCTTTCATACCATCAGTCTAGCATGCTTTTGTAAAAAGACTGATTTTTTAGTCAGCCTATTGCCGAAAAATTCACAAAATGATGTAAGTTTAGGATATGAACCAAAATCTCGTTATTCGATCTGTGCGAGCGTCTGATCTCTCTGCCATTTTAGAGATTGCAGGAGAAACAGGGCCTGGTTTTTCTCTGCCTAAAAATGCCAAAGTATTGACGGACAAAATTGCTCATTCGATGGACAGTTTTGCCGAAAAAATAGATCCTCAAGAACGGTATTATTTTTTTGTAATGGAAAACACAAGCAATCACGAGATTGCGGGCACCGCGTGCATTGTCTCTTGTTTGGGTCGTCAATGGCCATTTTATAAATATAAAATATCTACTTTGGTGCAAGTCTCTCACGCAATCCATCAATCTCGCTCGCATCAAATCTTGCAGTGGGTAAGCGATCATGAAGGCGCCACTGAACTGTGTGCCTTGTCTTTAAAACCGGCTTATCGAGGCGAGGGTCGCGGAACTTTTTTGTCACGTTCGCGTTGTTTATTCATCTCTGAATTTCCTAAACTTTTTTCAGAGCGTGTTGTTGCAGATATGCGAGGGGTAAGTGACAAAGATGCTGTGTCTCCGTTTTGGGAAGCCTTGGGACGCCGTTTTATAGACATGACTTATGAAGAGGCGAGCTATCTGAAAGCAACCGAAGGCTCGCAATTTATGATCGACTTGTTGCCGCATGATCCAATTTACGTTGATCTGCTGTCAGAATCAGCAAAAAATATTATAGGAAAAACGCATGAAAATACTACCCCGGCTTTACATGTCTTAGAAAAAGAAGGATTCCAGTTTTTTAATTATATTGATCTGTTTGATGCGGGCCCAACGATTGAAATGCGCAAAGATTCTCTTAGAACGGTTCGTGAAAGTCAATCAGCAAGAATGATTGCATGCAAAGAGAGTCTATCGGGGGATAGGATTTGGTTAATGAGTAATACGAATTTAGATTTTCGTGCAGCGGTGGGATCTATAGAGTTTGTTCGAGAAGGCGAAGTTATTTTGGAAACAGCGCTGGCAAATGTTTTAAACGTGAAGGTGGGCGATCGAATCAGATATGCTTTATTGAAATAGGATTAAGCTATGTTAGGTCGAAGTTTTATAGGTGCTCGATGGGTCGAAGGATTTGGGGAACGCTTTGTATCAGAAAACCCCGCAACTGGCGAGATCCTGTGGGAAGGGTGTGGTGCGAATTTAGAACAAATTCATAAAGCCATGCATGCTGCAAAAGCAGCGTTCCCTGCCTGGGCAGCGTATTCCATGGAGGAACGGATTGAGTATCTCGAGCGTTTTTGTGAGGCATTAAAAGCAGATCGCGAGGGGCTTGCAAAGACGATCTCAAAAGAAACGGGGAAACCGTTATGGGAATCCGACGCGGAAGTGGGTGCGATGATCAACAAATTACCCATTTCAATAGAAGCGTATCAGGATCGCTGCAAATCGTTGAGAGTTGAGACGTCCAGCGGTATTTCTATTACACGCCATAAACCGTATGGTGTCATGGTTGTGTTAGGGCCCTTTAATTTTCCAGGACATCTTCCCCATGGACATATTATTCCCGCCTTATTAGCGGGCAATACCGTGGTCTTCAAGCCCAGTGAATTAACGCCGCTGGTGGCAGAAAGAATATTCGTCTGTTGGGAAAAAGCAAAATTACCGAGTGGTGTGATTCAGTTGGTGCAAGGGGGGAAAGAAGTTGGGAAAATCTTATCAGAGCATGCTGAGCTGAACGGCTTGATGTTTACCGGGAGCTTTAGAATAGGGCATCAATTGGCAAAAATATTTTCAGATCGACCCGATAAGATCTTAGCCTTAGAAATGGGTGGGAACAATCCTTTGGTGGTGCACGCGGTCCGTGATTTAAAAGCTGCAGCGTATCATGTGATTCAGTCTGCCTATTTAACAACCGGGCAGCGCTGCACTTGCGCCAGACGATTGATCGTTACCAGGGGCTGGGAAGGAGAGCGCTTTGTTGAAGCATTAATCCAGCTGATTTCAAAGATCAAAATAGGCCCGTACACAGATCAGCCCGAGCCTTTTATGGGGCCATTAATTTCAAATGCCGCAGCTGAGCGTGTGATTGAAGCTTATGAATTATTAATACATGAGGGTGCGCAATCCCTAGTTCCCTGCAAAAGATTATACGATCAGCGGCCCTTTCTTTCTCCCAGTTTGTTGGATATTACTTCTATTAAAGCGCACATGGATGAGGAAATTTTTGGCCCTCTGTTGCAATTGATCTGGGTGAATAATTTTGAGGAAGCGATTGTAGAATGCAATAAAACAGCTTATGGGCTGGCCGCTGGGCTCTTATGTGATCAGGAAGATTTATATTCCATTTTTTTGCGTGAAGTTCGGGCAGGGGTAATTAACTGGAATCGACCGTTGACAGGCGCCAGCAGTCATGCGCCTTTTGGAGGGATTGGGCACAGTGGGAATCATCGCCCCAGCGCTTATTATGCCGCAGATTATTGCGCGTATCCGGTGGCCAGTTTAGAAGAAAAAAACTTAAAATTACCCCCTAAATTATCGCCTGGAATACCAGAATGAAGGCAAAGGCGAATACAAAAGCAATAGAGGTCAATTTTGATGGTTTGGTAGGGCCTACGCACCATTACGCAGGTCTTGCTTTAGGTAATCTGGCTTCAGAAGCAAACGCACTTCGAGTTTCAAATCCCAAAGCCGCAGCCTTACAAGGCTTGAATAAAATGCGATTGTTGATGCACTTAGGCATTCCACAAGCGGTGTTGCCGCCGCAAGCGCGTCCGAATCTTGCGTTCTTGCGAAATCTTGGATTTGTTGGAAAAGACGGCGAAGTGTTAGCAAAGGCCTATCAAACAGCACCCGATATTTTTAGAGCAGCGTATTCTGCCTCTAGCATGTGGGTGGCGAATGCCGCAACGGTGACGCCCAGCGCAGACGCTCAAGATGGACGACTACACCTTACGCCCGCAAACTTGGTCACCTATTTACATCGCGCCTTAGAAGCAGAACAAAATTATAAATTATTGAAATCTATTTTTTCCAACGAACGCTATTTTCAGATTCATGCACCCTTGTTCGCACATGCTGACTTTGCAGACGAAGGTGCTGCTAATCATAATCGTATTTGCGGTGAATATGGAGATAATGGATTGCATGTGTTTGTCTATGGTAGAAGCCATGCGTCAGAAAAATCTGGAGTATCTTATCGAAATCCTGCCAGACAAACACGGGAAGCTTCGCGCTCGATCGCTCGCTTACATCAATTGAGAACCGAACAAGTTTTATTCTTAAAACAAAATCCAGCAGTCATTGAGCAAGGGGTGTTTCATAACGATGTGATTTCGGTGGCTAATCAGAATGTTTTCGTATACCATGAATTGGCTTTCGAAAAAACGGAACAACTGGTTGAATTTCTGGAGAAGAGAGGGTCTAAACCGTTGTATTTAATTCCCGTTTCTGTTGCTGAATTAAGTCTAAAAGACGCTGTAAAATCTTATTTGTTCAATAGCCAACTGGTGACGCTTCCGAATGGGAACATGGCACTGATCGCACCCATCGAAAGTCAAGAAAATCCGGCAGCTCATCGGGTTTTAGTGCGAATTTTAGAATCAGAAAATCCTATTTCAGCCTTACATTTTGTCGATTGTCGTCAAAGCATGCTAAATGGCGGGGGTCCTGCTTGCTTGCGTTTGCGGGTTGTGTTAACGCAAGAAGAATTGGCTGCATGCCAGGCAGTGTTTTTAAATGAAGATTTATATCAGAGTTTAGTGACTTGGGTAGAGCGGCATTATCGAGACAGGCTCGCGCCAGAAGATTTATTAGATCCGGCTTTGTTGGAGGAAAGTCGTGTGGCATTGGAGGCGTTAAATCGCATTTTACAAAATAAAAAAAATATGCCATATTAATTTCTTTTTAGTTTTAGGGTAAAAAATAATTGAAGCAATTCTATTCCTATATCCACTTGATGCGCCTAGACAAACCCATTGGTATTTTCCTATTACTCTGGCCAACCTTAATGGCTTTATGGATTGCAGGCGAAGGAAAGCCGAATCTCTACATCGTCAGCATTTTTGTGTTGGGCGTGATTGTGATGCGCAGCGCCGGATGTGTGATCAACGATTGGGCAGACAGAAATTTTGATAAAGCAGTAACGCGAACAAGAAATCGACCTTTGGCAATGGGTACAGCAAAACCCAGAGAGGCTATTTTACTGTTTTTGTTTTTAATCTCAATCGCATTGATATTGGTTTTGCAATTGAATCTTTTGGCCATTGCATTATCCATTGTGGCTTTATTATTGGCGACGGCTTATCCCTTTATGAAGCGGTATACCCATTTGCCTCAAGTGGCGTTGGGTATAGCTTTCGCTTGGGCAATCCCCATGGCTTTTGTTGCGATCACGCACCAGCTTTCTTCGTCTGCAATGTTGTTGTTTCTCGCGACTGTTTGCTGGACGGTTGCTTATGATACGGAATATGCAATGGTGGATAGAGCAGATGATATTCAAATTGGCGTAAAATCCATGGCTATTTTATTGGGCAAAGCAGATAGATTAGTGATTGGGGGACTGCAGTTAGGGATGCTCGTGCTACTGGTGATCTTAGGTTGGGATTTGGGATATGGAAAGTGCTATTATTTGGGGATCTGTGGCGCGAGCGTATTAGCGTTTTATCAACAGTATTTGATTAAAAATAGAATTCCAGAGCAGTGTTTTAAGGCTTTTCTAAATAATAATTTATTAGGGGCGCTTTTGTTCTCTGGTTTGGTTTTAGAGGGTTATTATGGGTGAGCGGGGGCTAGGCAATTTTTCATAGAATCCGCCAAATTTTCTAATAAAACAAAATAGCCTTCTGGATTATCCTGTGTTGCTTGGCCGATGGGATCTAATTCTCCTATTTTCACTGGCAGATCCTGAATAATACTGTGTACCAATTTGGATTGAAATTGCGGTTCGGTAAAAACACATCGTGCTTTTGTTTTTTCTAGAATACCACGAATGATGGTCAAACGTTTTGCGCTGGGTGGTAACTCGGGATGTAGGGTGATAGATCCAACGGCATTTAAGTGATAGCGATGTTCAAAATATTGATAGGCATCGTGAAAAACAAGATAGGGGATGTTTTGAACATCTGCTAATTTTTGTGCAATGTGAATATCTAACGCTCTAAGGCGTGTTTTAAGATTTTCGCCGTTTTTTTTGTAAATATCTGCATGTTTGGGATCTGTCTGAACTAAATTCTGAACAATCGCATCGGTTAAAATTACAGCATTATGAGGATCTAACCAAAAATGCATATCATGATCTGTTGAATGTTCATCCGTATGTGCGGTGTCGTCTGTATGTGCGTGCGGTTCCCAAGCGGGTTCTTGTCGCACGGGTAACAACAGGAGTTGGGGGGTTTTTTCTAAGACAATAATTTTTTTTGAAGGCGGCAAATTGCCTAGGGGTTTGACTAAAAAAGTTTCCAATGTCGGACCCGCCCAAAAAATTAAATCTGCTTCTGCCAGTCGTTGGAGATCGGAGGGCCGAAGGGCGTATTGATGGGGAGAAGCGCCGGGCTGTACCAACAATATTGGCGTGCCAACGCCTTCCATCAGATCCGCGACTAAAGCATAAAATGGCGTTATACTGACAACGACTTTTGGACTTTCTGGCGTAACAGCAACAGAGGCGCTGGCGGGCCAAAGCCCGCTTATTGTGAAGAGCAAAATTGTGAAGCAGCAGGATAAAAGGGATCGCATAATATGTTAATCAATCAACTCAAGGAATATTAGCACCTTGGCACTCGTTACCGCTAATCAAATTTTCGTTCAATTTGGACAAAAAGTCATTTTAACCGATGTTCATCTGAGCGTGCGCGCGGGTGAAATTGTAACACTGATTGGTCCCAATGGGGCGGGAAAATCAACGCTTGTGCGAGTTATTTTAGGGTTAGTGCGGCCAAATGCAGGCGTTGTTCATCTAAAACAAGGCATTCGTATGGGCTATATGCCTCAAGGGCTGACTATAGAACCCTTTATGCCCTTGACAGTCCATCGATTTTTACAGTTAGCAGGCAATATTTCGAATAAACGCCTGCAAACCGTGATCAATGAATTGCGGATCCAACATTTACAATCTGCGCCTATGCAATCCATTTCAGGTGGGGAGCGACAAAGGGTGTTGTTGGCGCGTGCGCTGTTACACAAACCGCAGTTGTTAGTTTTAGATGAGCCTGTGCAGGGTGTTGATGTGACGGGACAAGAAGAATTATATCGTTTGATCATGCATATTCGAGATTTACATCAGTGTGGTATTTTAATGGTGTCACATGATTTACATTTGGTAATGGCGGGAACAGACTCCGTGATTTGTTTAAACAAGCATGTGTGTTGTTCGGGCCATCCCTCGGCTGTGAGTCAACATCCAGAATTTTTGAATCTTTTTGGTGCTCGAGAACCCGCGCAATTGGCTGTTTACGCACATCAACATAATCATCGGCATGATTTAGGCGGAGAGCTATGTCCTTAGATTTTATGACACAAGCGGTATTGGCGGGCACCGGGACTGCATTAGTAGCAGGTCCCTTGGGTTCCATTATCGTTTGGCGACGAATGGCCAATTTTGGAGATGCGCTCGCGCACTCAACCTTGTTGGGATTATGTTTTTCTTTGCTATTGAAGATTCATGTTTACATTGGCTTAACGAGCGTTTGTGTCATTGTCGCTTGTTTCCTAGCATTGTTTTCTCGTCAGAACCGTTTAGCAAACGATACTATTCTGAGTATATTGGCCTATACGATGCTTGCCATCGGATTGATTTTGGCGACGATTATCAAAGGGATCCGGGTTGATCTCTTGAGTTATTTATATGGGGATATTTTATCCGTCAACCAGACGGATTTGTGGTGGATTTATGGCGTTGATGTGATTGTTTTTTTGGCATTAATAAAAATTTGGAGTCCTATTTTGTCGATGATCATACAGGAAGATTTAGCAAAAGTAGAAGGCGTGCCTGTGGTGGCGATACACTGGACGTTGGTGTTATTGATGGCCATTGTGTTTGCAGTTGCGATGAAATTAGTTGGGATTTTATTGATTACAGCGCTGTTGATTATTCCTGCTTCTGCTGCACGACAAATTGCGAGAACACCTGAGCAGATGGCTGTTTTTGCGAGTTTATTGGGAATTCTAGCTGTTTATGGAGGGATTCAAATTTCTTTTCAGTGGGATTGGCCTGCGGGGCCTGCAATTGTCGTCGTCGCAATGGCAATTTTTATTGCCAGCATCGCGATTGCTTGGATGGTTGCTCAAAAATCGAATAAGGAGGGTGCTTGATGCCTGCTAAAATCTATCCCTTTTATGTCAACAATAGTCCAACTTTAACAAAATCCCGATTACCCGTTTATAACAAGCATTCTAAAGAAATACTGGCAGAAGTGTCATTGGCAGATGAAGCCCTCATACAAGAAGCCATCGCGGGTGCATTTGAAGCTCGAAAAAAAATGGCTTCATTGGCTGCATATGAAAGACGGGAGATTTTGCTACACTGTGTGAGTGGATTGAAAGCAAGAAAAGCAGTGTTCAGTGAAGCACTGTGCATGGAAGCTGGCAAGTTGTTATCCGAAGCGGAATTAGAAGTTGCCCGTTGTATTCACACTTTTGAAATCGCAGCTGAAGAAGCAGTGAGGATCTATGGCGAGGTTTTGCCTTTAGATATCGTTGAGCGAGGCAAAGGATTTGAAGGATTTTGGAAACGATTTCCCGTGGGGGTTTGTACTTTCATTACGCCCTTTAATTTCCCATTGAACTTGGCGGCACATAAAGTTGCGCCTGCTATTGCCGCGGGCTGTCCTTTTATTTTAAAACCCGCACCTTTAACGCCCCTGACCAGCCTCATGATGGGCGAGATTTTAGCTGAAACAGCTTTGCCGCCAGGGGGCTTTTCAATAGTCCCTTGCGAGAATGCTGTGGCGAGCGCCTTGGTTGAAGATTCTAGGATTAATCAATTAAGTTTTACGGGATCTGCAGCTGTTGGATTTTCGCTCAAAGCAAAAGCGGTGAATAAAAAAGTTACCCTAGAATTAGGTGGGAACGCTGCTTGTATTGTAGAAAAAGATGCGGATTTGGAATATGCAGCAGAACGAATCACAGTAGGTGCATTTTTTCAAGCAGGACAAAGCTGTATTAGTGTACAACGTATTATGATTCACGCAGATATTTACGAAAGTTTTAAACAAAAATTGGTTGAACGCGCCAAAAAATTAAAAACAGGTGATCCCAAAGATCTCAATACCACGCTCGGCCCATTGATTTCAGAGCAAGCGGCTATGCGAGTAGAGGAGTGGGTGGAATCCGCTGCTAAGACAGGCGCAAAAATATTGTGCGGTGGTAAACGGCAAGGTGCTTTTTTTGAGGCGACTTTATTAGAGGATGTTCCTCTCACACATGCTTTAAATTGCGAAGAAGTTTTTGGTCCTGTTGCCATTCTGATTCCCTATCAAAATTTTGATGAGGCTTTGGCTTTGGTAAACGACAGTGCTTATGGGTTGCAAGCGGGTGTGTTTAGCAATGATTTAAACAAGACTTTAAAAGCCTGGCATGAACTCGAGGTGGGAGGTATTATTGTCAACGAAATCCCTTCTTGGAGAATGGATAATATGCCCTATGGTGGTGTTAAAAAGAGCGGGATAGGGCGAGAGGGTGTGCGCTTTGCTCTGGAAGAATTCACAGAAATTCGGTTGCTGTGTATTCGGAATCAGTCATAAAATTCTTTAAAGACACCAAGTTTCTATCTACTGATTGGTGTCTTTTAAATTCTGGGCATTGATACAGGTCGATACCAAACTTCAATAATTCTATCTAAGTTGGGTAATACTTGATAGGTGTATATCAAGACATCATCGATTGTTTTCGTTTCATGTGGCTGTAGTTTTTTATCTTCTAAAGCGCGCTTTAAGATGGCTAAATCTATACCCGCTGGGAGTTTAAAGTCGACCATGTAAGACTTGTCTTCAATGTATACACGTTGAGTATTTTCATGTAAAACGCTCTCGAGCGTCTTACTAAGCAGCTGTAGGGTGCCTTCCAGCGCTTGGGCGGGTTTTTGAACTTCCTTTTTTTGTCTAAAGCTTGTTAACACGGCTTACCCCATA
>Ga0207107_1013_pt1 | contig 43449 bp, 42 predicted proteins | sample Alteio_BWMinHeat_75_FD_153555 | JGI IMG/M metagenome (GOLD analysis project Ga0207107, IMG submission 153555) | Enriched cells from forest soil in Barre Woods Harvard Forest LTER site, Petersham, Massachusetts, United States -... | ecosystem: Environmental > Terrestrial > Soil > Temperate forest >... | reverse complement strand
AAATCGACGAAGGTGACGTCGGTCTTGTCCCAATACTGAAACGGCAATTCGCCTTCCACGCCGCGATAGTGCGCTGGAGTGATGACGCTTACGGTATAGCGCTGGTTGCTCCAGGTGAATTGCTGGCCAACTTGGACTTGCGCGGCGGCAGGCAGATTCGCCGCTTTCGAAGCCAACGAGAGCGCGTATTCATTTTGCGCGTCGGAGAGCCAGGCGCTTGTGCCGTCGTTCATCATGACGTGCCACTCGTTCCAGCCGCCTTGATCGTACTCATAAAGGATGCGGCCAACCACAACAAACGCCTTGTTGCCGTACTTGCCTTCGGAATTGATCTGAATGGGCGAACTGTCCGGCGGGAGATCGGCGACCTGGCCGACTTTTTTCAGGTCTACATCCGTGCGGACCAGGATGCTCTTGCAAAAATCGCAGACGGTCTGCACGCTACTGGACCAGCGAAAAACGATCTTGGCGCCGCAGTTCGGACAGTTGGCAACGGGCTGGCTCATCGCGAATGGCCCGCAGAGCTCGTGGCAAGGCGCCCCGCCTCAGTCACTGGCAGCCTGCTTCAATTGGGATTCGTAGGGCCTCTGCAGTTGGCGAACCGTAACGGAATGCGCATCGAAGAATTGCCTCAGAACAGTTTCGAAATCCCACTCAGCGCGCGGAACACAGCAAAAGAGATTGAGGCAGAGGGAGCCATGCTCCGGAAACGTGTGGCATGCGAGGTGCGACTCGGCGAGCAGGCAAAGGCCGGTGATCCCTCCGGTGCCGGGAAACTGATGCCACTGCGTTTCGCCCACGGGCCGGAGCTTCATCTCGCGGATGATGCTGTTGAACAAATCCTGCAAAACCGCAAGGTCACGCAGCGACTGCGACGAGCATCCGAAGGCTTCAACAACCCACTCGATTCCGCTCATGGCAGCCGGTGGAATTACACCTGGGGCTTTCCGCATTCCGGACAGAATTTGGAGCTGCGCGGGATGGGCTTGCCACATTCGCTGCAGAATTTGGTCTCGGCGGAGGGAGATCCGGCCGCGGCTGGCGCCGCTCCACCAGTGGGCGCTGAGGTCGATTTCTTCACCGCGTCCATCATCGCCTGGCCCATGGCCACGCCAGCGCCTAGACCCGCGCCAATTCCGACCGCGCCTCCGCCCTCATTCGCGGCCGCGATGGGGATGGCCTGCGCCACCTGATATTGTGTGAACTTGCCCATGTCGCCGAGCACGTTCATGCTGATGCGCTGGTCGAGCACTTTCTGCAGCTCGTCCGGCAGCGAAAGGTTTTCGACCACGAAACTGTCCAGGGTGAGTCCATAATCCGTGAAGGCTGGTTTGAGGGTCTCGCTGATCTTTTCGGCAAGCGCGCCTTGATTCGCGGCCATATCGAGAAACGGCACCTGGCTTGCGGCAAACGCATCGGTCATTTTGGCGATGATGGTGTTGCGCAACTGGCCTTCGAGATCGGCAACACGATAAATGTCGCGAGTGCCGCTGATCTTGCTATAGAAGGATTTCGCATCGCTCAAATGATAGGAGTAAATTCCGAAGCCGCGAAGGCGAATGGCGCCGAATTCCTTGTCGCGAATGGTTATGGGATTCTGCGTGCCCCAATGCTGGTCGGTCTGAATGCGCGCGGAGAAGAAGTAGACATCGGACTTGAATGGCGACTTAAAGGCTTTGTCCCAGTTCTTCAGGTAAGTCAGGATGGGCAGCGTTTGCGTATTGAGGGTGTAGAGTCCCGGGCCAAAGGTGTCGGCGACTTTCCCTTCATTCACGAAAACCGCGGCTTGCGAATCGCGGACCGTCAGCTTGCCGCCGTTCTGGATCTCGCGGTCCTGCATGGGGTAGCGGTAGGCCAGGATGCCTTCTTCCGGCTCAACCCATTCGATGACATCGATCCACTGCTTAGCGATGAAGTCGCGAAGGCTCATGAGAGGCCTCTCTTTCGGCGCGCTGGGGAGCAGGAATTGCGGCCAGTGAAGCGATGCTACGGTGCGGCTCGCGGCGTGTCAATGGTCCGCATAAGAATACGATTGCTCGTATATAGCTAGTCTTATTTGGAATAGAGCAGTCTGGCGCAACTCCCAGCAAATACAAAGAGATGCGCACCCACCGGGATTGCAGCCTTATTACAAAATCGTTAAGCCCGCTTCTAGCAGGCACAAATGCCCCGCTCCCCCGCGGAGTGCGTTAGAATTGTGGGTGGAGGAGTGGGTGAGCGGTTGAAACCGGCGGTCTTGAAAAATAAAAACCGCCACTTTGCTATCCGCCTGAGAATTCAACTAATCCCTTTGCCAGCCGTCAAGAGACTGATGAATGCCTACTTGGAGTTGAACGTTTGGCCCGATGTAATTCCTGCTCTCAGGTCTCTGAAGAATTCCGGCTTGCAGCTGGCGTTCTTGTCAAACTTCACACCCAGAATGCTTGATGCCAATATCAGACACTCCGGACTAGACGGCATCTTTGCCCACGCTCTCAGCACCGACCAGGTCAAGACCTACAAATCTGATCCACTCGCCTATCAGCTTGCGATTGACGCTTTCAAGGTCATGGACGCGACATTTTTGGAGAGGCGTACTTCGCACACACTCAGTCTGGACTCAGCAGGGTGAAAAATGGGCACTGCTACCTAGAAGTGCTTACCAGTTTGCCGCAACATTCGGGGCGCTCGGGCAAAGCGGAGCGATCCCAGCCGCCGCCGAGGGCCTGGACGAGCGTGACGGCGGCCACCATGCGGCGGCCGAGTATATTGACTGCAGTGACTTCGTCGGACAGAGCGGCGCTCTGAGCAGTTGTTACTTCCAGGTAGCTGGTGACGCCACCCGTATAGCGAATGTTGGCGAGCGCGAGGTATTTTACAGCTGCGCCGACCGCCGTGTTCTGTACCTGAGCTTCGTGCTCCAGAATCCGAAGCGCCACGACGTTGTCCTCGACTTGTTGAAAACCTGTCAGCACAGTTTGGCGATAGTTAGCGACGGCTTGATCGTACGCAGCGATTGCCTGGTCGGAAGCAGCTCGGCGTCTTCCGACGTCGAAGAGGGTGAAAAGCGCAGACGGGCCAGCCGACCACAAAATACTAGGACCGGAGAGCAATGTTGTGATTGAGCCACTCTCGAAGCCCCCAGCTGCCGCCAAATTGACAAGCGGATAATAGGCGGCCTTGGCAACGCCAATCTGCGCGTTGGCGGAAGCCATGAGGCGTTCGGCAGCTGCAATGTCGGGTCGCCGCTCAAGCAAGTCCGAGGGCAAGCCCACCGGAATGAGAGGCGGCGGCGCCGTGAGAGGAAGAGGAGCGAGGCTGAACGATGCGGGAGGCTTCCCGATGAGAATGGCTACTGCGTGCTCATATTGGGCGCGAGCGACCCCGACGTCGATTGCCTGCGCGCGAGTTGTCTCAAGTTGCGTCCTGGCCTGCTCGACTTCCAGATCGGAAGCGATGCCGCCTGCATACCGGCTCTCGATCAATTCCAAAGCTTGCTCAAATTGCTTGACGGTCGAATTTAGAAGCTGCTCCTCGGCATCAAGCGTGCGGGCCTGGAAGTAGTCCAAAGCCAACTGCGCATGCACAGACAGGTTCACGGCTGCCAAGTCGGCCGCGCTGGCCTGCGCCTGCTCGCGAGAAGACTCAACAGTGCGGCGAACGCGTCCCCAGACGTCGAGCTGATAAGACAATTCGAAAGGAATTTGATAGTCGTTATACGTAATTCCATTGGAGACGACGCTCGCAGGCCGGTGGTTTGAGATTCTGTTGCGGGTCGCTGAAGGATCTACGGTCACGGTTGGAAAGTAATTGGCCCGCTGATAGCGAACAAGGGCACGAGCTTGTGTATATTGAGCTTCAGCCGCTTTTAAGTTTTGGTTGGAGACGTTGACCTGAGCCTCGAGGGCATTTAGTTGCGGATCCTGAAAGATTTCCCACCAGTTGCCGCTGAGGCTCTGATCATTCGGCTGCGCAGGTTTCCAATCGCCCAACTCTTTATAAACTGGCGGAACCTCCGCCGCCGGGCGCTGATATTTCGGCCCAACCGTGCAACCGGTGACCTGAAACGCAGCGATTACAAGCAGAACCATCCGACGAGATGGCTGACCCCGGCGGGCAACCCAGATCAATTTTCGAGCGCGTTTCACTTGATGTCCCCCGGCAACGTCGCCTGCACAATTTGGACTGCCTGTCCGGAAACAATGGAATCAGGCGGGTTAACAATGACCTGGTCGTCTGGTGTGAGGCCAGAGACGATTTCAATTCGATCGCCGAAATCGTGTCCAGGACTCACGGCAGTGAGCACGACTTTCCCGTCCTTCACGATGCCGACACGTAGACCCTCCGAGCGGAATATCAGAGTGTTGACGGGAAGGATGAGAGTCGACTTATGCTCAGGAACATTCAAGTGAACCTCTACATAAGAGCCGGTGAGCAGCGTGCCACTAGGATTGTCCACATCGATTTCAATAAGCAGGGTGCGGGTTGTCACGGTGATAGCGTCGGCAGTGCGGACTAGTTTTCCCTGAAATTTGCGGCCCGGAAACTCTGCGAGACTGAGATCCGCGGCCATACCGACTTTGACGCCTTGCGAGTATTGCTCTGGGACGTTTACATAAACACGCAGCTTTCCAGGCTGCGCGATGTGAAACAGATCGGTTTTCACTCCGCCCGCGCTGCCGGAATTTATCAGATCGCCGATATCCGTGTTTCGCGCAGTGACGATGCCGTCGAACGGAGCGTAAATCTTTTCAAAAGACACCAGTGCGGTGTACTGGTCTACGGCCGCCTGGTCCGCTTCGACAATTGCTTTGTTGGCATTGTAAGTGCCGACGGCATTATCGACGTCCTGCTGGGATACTGCGTTGCTTTTCAAGAGTCCTAGATATCGGGTTTTCGTAATCGAAGCGAGTTCGAGATTTGCCTGCGCGGTGAGCAGGTTGCTGCGAGCCTGCTGCAGTTGTTGGTCGACTTCCGGAGTCTCGATAACAGCCAGCAGCTGACCTTGCTTGACATGTGCTCCAATGTCGACATACCACTTCCTCAAATATCCATTGGTCCGCGCATAGATCGGTGAAGTGATGAACGGCTGCATGTTCCCAGGGAGGATGAGCTCCTGGGTAGGCGCAGTTTGCTTCGGCGAAACAACCGATACTGCGGTGAGCGCCACTTGAGCCGTTTCCGCCTTCAGGGTTGTGCGAGCTCTGACGCGGGACCAGATTCCCGATACCAATAGAGCGGCAATCACGACCGATGCGACGACCAGGACAAGCCACGATTTGCGAGCGCCTTTTTTTGTTCCCGCGTCGTTCCCGGAGGGTGTTTGCCCGCTGAGTTGTTTCCGATCATCAGTTTGAGAGGACATAAAGACTCCAGATAGTTTTGTGCCTAATTCTAATTCCCCGTTTGTGCCGGATGCCTGCGCGAACCTTGCAGGACGCTGAAAAATGCGGGGACAAAGAACAGCGTCGAAACCGTGGCGAAAATCAAGCCGCCTATGACCGCCCGGCCAAGAGGAGCATTTTGTTCACCACCGTCCCCTAGTCCGAGGGCCATGGGCACCATGCCGATGATCATGGCCAAAGCGGTCATCAGGACGGGCCGAAATCGCGTGAAGCCCGCCTCCAATGCGGCGCTGATGGAATCACTTCCTTCCTGCATTTTTTCCGTAGCGAAGCTCACGACCAAGATGCTGTTTGAGGTGGCCACGCCCATGCACATGATGGCTCCCATCAGTGCAGGCACGCTCAGCGTCGTGTGCGTTATGAATAAGAACCAGGCAATTCCGGCCAGCGCTGCGGGTAGCGCAGAAATCATAATGAAAGGGTCGAGCCAAGACTGAAAGTTGACGACAATCAGCAGGTACACGAGCACGATTGAGAATGCCAGTCCGCTCAGAAGGCCGATGTAGGAGGCCTGCATAGTTTGAACCTGCCCGCGGACAACAACACGAGAACCGCGTGGCAATTGTTGGCGAGTGGCCTCAATGATTTTGTTGATGTCTCCGGCCACGCCACCCAGGTCGCGTCCAGTGACAGCGCCAAAGATGTCAATCACTGGCGCTACGTTGTAATGAGAGACCACTGCCATTCCCGCTCCCCGCCGCACGGATACCAGGCTGGCCATCAGTGAGGGGGGAGCAGTTGGGTCCGCGCCTGTGACGGGAATGTTCTCTATATCCTGCAGTGTGCCCGTTCGATATTGCGGAGTCTGCGTGGCGATTTGATAGCTAACACGATTCTTGGGGTCAACCCAGAATGTTGGTGAGGTTTGGAAGCTGCCGCTCAGCGACACCAGAAGATTCTGCGCAATATCGTGAGCCGAAAATCCAAGCTCTTCTGCTTTCGTGCGTTCGACTCTCATGCGCAGATAGGGCTCATCGAAGGGTTGCTGGATCCGCAGATCGGCGGTTCCTGTAACGTATTTCAACTTGCTGAGCAGCGCATCTGCATAACGTTGGTTACCCCCCAGGTCGTTTCCCACGACCTGCACATCGATTGGAGCCGGCAGGCCAAAATTAAGAATCTGGCTGACCATGTCGGCGGGCAAAAAAGCAAAGGTAACGCCCGGGAACTGCTTCGGGAGTTTCAGACGAAGCTGACGAATGTAGTCATCCGTAGGATGGTGGTTGGCTGAGAGGGTCACAAGGATGTCGGCATCCGATGAGCCCACGGGGGCCGAATTGCTATAGGAGAGATTGATGCCGCTAAAAGGCAGGCCAATGTTGTCGATGACATTGTGGACTTCGCTTGCCGGAATCTGCTGTCGAATCGAGTGCTCCACCAGATCGCAAAGGTTGGCGGTTTCCTCGATGCGCATTCCGGTGGGTGCACGCAGATGAAGCTTGAAAGAGCCGCTGTCAACGCTTGGAAAGAAATCGCGGCCTAGCCAGGGAATCAGAATAGCGAGAGAGCCGAGGCAGCTCGCGAAGAATGCAATCAGGAAAGCACGCCGGTGACGGAGGCAGGTTCCCAGCAAGCTGCGATAACTGTGACGAAATCTCTCGAAGGCCTCTTCAAATCGCTTCTGAAGCCGTACCAGCGGATTGCGGCTTGTGGCGCCCGCTTCGTGTTTATCTCCCCGCAACAGGTACTTAGCCATGGTCGGGACGATGGTCCGGGAAAGCAGGTAAGAGGCCAACATAGCGAAGACCACTGCTTCCGCGAGCGGCACAAAGAGATATCGCGCGACCCCGGACAGCAAGAACATGGGAGCAAACACAATGCAGATCGACAGTGTGGACACGAAGGCGGGTGTGGCAATTTGCGAGGCGCTGTCCAGGACAACTTCATCCATGTCCTTCTCGGGTTCCGCCTCCCGGTTGCGGTTGATGTTCTCGACCTCAACGGTCGCGTCGTCCACAAGGATTCCGACCGCCAGAGCGAGTCCACCGAGGGTCATAATATTGATCGTTTCTCCGATCGCGCTAAGCACAATGATGGAGGTGAGAATTGCCAGAGGGATGGAGGTCGCAATGATAACGGTGCTTCGCCAACTGCCCAGAAAAACGAGAATCATGAAAGCGGTCAGACACGCGGCAATCAGCGTTTCCCTGACAACTCCGCTGATGGCGCTACGAACGAAAATCGACTGATCGGCCAGAGGCGCTATTTCCAGCTGAGGTGGTACGGTCGTCTTGATTTGAGGCAGAAGGGACTTGATCCCCGCGATCACGTTCAGTGTTGACGCGTCGCCGGCCTTTTGGATAGTCAGCAATACAGAGCGCTGTCCGTTGACGCGCACGATATTCGTCTGCGGGGGGAAACCGTCGCGTACCCAGGCAACATCTTTAATATAGATCGTGGTGCCGCCAATAGTCTTAATGGGGATCCGGTTTAGGTCCTCAATTGTTTGCGGTGCCGCGTTGGGAATGGAAACATCGTATTCCCTCGAGCCAATCTTGGAAGTTCCAGTCGGCAGAATTAAATTTTGAACGCTGATCGCATTGACTACATCCAGTGCGGATAGTCCCTTCGACTGCAACGCCGTGGTATTCAGATCCACCTGCACTTGGCGTTGTTTGCCGCCATAGGGATAGGGCACAGATGCGCCAGGCACGGTGATGAGCTGCGTCCGAATAAAATTCAGACCATAATCGTTGAGTTCTTGTTCCGACAGGTTTTGCCCCGATAGGGCTAGCTGGAGAACCGGCACACTCGATGCGCTGTAGGCAAGAATGAGAGGCGGTGTCGATCCCGCAGGCAACTGCTTGAGCTGTGTCTGAGAAACCGCCGTAATTTGGGCAATGCCTTGTTGAATGTTCGCGGTTGGCTGCAAAAACACTTTGACAACAGCAATTCCATAGAGCGATTGCGATTCGATGTGCTCGATATTATCAACGGTGGTGGTAAGCGCTCGCTCGGTGATGCTAACGATGCGGTCGGCCATATCCTCCGGCACGAGACCGTTATAGTTCCAGATGATGCTGACGACAGGAATGTTGATGTTCGGAAAAATGTCGGTTGCGGTGCGGAAAATCGAAAGCGTCCCCATAATCACGATGAGTATGGACATCACCACAAACGTGTAGGGCCGCTTCAGTGCTAGCCTGACAATCCACATGATTCACCCCTCCGGCATGGCCGGATTCCCATAACCAAATTGACCTTATGTCCTGTGCTTAGGGGTCTTGGCATCCAAAGTTGAGATCAGTTGCTGGGCCGCTGGGGGCACGGGGATCTTTCCGGACAGAACAATGTCCCTCGCAGGAATCTTCCTGCCGTACACCCGGCGGTTGTCGCCATTGTCCGGACGGATTGTGGAGCCTTCAAGGGAGACTCCAGCAAACAAGCCACGCGCTCTTGAGTAGCTCAAGATTTCGGAACGCAGGGTTGCGTCCGTTTCGGCCGACGAATCGCGACCGACCGGGCCGGCGGCGACGGAAGCGTCGCCTCCCAGCTTGACCTTGCTGGCGAGAATGCCCCGCGCGCCACTTTCATTCATAACGAGCAAGACAAAATCCGTAGCTTGTCCACCGATCTGAAAGCCGAAGCTGCCGCCCTCAAGAGCCATCATGGTGGGGGCGCCCCACGGTCCCCTGAAGTCGTCACCCTTGCGGCACGACATAGCGCCCCGCCCGTAGCTTCCGCCGACGATAAATGCGGCCTTTAGGACCGACGGAAAGACAACCACGCAATCTGCCTTGTCGAGCAAGTCCTGCGGAATGTTGTCAGGAACGTCGAGAATCTCCTTCAGGACCATTCCACAATTTCTCAATCGGTCGTCATCTTTGGTTTGGTCCGATGCGCTCGCCACTTCAGCAAAGAGCGGTCCGACAACAAATAGAATGCAGCTCAGACAGGTCAACGACTTTCGCATGTGATTTCCCTCGAGTGGTTTTTCTTGCCTCGGACACTAGGGGATGCAGCCTGTGTACCACAGTGAAGGGTGAGCAAGAGTTGCGGGAAGTGATTGAAAACAAGGCTCTTTAAGAAGATAAGTCCAAAATCAGGCGCGGGGTTCGAGGATCTAAGAGTCCAGCGCATTGGATGATTGTCAACGCGCTGACAACGTCTCCGACATGAGGAGGCGACTTAGACAAAGGGAGGAACGAATGTGGGCGCGAGACATGTGCTTAGCATGGGGTCACGCAGGCCTCAGAGCGCTGCTATCGCGGAAGGTGTTGCGAATTCGGAGCCGGCGAGGCGTCGAAATTGCATTTAACCACAAGAATGATGAAATTATCGTCGAAGTCAGTGAAGAACCGTGGCGCACCGCGGCGGAAGGCGCTCCATGCCGAATTCCTCGCCCAGCTGGTTCTCTGCTTCAGTTACCGCATCATCAAGAATCGGTAACTAAATCTATTTCGCCGTTTGTGGGTTTGGCACCTTGTAGCCGTCCGTAAGAGCCTTAAGGAAAGCGACGAGGGCATCTTCTTCCTGGTCGGTGAGCTTAAGGTTGCCCAGTTGCCGTTTGTTGAGATTGGTTGAGTCTTCGGGCGCCGGCCAGCAAGTGATCTTTTCGCCGGGATCACCTGCCTTGCACTTGGGCAGGACGTCGCGCGTGTTGTAAAAGTGCACCACTTCTTTCAGGCTCTTGAAATAGCCATTGTGCATGTAGGCCTTGACGAAACTAGGCGTGGGACGCATGTCGACATTGCGTAAAGTGGGTACCTGGAACTTCGCGTCAAACTTCGACGCAAGTTTAATCCACTCAGAATCGGGATTGAGTTGGCCGCTATCGCTTTGCAGCGTGCGAAGAAAGGATCCGACTCCGGTATCGACGTACGCTGCTCCGGCGAGATTGGGACTGTAGTTGCGTTGGTCGGGCCGTCCCTCGTAGTAGTATTGCAATCCCGGATTCCTGGGGACGCCGAGATTACTGGCGGTAAAGTCCGTAAACAGGGGCTCTTCCCCTGGCCCGCCGTCGCGATGACACTCGTTGCATCGCGCCTTGCCGCGGAACAGCTCATAGCCCAATTTTTCCTGTGGCGTGAATTGGTCTTTTTCTGCCTGCACGTAGTCATACTTTGACGTGAAGGGACTCACCTCTGGCGAAAACTCGTATGCGGAAATCGCCAGCCCGAATCCGTCGTAGACATGATCGGCGCGAGCTCGGTCTGCTGGATTCAAGTGGGCCGGGTACTGATCATTCGCGGGTGGCGGCCCTGGAGTCGCACAAACTCTTTCCACGTCGGCAGGCCAGTGAATGGCAAACGAGTCCACGCCCCACACTGTCTCAAACAGCTTGCGATAGGGAGCCTTGGAAAGGCGATACGCGACGCAAGCCGAATCCGGCAAGCCCATCTCTACGGGATTTGTCGGAGGTCCCTGCGCTTGTTCCGCGCTGGGATTCTGCAGGCGGTAGCCGCTCGCGCGCATATCCCAGAAATTGCCGCCCACAAAGTCGCCCTGGAGATCGTTGTAGTGGAGCACGGGTGAGAAAGGCGCGTACATGTAGCTCTGCGGCTTTCGGTTGCTGAATCGCGTTCTCACTGACCCGGGATACGACACGGTAGTCTCATTCAAGGATTGAATCGGCCCGGTGAATCCCGTCTCCGGCGTATGGCAAAAACTGCAAGCCTCGTTCTGATGGACGGAAAGATGCTTGTCAAAGAGCAGTAACTTACCCAGAGTGCGCACCTGTCCTTGGCGATCCAGCGTGGTGTGTTCCATTTGGCTCAGGGTATCGGATTCAATCCGATCAACTTCGGCAACGACCCTGGCCACATCCTGATCGAACGAAGGAGGCATCTGACCGCCGAGGTTGCTGCCCGACTGTAGGCCTGATAGGTTCTCCGTCATCCCTGGCGAACAAAAAACCGCGATCGCCACCATGGCAATGGCGAAAATGACGATGCGTACAGCGGATGCGATGCGTGACATCGGCAGCTCCAGAGTTCTTGTTCACTCCACCTTGTGCCAAGTAGAATCCGGGTCATAGACAGTCATCGCTTGGGCAAGCTTCGTTGTGTCAGGACCAAGGTCCTTTTCGTAAATGGTTCCGGATCGGTCGATAATAAAAGTCATTACACCCGAGGAGCGGTACTCGACAGGATAAGCGACAAAGGCGAATCCTGCGCTCATCTTGCCATCGACAACGTAGTTCTTGGCTCCGCCCTGTGCATGTCGTCCTTGGCTTGTGAGGATCCGGAACATATACCCGTTGAACGGAACATGCTCTCCAACTTGATCCGTTGCGAGATTTTGGCGCGCGTACGCGATGAGAGGATTGATTGGGCTATCGAACTCATCGCTAGCACCGTGCCAGTACAGACCATTGTGTCGGCCTTCATCGCTGACAAGTTTCTGGGCGAATTGCTTGGGGAGGTCGGCAGGCGGGCGGGCAAAATACTGCTTTTGCGCTTCGGCCAACTCGCGGCACGCATCCATGGCAGCTAGTTCATTTTTGCCGATGCGGCGGAATATGATCTCGTCTTTGCCCGCAGGCGTGTCGAAATACCACGAACCGGTATTCTTCACAAGGGGAATCGGAAAGGGCCAGTTCTCGGCTCCGATTACGAGGGTGACAGTTCCGTTCGCCTCTGTAACGAACCGATGCATCTCCTGGTATTTGACGACGAAGCTGACCCGAGCATCTGAATCTTCCTCAGAGTCACCGGACGAGAGGACATCCTTTCCGGCTTGTCCGAGGATGCTCAAGGCAGCTTGTTCGTCCTGTGCCTTCATTGCGTCAAAGAGAGCGTGACTGGCATCTTCGGCGGAAGCAAAGGTCCGCTGTCCCGGCTGCTGGGCAAACGTTGGTGCAGCCAAACAGGCCAAGGAAAGTGCGAACAAAACAGGCACGGCAAATCGAACAAGCCTCTTGCATTCAAGTTGAACAAAAATCGAAATTCTGTGCAGCATGGTATTCCTCTCCATTCTTGAACTCTCGTTACGCACTACCGGTAAATGCGATCAGTGATGTCGTCCACCACCGCCACCATGGAAGCCACCTCCGTGGGAGCCACCTCCAAAACTCGACCGCCCGCGGGAGGAAAAGCCCCGGGCATTTCCGCCGTGGTCAAACCCGCTGAAAGCGCCGGAGCGTGTTCCTGGCTGAAAGTGAGGAGCCGAAGACCCATGGGATCCGCCGCCGTGATCGAAGCCGCCGCGGCTGGCATTACCGTGATCGAAGCCGCCGTGGCCGAAGTTACTGTGGCCGAAATCACCGTGATGGAGCCCCCCGTGACCAAAGTCTCGGCTGTGCGAGACGAAGGCGTGATGGTCGAAGAACGGTCGACGGTCATGCCAGTCGTAACCCCAGTGGCCCCAGCCCCACCCAAATCCTCCGAAGAAGCCGATACCAAATCCAATGCCAAAGGAAAGGCCGGCGCCGCCCCAAAAAATTCCGGGCACCGGATACCAGCCCGGATAGGCTACGATAGGCGCCCCGTACACCAGCCAAGGATCGTATGCCGGCACGTAGACCACCTCCGGGTTGGCCGGTTCGATGACGATCGTGTTGCCTTGCGTCGTTACCTTCTCCTGTTCGTTGCCATCTAGATGGCCGGCTTTACGTGCCTCTTGACGCATGGTCTGCACGGCGTCCGTCACATCCTGCGGCTGGGAGACATAAGCCTCTCCAAGCGATGAAGTCCACGAGAGGTTCTTGTCCATGTTTTCAAGAACCGAGGGGAATTGCACCATGGCCTTCACGCTCGGATCCCAGTCCTGTTTGTCGACTTCTTTTGCCAGGTCTTGACCCTTGAGGTTGGAATGACTTTGCATCCAGCGCTGCGCCTCCACAATCTGCGTTGGATACGTGGAGGCGGCCAGGATCTGCGCCACCAAAGCGTCCGGATACAAAGCGATCGGTGCAACGAGTTGCTGCAATTGCTGAGGCGACTGTTTCACGGGCGGCGCTGATGCCTCCTCGTCGGATTGGCCCGTAGGACCGAGAGACTCGGCCTGCGCAGTGAATTGCACAAGCAAACCGCAGAGAAGCACGCTCAAAACCTGTTTGGACAACTTCATGTTCATGGCAAATTTCTCCAGTACTGAATCGAGGCCACTACGCTGATGTCAAACATCTGTTCAAAAAACTTCCGGAGCCCTCGTCAAACACTGTGAACGTCATTGGCCGCGCAGCGTGCCCGGCTCGATGTCATTACGGCGGGCCAAGTCTTCAAGGTCGTCGAGCGTGGCTTGTGCTTCATTCACGCGCTGCTGCAGGGTTTCAATGCCGGCTTCGGGAGTGATGCCGATGTCGCCGCCATCGAGATCTATGCCGCCGGTCATCGCCTTAAGGCTCGTGGCATCTTCGATCGCTTGACGGTATCCGTCGAGATGAGCCTGCCTGCGTTCGAGTTCATCGCGCAGCCTGGCTGCCTGCTCTGCGTACCACGCCGGGTCCTGGGTCTCCACGTACGGCGCAGGCGCAGGTGCCGACGTTGGTGTTTCTTCGTTCGGTGGGCCCAAGATGGAAATCAGACCGAGACTGCGGAGTTTTTCGAGGTCGTCATTGGTCCAGACCATCTTGGTCTGGGGGCCTGTTCCTGCGTGCGGCCCGTTGGCCGCACGCAATGGAATGGCCGCCATAACTAGAGTCAGACAAAAGCCGACACAGAGCTGGCGAATCATCGTCGCGCCCGTTACTTCTTCGAAGAGCCTGGAGGAAAGTTCTTGAACATTTTCTCCACGCCCTTATCGATGTTCTTTGTGTTCTTGTCCGCTTTATCGGAGAGCGTGTCGCTCGATGAGCTTCGCCAAATCAATTTCTCTGTCTTTGCATCGAAGAGATCAACCACTAACGTACCGACTTTGTAGGTTTCGACGGTCGTAGTTGCGTCGCCGAATCCACCGAATCCTCCCCAGCGGCGGCCTCCGCCGAACCCGTTGTAGAAGGTGTCCAGGGTTTGTTGATTTTGAGTGGTCTCAATGGCAAAGACTTCGACGTCACCGCCCGACGGAACTTCCGTCAAGCCTCTTGCCGTCAAGATGCTGTTCACCGCGCTCTTGATGCGGTCGACCATGAGCTGGTCTTTCGTCTGGACCTTCTGCCAAGAATAGGTCTTGTATTGGCCAAAGTTTGCATTATGGTCGTAATCGGTCTTAACGTGTTGAGCGAATGAAACAGTTGCCAAGACCAGCGTCAATCCGATGGATGCTGCGATTTTTGATAGAAACTTCATACTTCCTCCTTTTTTTGAGACTCCGAGACAAAGTTTCTTGCGCTAAAGAACGGAGTCTCACGCGATCAAGGGGCGGCTATTACAGCGCGCCGCTGGTTTCGCGATTTCTGTCGTTTCGGCCGCCACCAAAAGTTTCGGTGCGTCGAACGACGCAAGTGGAAGAGGCAAAAGAGTTGCCAAAAGATCGTCCCGTAAGTGACTGAAAGTAGAGGGCGACACGGGCAATAGCGGGGTGCGCGATGCCAGCCCGCTAAACACGGCGTCCGCATGCCGACAGGCTCACAAAGGTTGCTTCTTTGAATGAATATCAAACAGCTGCAGATTCAGGTCGCTCGGAGAGGTGAGCGCCGTGGCGTCCAATAACGAATGAATCGACAGAGTCAATCGATTGGAGAGTTGATCCTCGCGCCATTTCAACTCTGCTAGGCGGGAATGAAATCTTTCTTGGTACGTGAGATGCCAAGCTTTTGCATCCGGAAGTAAAGGGTGGACCTCTTTATTCCCAAGCGTGCGGCCGCCCCGTTGGGGCCTGCGACAACCCACCGGGTCTGCTCGAGAGTCTTGCGAATGTGGTCTCGTTCCGCGTCTTCCAGGGTAATAGCGCCAAGAGATTCTGCTTCGGCGACACTCTTCAGACTCGCGAGAGGAGGGTGCAGGACGTTGCCCGAAGTAAGGATAACGCTCCGCTCCATGAAATTCTGGAGCTCGCGAATGTTGCCCGGCCACTGATATGAGACGAGTGTCGACATCGTTTCAGGAGGAATTTGTTCGATTTCCTTACCCATCCGCCGGGCATAAATCTCGACAAAATGTGCGACCAGCGCTGGAATGTCTTCACGGCGTGCTCGCAACGGTGGCAGCGGGACCGGAAACACATTCAGACGGTAGTAGAGGTCGCTGCGAAATTCGTTGCGCTTCACCATTTCAACCAAATTTCGGTGGGTCGCAGCTACGAGACGAACGTCTACTTGGTGAGTCCGGCCGCTGCCCAGGCGCTCGAATTCCTGCTCCTGCAGTACACGCAGCAGTTTGGGCTGCAGCGCCAATGGTATGTCTCCCACCTCGTCCAGGAAGAGCGTCCCTTTGTCAGCCAATTCGAAACGGCCAATCTTCTGCGCGATAGCGCCTGTAAAAGCGCCTTTCTCATGGCCAAAAAGCTCGCTTTCCAGTAAATCGAAGGGAATGGCTGCGCAATTCAGTTTTATGAACGTGCGTCCGCACCGCGAACTGAGACTGTGAATCGCGCGCGCGATCAGCTCCTTGCCCGTGCCGGTTTCTCCCTGGATAAGAACGGTGGAATCCGTAGGCGCGACTTGCTCAACTTGTTCAAGCACCGATTCCAGAGCGGGACTGTTACCTATGATCTGCTCGAATCTGCGTGGATTGCCGTCCTGGTTGGCGGATCCGAATCTTGCAACAGCTGCCACGGAAGACCTCCTTGCGCAAACTGATGCACGCTTCTGCGTGCGAGCTTAGCTTTCCAGAGCGGCCCGAACACTCTCCAGCAATGCTTCGTCGTTGAACGGTTTTGCCATAAACTCCACTGCGCCTGCCCGCAACGCTTGCATCCGCATCTTCTCGTCGCCATGTGCTGTGATGAAGATGATCGGAATCCTGCAATTCTCGGCGTTCAGCTGGGCCTGCAGTTCGAGACCGGACATTCCCGGCATACGGATATCGGCGATTAAGCATCCAGCCTGGCGGTGTTGGCCGGATCTCAGGAATTCCTCTGCCGACGCAAACGCTTGTGCCGGCATGCCAACGGCTTTCAGCAGGCCTTGTAGCGCGCTGCGCATTAAATCATCATCATCGACAATCGCAATCATTTTGGTCTTCTCCAGAGTCGTCATGGCAGAAATTTAGCAGTGTCTCCTATAGCGGCGCAATTATACTTTGGTATGAGAGCCCGAATACCGCCTCGACCTGAGAGGCAACTACAACTCAGGTTGAAGTTTGGAAGGTACAGTCAAAACGGGAGGAATGCGACTGCCAGGCGGCCTTGCGCAACAGCGAGGCCTTGGCCCTACCCTATGTTTTGCCTGGTCGAAGTTCCAGTTTCGTCGCCATTCTAACCAATTCTGCCAGCGACTCGGCCTGCATCTTCCGCATCACGTGGCCGCGATGTATCTTCACTGTGATTTCGCTGGTCCCGAGATCAAATGCTATTTGCTTGTTGAGCATTCCTGAGACCACCAGGCCCATCACTTCACGCTCGCGCGCCGTCAGCGCCTCGTAGCGTTTTCGTAACTCGGCAAGATTACTCTGCTGTTGGCGTGTCACACGGTCGCGATCCAAAGCCTGGCGGATCGCGTCCAGCAGGTCCTGATCCTGGAAAGGCTTCGTAAGGAACTCCACGGCACCGGATTTCATGGCCTTCACCGACATCGGAATATCCCCATGACCGGTGATGAAGATGATTGGAATTTGGATACCAGCGTCGCCCAACTGGCGCTGAAAATCCAGACCATTGACGCCAGGAAGGCTGACGTCCAGAACAAGGCAGCTTGGTCCGTCCGGTGGTTTGTTGCGCAGGAATTCTTCCGCCGTCCCAAAGGACGCACACCGTAACCTCGCCGATTTAAGCAGTCCTTGGATGGATGCACGCACACCGGCATCGTCATCAACGACGAACACCGTGGGAGCGTCTGCGGCCGTCATTCAGGCGCCTCGGCCTTGGAGGGCAGAGTGAAACAAAAACTTGCCCCGCGCGGAGAATTGTTAGCTGCCCACAAGCGCCCGCCATGCGATTCAACGATGGAGCGGCTGATGCGAAGCCCCATGCCGGTCCCGTGCGGCTTGGTAGTAAAGAACGCATTGAAGATCTGTTCTGTGTGCTGTGGGGGCAGCCCCACGCCGTTGTCGCTGACGGACACCACAATTTCCTCGTTTTGCGTTTGCTGCGAGCTGATGTCGAGCTCGCGCGTCCCTTCCGCATCCTTCATCGCTTCAATGCCATTGATCATGAGGTTCATCAGCACCTGCTGCAGTTGGACGCGGTCGACCATGACCTGGGGAAGATCCGCCGCAAGTTCCATCCCGACTATTATGTTGTATCGTGTGGTTTCGCCGCGCAGAAGAACGATCATCTCGCGAATAACGTCGTTTACGTCCACAAGCTCGCGTTCTGAGGTCCCTTTCTTGAAGAGGTGGCGGATCCTGCTGACAATTTCCGCGGCGCGCGTTCCGTCTTTCACGATTCTCATGGCAGCCGCGCGCGCCTCTTCCACATCTGGGTGATCGCGCGTAAGCCAGCGCAAGCAGGTATTGGCATTGGTAACAGCGGCGGCAATCGGTTGATTCACTTCGTGCGCCAGGGACGCAGTGAGTTCTCCCATGGTGGTCGCCCGGCTGACGCGTGCGAGATCCGCCTGCGCCTGGCGCAGCGCTTCTTCCCCCTGCTCGCGCTCGATGGCGATCCCCGCGAGATGTGTGATTCGCTCTATGACATTTTGCTCTTGCGAACTGGGGCTGCGCGGTTCGCGGTAGTAGGTTGCGAAGGTCCCCAATACCTTCCCAGCTGAGGAGAGTATCGGCGTAGACCAGCACGCTCGCAATCCGTGCGCCGACGCTAGATCGCGGAAATCGGCCCACAGCGGATCGGTGGCGATGTCGGAGACGATCACCGGCTCTGCCCGGTAAGCGGCCGTCCCGCACGAACCTACAGACGGGCCGATGACGGCACCATCGATTGCCTCAGTGTAGGCATTTGGCAGGCTGGGCGCTGCGCCGTGCCGAAGGCAGTTGGTGCTGGGGTCAAACAAAAGGATGGAACACAGAGAACCACTGGCCAGTTCTTCGACGAGCAGGCATGCGCCCTCAAGGATGAGCGCGCGAGAATCACCCCTGGCTATCATCTCGAGAAGCCGGTTCTCTCCGGCCAGCAATACCTCGGCCCGCTTTCGCTCGGTGATGTCCATTAAGCTACCCACAAATTGCACCAAATCCCCGGATGCGTTCAAAACCGGATGGCCGACGGTGTGGATGTATTTGACCGTGCCGCCCGGAAGAAGGATTCGATATTCCACGTCGTAATCCGACTTTTCACCGATTGCTCGATCAGTTGCCTCCTCCCACTTGGCTCGATCCTCCGGATGAATGCGCTGCAGCCGTTTTTCCCAAGCCGGCAAACCATCTTCTGGATTGAAGCCATATATGCGGTACCATTCCTCAGACAGATGCAAGGCGCTTCTTCCGGCTACCTGCCAGGCCCAACTCCCCGTGTGCGTGAACTTCTGCGCTTCCGCCAAGTACGCCTCGCTTCGCTGCAGCTTCTCTTCCTGCAGTTCCAAGGTCTGGACAGCGAATCGCCTATCGACCCAGGACGTCAGCAGGGCCAGCCCGAGGACGATAAAGGTGACAGCGGCAATTCCGCCGGTGCCAAGTGTGGAGATGCTCACGGCATGAGACAGGTCCGTCGGCATCCCGGAAGGGGTAAAACTAGCGGCGGCCATGCCGGTGTAATGCATCACCGGAATGGCGGCTCCCATCACGACGGCTCCGGCTAACTTTTCCCAGCCGATCCCCGTCTTCTCATTTCGGAAGCGAAAGGTAATCCAAAGCGCAGCGAGAGAAATCAGAACCGCGAACACGACGGACAGGATGACGAGAGAGGAATTAAACTGGCATGTGGCAGGTAAACGCATGGCGGCCATGCCGATGTAATGCATGCTTGCAATACCCGCGCCCATCAGGACACTTCCGGCAAGCGCTCGGAACCAACCCATTTTCTGCCGGCTCACCACGCCCAGCGCAACAGCCGAAGCGAGAATCGCCGCAAACAGCGACAGCAGAACGGTCGGCCAATGGTAGGCCACGGGAATCGGCAGGATGAACGCCAGCATCCCAATGTAGTGCATGGACCAAATGCCAGTCCCCATCGCACCAGCCCCGCCCAGCAGCCAAACCGCGCGAGTCCAACCGGCCGCGGCCGTTACACGACCTGCGAGATCCAGAGCAGCGTACGACGCAAAGATGGCGATCAACACGGAAAGCGCCACGAGCCCGTAGTTGTATGAGCCAATCAAGTTCACGGCCGCCATGTGACTCCATCCGGTCGCCACGCGGAACAGTCGCACCGCGCTTCAATTAAGAATTAACCCGCGGGGCTTATTCCTTTGCCTCGATTCTCGTAGGCAGAGCGAAATGAAAACTTGCACCGCGCGGAGAGTCGTCCGCGGCCCACAAGCGGCCGCCATGCGATTCAACGATGGAGCGGCTGATGCGAAGTCCCATGCCGGTACCGTGAGACTTCGTCGTAAAAAACGCGTTGAAGATCTGATCCGCCTGCTGCGGGGGAAGCCCTACGCCGGTATCGCTGACGGACACCAGCACTTCCTCATTCTCCGTTCTCTGCGACTTGACCGCCAACTCGCGCACCCCATCCACTTCCTTCATCGCATCGATGCTGTTCACGATGAGGTTCATCAGCACCTGTTGCAATTGCACACGATCTCCCATGATGCGGGGAAGATCAGCGGCTAGCTCCATCCGGACTGTAATGTTGTATCGCGTTGCTTCGCTGCGCAAGAGGACGATCATCTCTCGAATGGCTTCGTTTACGTCCGCCAACTCCCGTTGCGGCGTACTCTTCTTGAAGAGCAGGCGGACGCGCTTGACGATTTCTGCCGCGCGCGTTCCATCTTTCACGATTCTCATGGCAGCCGCGCGTGCTTCTTCCACATCGGGGCGGTCGCGGGTAAGCCAGCGCAGGCAGGTATTGGCGTTGGTAACGGCAGCGGCAATCGGTTGATTCACTTCGTGCGCCAGGGAAGCAGTCAGCTCACCCATGGTGGTCACCCGGCTGACGCGTGCCAGTTCCGCCTGCGCCTCGCGCCGTGCTTCTTCCGCATGCTTGCGCTCAAGGCTCTCTGTTTGCAATGCCTCGTTGCTTTTCTGAAGCTCTTGAACTGTTTTTCTCAAGTCATCGCGCGCGCGCCTGAGCGATTCTGTGGCGCTTCTTTGAGCAGCGCTCAGCGACCCGACAAACAAGGCTGACACCATGAAAATGACAAGGCGTGGTATTTCTTCGGGCTTTGGACCCAACGAATAGATCGGAGGCAGGAAGTAATAATTGAAAGCGAGAGCAGAGAGCGCCATGGCGAGCAATCCCGGCCCGACTCCACCGAACCATGCACTCAATAAGACGGCGCACAGAAAGAGTGACACGGGAGCATCTTGCAGATGAGCCGCCGGCAACCGTGAAATAATCAATGCCGCAGCAACCGAAAGAACAGCTATAAAATAGCTCAAAATCGCAGGCGGCTTGGGCCACAGAAAGGGATTTGACTTGCGCATCCTCTGCTCCTGCAAGCTGGGCGTCGCTCCCTGCGATCAAAATCTTAGCATCAGAAGGTGTCCTGCTCGGGCCAAGTCGGTCATGTAGCGCATATCAGCCTTCCATCGCGGGGAGGTAGCTACCGTCAGCTCATCCAATCCGATGGACGGAATGCCAAGAATCTGACAGTTTGGCATTACGGCTTTCGTCGCCCAGGGGCCCATAAATCGTCGTATCTCCCACTCTGCCAGTAACTTCCGGACTCCATTGGTCACTCACATTCTCTGGCATGCAGATTGCCTTTCTTGTGGCGGCTGTCATTTTCCCGGTGAATAGAACTCGCAGCGAGCGTCAATGTGACAGCGGCGCCAGACCAGGAAGCGGGACGCAGAAAGGAGTGCAGCCATGAAATCTCTATCCATTCTTGACTGGTATCGCATTCTGCGGGCGCACCATCAGTGGACAGTATTCCAGTCCGTTCGATATGCGCTGTGGCTGGCACGCTAGTTAGTTTCTCTTACTTTGTGTCGCAGTGCGGATGGAGGACGGCATTCATGAGAACGTCTGGCACTACCAGCACAAACAAACACTCCGACGACGCCCTGGTGGCTGCCACAAAGCGCGGAGATACGCGGGCTTTCGACGAATTGGTTCTTCGTCACAAGCAAAGAGTTCTCGCCGTGGCGCAACGCATTACGAATAACCGGGAGGATGCCGAAGACGTGGCGCAGGAAAGTTTTCACAAGGCCTTCCTTCATCTCGGCGCCTTTCAAGAAAGGTCGCGCTTCTCTACCTGGCTGACGCGCATCGCCATGAATGAAGCATTCATGTTGCTCCGCCGAAGACGGGGATTTCTCGAAGTCTTGCCGGAGAATCCAGACGATGGCGGCGAGTCCGCCTCAGAGTCCTTCGTCGACCATGGCCCCAATCCCGAAGAGTCCTGCTGGCGGCGTGAGCGCGCGGGCCTTTTGACCGAAGCGATTAATCACTTAGGTCCAACAATTCGAGGGGCGATTTTGCTCCGCGACATCGAAGAACGATCTGTCAAAGAAACGGCTCAGATTCTAGGCGCCTCAATTACCGCCGTAAAAGCACGCGTTTTCCAAGGGCGACGGAAGTTACGCAGAACGCTGAATACTGGATTCCTTGGCGGACTTTACGCTGCGGGTTAACAGGAGGCACAGCGCTGTTGACACCTGAAGCCGGCCGTTTCGCGAGCCCTCAAAAAGTGACAACCCCTTCAGCGTGAAGCGACCAACTCCGAAACACCAGAAAGCTCCTGGTACTCTTTGTCGGCTAGGCGCAGGGAAGCTGCCGCAACATTCTGCTCGAGATGTTCGATCGACGAAGTCCCGGGGATGGGCAGCATGCTTGGGGACCGCCGCAGGAGCCAGGCAAGGGCTACTTGTGTGGGGCTCGCAAGGTAAGCCTGGGCAATTTGGTTCAGCACGTCACCGGCAACTTTGCCTGCTCCCAGGGGGAACCACGGAATAAAGGCAATTCCGTTGCGCTCACAATAATTCACCACGTAGTCCCATTCGCGGTCCGCAAAGCTATATCGGTTCTGCACGGAGACGATGGGAACAATTCTGCGTGCTCGCTCGATGTGCTCTTGCGTGACGTTGGATAGCGCGATCAGCCGAATCTTGCCTTCGTTTCGCAGTTGAGCCAGAGTTTCCACCGAAGCTTCAAACGAGACGACCGGGTCCGGAATATGCAGTTGATATACGTCGATACGGTCCAGGCGCAATCTTTTGAGGCTTCCCTCAACCGCCTTGCGAAGGTGCGCGGGAGTTGCATCGTGGGTCCACTGATTCGGGCCGGGGCGGTTCCAGCCTCCCTTGGTTGCAATTACAAGGCCAGCCGGATATGGAAACAACGCTTCGGCAATCAGTTCCTCGTTTACGTTTGGACCGTAGGAGTCCGCAGTATCGATGAAATTGACATCAAGCTCGACGGCCCGGCGAAGAACCGCTAGCGCTGCTTTGCGATCTTGCGGCGGTCCCCAAATGCCTTCGCCGGTAAGACGCATGGCCCCGAAGCCGAGACGATGGACGGAAATTTCCCCGCCGAGCGAAATATTTCCCGCCGCACTTGCAGAAAGTTCTTTCTTGTTCATGATTGACCTCCAAGATTTTTCCTTAACACTGTCCATGCTGATGCGAACGGGTTCGGCAATTCCACATCCTTGAACTACTTTCTTTGATGCAACGAGCGAATGTGCGCCACCATCGCGTGAATCTGCTGCTCGCTGAGCGAACTCTTGAACGAAGGCATTCCGCCCTTGCCATTGGCAATGACTTGAGCGAGTTCCGCATCGGGCAGCTTCTGGACTACCGCTGAGCGAAGATCCGGAACGTTCATGCTTTTACCAACCTCGGAGCCACCTCCGTCTGGACCGTGGCACATTGCGCATTTCGTCCTAAAGGTCGCACCGCCGGCCGCACCGTCTGGACCAGGACTCGCCTGTACAATCGAGACAACAAAAAGCGTGAGGCCAACAAAAAGCGCCAGCAGAATTGTGGAGGCAAACATCACATGGCGTTCAGTCTTGTCTTGTTTCATGGCTTTCCTTTACTTGCAATTTTCCCTTCTAGCTCCGGACGCTTCCCCGTCCCAAGGAGCAGGAATTGTTAACTTAAACTGAGCTTTGAGATCGGCAGGTCCCTCACTCGCTTGCCGGTTGCAGCGAAAATCGCATTGCAGAACGCCGCCACAAATGGCGCACTCCCGGCTCGCCGACGCCCGCTGGACGAGCATCGCCAATGCCCGACCTAATCGACGCCGGATCCCGCGCGCCCGTTGTCGTCGGAGCCCAGATGCGCACGTTTTTCCATTTCTAGAATCACCGCTGAAAAATCTTGCTCCGCTCCTTCGTCCGATTGCCTCGCATTGATCTCAAAAGCAGCATCCGCGGCGGGCATTCGTGCGCCAACGGCAGCCGCGAGATTGAGAATCAACCCGAAATCCTTGTTCATCAGCCGAATCGGAAATTGCGGGCTGTAGTCGCTCTTCATCGCTCTTTGCAGTTTGCCCACGTGCGCTGGAGCGACCACTGCAGTCTGGGACAACACTTCCAGCAAGCGATTGCGATCAAGACCGGCCTTCTCCCCGAGTGCGACGGCTTCGGCAATCGCCTGCATTCCTATTCCCAGTAGAGTGTTCACCACGAGCTTCATCGTCGCTCCGGAGCCGCTTGGCCCAAGATAAAAATACTTCTTGGCGATAACGCGAAAGATCGACTCGGCAGCGTCGAAGCATTCCTTGTTTCCGCCCCCGAACAGGGTCAGCAACCCATTTTCGGCGGCAGGGGTGCTCCCCGATATGGTCACGTCCAGAACCTCCACTCCGCGCTCCAAACCAAGTCTCGAGAGTTGCTGTGAGGTCTCTGGATACACCGTGCTCAGGTCGATCACCAGCGAGCCGCGCTGCGCATTGGTGAACACGCCGTCACATCCTGTATGAATATCCAGGACAGCTTCATCGCTTGGTAGGCAGGACAACACGACGTTGCAACCGGAGGAAAGCTCCGAAATGCTCTGCGCGACGTTGCCGCCATATTGAATTAGTTCCTCTGTTTTGCTGTGGTCCCTGTCGTAGGCCGTCAGCTTGAAGCCGGATTCAAGCAATCTCCGGGCGATCGGCCGGCCCATGTAGCCGATCCCGACAAATCCAAGCCTGCTGTTTTCCTGCGTGATTGGTTTCATGACGAGTCGCCCAACTTCCGCGCTGGTCAAAAGCACGTGTTGTACCGTTTCGCGAAGGGAACTGAGCATTCATGCAAGATATTGGCGGCAAGGAGGATACGGAGTTAAACAGGCAGGACTTGAGCCTCAGCTCGCGATAGTTGCGTGTCGAATCTCTTGGACACTGTCAGTCTGTTGGATTGCATTGGTACTAACGCGACCTTGTTGTGGAATTGCCCGTCTATTCAGATGAGACGTCTCGGCTGGGAATGCGTCGGGGATTTTCTAGGAGGTTGCTGTCCAGGCGAAATCGACCTTTCAGGCTTGCACATCGGGTTATGCTCATCCTCGGAATGGCCGGTCCCGCTGTGGCTCAGGACAATGGGGTACAGCAGCCCTCAGCGCGTCAGCAGCTTCAGCATATCCATACGCCGCAATCGACCGACAAGGAGCTTGAATCACCTTACGAAAGATCGTCGGCCACAAATCGGTCACCTTTGCTCCAAAAAGCAGCAACCCTATCGATCCGCGTCACAAATTCGGGAGTTAAGTCGTTGAATACGCTACAATTTAATCGGAGGAGTGGGTGAGCGGTTGAAACCGGCGGTCTTGAAAAATTAAATCGCCGATTCGCTATCTAGTAGAAAACTCAACTAAATCCCTTTGCCAGCCGTAAGATAGCGACGAATTCAATTTTCTGGAGTTTGCTGATTTTTGCCTGTTTTGCGCCAGCTTTAGTGACAATTTGGTGACAGTCGCGGGTTTTAGCCCCTCGCGCACGTGAGTGTCACACGCTCAGATTGTCGGTCGTCGTTTTCGTCTTCTCGGCATCATCTTCGTCCCGCATTGCCCTCAAGAATGCACCTCCCATAGCCGGGTCGATCCGATCGGCTTCCGCTAATGCCCATTTGCTCCACCGCTCGAATGGCTCCGTTCCAGAAGGGCTGGTGCACTCGTACGCTAATCGGATTGCTTCGACGTACCTCCTTATTACCCCGGCTTGCTGAAATGCCACAGCATCCTTAAGGAGGCGGTCGATCCGGGCCTGCTCAAGCCGCTTCAGTCGCTCGCGTTCGCGACGTTCCGCTTCAAGCTTGCGCTTCCGCTCTTCCTCTTCGAGTTCGGCTTTCCGTTTAACACGCCATTGATAACGGCGGAGAGCACTCTCACGGTGCTGAAGCTCACCAGTCAGGATGAGCTCCACCGCAATCTCCGTAATACGGCTTTCAAGTTTGCCTTTATCGTCGTCCTGCCAACTGATTCTCTCGTTTTCCGAGCTGAGACTCTGAAGGATCGAGAACGACAGTTTTGTATCGTTTGACTCATCCGGCTTGGTCGCACCATAACCACGTCGAGTATGTTCTTTAGTCCGAGCTAGTCTTATACCAACATGTTGCTGATAAAAGGTCAGATGAATGCTACGCGCATCTCGGCTTACAGTAGGTCTGCCGTTCATTCTTGCTGCCGCTAAAAGCACGGTATTCAATATGCAGAGCCTTCTACGTTCGAAGGTCATTTGGAACAGTGGAGCGTCCCAAGAATAACCAGTGGCAAGCTGCTTTTCTCGCCGTTTTTCATCTTCCTTTAAAAGGCGTTCAATTGTGTGATGCCAGTCGCGAACGTCTCTTGGGACCGACAACTTTCCCACGAGCTTAGAAATACGCTGACGCACTGCTTCTATTGGCTCGTGGAATTCCGGAGGCTGGGGAAGAGGAGCCAGAAGGTCCTCTTTACTCCATTCCTGGTACCAGTAATTGCCGCCTCCTCCTACAACTACCTCGTCATCCATACCGGGCGGACGTTCCGAGAATGACGGTTGATACGCACTCTTTCCCGCTTCCCTTTTTGCCCAGTAACCGCGGTCCGGTGTAGGAATCGCTGCTCGCGCACAGGTCTTCTTCAGAGCCACATCCGAAATGCCGAACCGGACCGAGAGATTCTTCATCGGTTCGGACCAAACGAGCTCGAAAAGGTCCTTCCTGGTAAGCCGTTGAACCATCGTAGTCTCCAAGAGTCAATTCATTGAGTTGGGAGCTGGCGTCCTTGAGCAGCATTCCAGACCCAGGGCGCGCCAACACTATAGGCTCTCCTTGTCGAGGCTATTAAGTAGAAGCTCTCAGTAGGCACTCTCATGTAGAGGGTATTAGTAGAGGCTCTCAGTAGACACTCTCATGTAGAGGCTATTAGTAGAGGCTCTCAATAGGCACTCTCACGTAGAGGCTATTAGAGACTCTCTTAGCACCTGACGATATCTGACGATTGTCTGACGATTGGTCATAGCTAGTAGAGTTCCTTAGTAGAGGCTCTCAATAGGACACTCTCATGTAGAGGCTATTAGTAGAGGCTCTCAGTAGACACTCTCATGTAGAGGCTATTAGTAGAGGCTCTCAGTAGACACTCTCATGTAGAGGCTATTAGTAGAGGCTCTTAGCAACCTGACGATATCTGACGATTATCTGGCGAATCTAAGTCGAGTCTTATAGAGGGGTCCAAGAAGACTAGGCAGTCTCACATACTGTCTAGCCTAGACTCTCTAATTCCGGTTCTTAGTATTTGCGTTAGGGGTTTATAGGAGGTTCTAAACAATACGTTGAATCCTTTTCAGTCTTGCTACCACCCAATTCTTCTCTGTACGTCTGTAAATGTGCTCTAGAAGGGTTCTTTAGGCCTTTACAGAGCCTCCGCATGGTGGCCCGCCTAACTAACCACAACGCCCATAACTAGGGTCTAGTCAAGACATAGTACGTCGAGCGTCCTTTCCCCATGCGTACGATTAGCTGTAGATCGACTAGGCCTTTGAAGTCTTGGTTCGCTGTTTCCTTGCTAATGCCTGTTCTTGCTGCCCACTCTCCACTTGTGATCCTACTGTGCTGATCGATGATGTCCAGCAGCTGCCGCTGCCTGGGGCTTAATTGAGTCAGAACAGTCCGGCTTGTTCTTATTTGAACTGGCGTCAATTCGCGACCATAGAGAGTGACTGCAAAAAACCCCTTATCGTAGTCAAAGTCCGGTTCTCTCAGCCCATACTCATTCAATCGCATTGGCATCGACGGAATGCCGGAACCTCTCTCTTCCATATAACCCAATTGATATGCGCTATCTGCAACTCGCGGATTCCGTTTAAGGGAAACGACGTTGTAAGAGCGAATCATAGCCAACGTTAGAGGGGGAACAGGGTATCCGGGACTCTTTACAATGATTCGATCGCTGAACATTTGAAATGTAACGTGTGCACCTCTCCGGTAATCTCTGTGCACCAAAGCATTTACTATCGCCTCTCTAATAACTGTCCAAGGAAACTCCGGCCCCCTAACTCTTTTTGATCCTCGGATACGAGGGACTCTTCTAACGTGCTTATCAAAGAATTTCTTCAAGGTATCTAGAACGACAGAGAGAGGACCACTGATATCTTCCTGATCGATAAGTCTCTCAATCGATGTTCCGCCTTCTGGTGGACCACTGAAGCAATCGGCCTTGATTTTGCACTGGGGCTCAAATAGGTCTGGCGTCTTTCCAAAAAGCACAAGCCCAGCAAGGGTCGGTCTCAACATACGATCAGAGTCCTCAACTACGAACCCTGCTTTTCCAAGGAAGTCCCACAGTTGCCCCGAAGGGATTCGATACCTTAGGCGGCGAGCAACAAGATACTTGCGGATAGCTTCCTCCGATAAATCGTCCTTTGTCGCATCTGAGATAGGCCGATTCTCCTCATACGCCGGCCCTGTAAAGACATCTGTGATCGTGCCTGATTTTTCAGGTTTTTTCTCATAGAACTCAATGAACTCCCTATTCGCTTGTTCGATTCTTTTTGTCAGATCGTGATCGAAGAAATCTACTTTCACTCCGTGATCTTGCAGGTATGCTATTCCTCTTCCGTGAATGTCCGGATTGGGATCTGGAATTCCAATCACGACCCTTGATACACGTTTTTCAGCAATCCTGTGAGCGCATGGCCTCTTGGGCGGTTGGCGCTTTGAGCATGGCTCAAGAGTGACATAGAGGGTTCCGCCCTTTGGGTCCTTGTTTGGTGCTGCTTTTTCTAGAATTGTGAATTCCCCGTGCTCGCCAGCGGAGTATTTTCCCCTATGTGCCCGCGCTATCTCTTTACCCCTTCTGTTCACAAGCACTGCCCCAACACTCGGATCAGTCTTGTTCGTGTGCTCTGACCGTGATAGGAGCATCTCTGATATCGCTGTCTCCATGAACCTTCTATCTACTTCACGACGGAATGGAGTGCGGCTTCTGGCAGAGAGTCGGCGCTGTGACTTCTTTTTGGCTGGCCTCTGAGACTTTTTTCTGTTAGCGAGCTTTGTCCGGCCGTGATATTTCTTCTTCATACGGGCTGATGCGTTGGAGTCTAACGAACCTGTGCAGTCAGAACAAGTGTGCAACAACCACAGTCTGCGCGAACAGGGCAAGCGGGGTACTTTCCATTAAACATGCCTACACCATCCTGTGAGCCTAGATTTTTAGGTGGCTGAGTATTCGATGACGCTTTTCTTCTGCGGCAATGTCCTGTTGCAGGGCGCGCCGTTCGCACTTGCTGATCGACATGATGAACTCGGAAGTTGGGATTAGGGTAGGAGACGCGGGAAAACCAGCTTACGATTTCTTGTTCCACAAGTCCATAAGCGCGATTAGATTCCTGTAGTTATTAGGGCGTTCTACTGAAACGAGACTGCTGCATGGGATAACTCTTTGGCTCTGTATCCGCGATTGTGAGCGCATCGGACTATAATTAGGAAACAAGTATGGCAAGCCAAACTAGCCAGAAACGGAGAATTTGGACAGGAAGAGTTGTGGATTTTCTTCGACGAATTCCGCATCGCCGTAGAAAGCCCTATGATTGCCTTCAGATTTGCGCGTACTTTCCTCGACCGCCTCGACCGAACGAGACTTGCGAGTTTTTTCCTGAACCAAAAGAAGGCGAAAAAACTATAGCAGCCGGGAGTAGAGGTTGGATGCAGTTGACGGTTCAAGACCTTGTCTTCCTCCGAGAAGTTGCTATCGGCATCGATGAAGAGACGCTTGTTTCGGTTCGCACGTACGAGAACACACATCGAGAGTTCGCGAGATGCCCCTGGTGCGCCGCTTTGAGATACGAACAGCATAAACCGTCGTGCTTTCGCGCAAGTATTCTCTTTGAGCCTACGTGGTACGAATTTCTGACTGGCCGGAATAAGGAGAGTCGAAAAACACCGGGCCGATTGAGACTCGAAGAGTTTTGGGCAGAGGACAGGTGACACCGGACAAGTGGAGTTGCGCCGGGAAGCACATTTTCATTGTTTCTTGTCCCACAAATCCATGAACAGTTTGACCGTCCCTGGCCCGTGCCCTGCGTAGTGGTTGTTTGCGAAAGCGAATAGCTTTCGAATCTTTTTGTTGTTCACCATTTCCTTCAAGAGATCGACCCAATTTCTCAAATCGCTGGTGCGGTCGATGACAGTCTTGTCCCATGTCGTGGTCTGCTTCTCTATCCCCTTGCGGTCGCCCAACCAGCGGACATAAGCAAAGTCCGCTGTTACCAGATCGAACTTTTGTTTTAGCTCCCACGGTCGCGGCACAAACGATGTGTCGGTCAATGCCAAAGCAACGTTATGCTCCCGCAGCACATCCGCGAATCTGGCATCCAGCCAAGTCTTGTTTCGAATCTCGATTACGAATTCGTGATTGGCAGGCAGCTTCTTCAAGAAGGGAATCAGCACGGCGAGGAAACTGTCTTGCTTTGGGAATTTCCAGCGGTCGAAATGCGGGAACTGAAAAACCATCGGGCCAAGTTTTGGACCTAGAATATCCATCGTTTTCACGAATTCGTCCAACTCAGCCCCACAGTCCACCAGAACTTTTTCATGGGTGATTACTTGCGGAACCTTCGCCGCGAAAACAAAGTCTGGCGGCGTCTTCTCGTTCCACTTCTCAACTGTCGCGGCAGAAGGTGTGCCATAAAACGTGCTGTCCACCTCAACCGTTTGAAACTGAGTTCCATAGAACTTGAGATAGTCGGCGGACTTCATCCCCGCTGGATAGAAACTGCCTTGCCAACCGTCCGCTGTGAACGACGAAGTACCCAGGAGAACTCCGGGCAGAGAGTACGGACGCTCGATCTTCGGCTCCGGTGTGAGTTCGGCTGCTTCCTCCAATTTCTCCATCTGAAACAGGGTCGGCTGGCGAATCGGAGCAATTTTTGGACGCGAAGATTTCACGGCTCTACTTCTTCCCGAGAAATACATCCAAATCAATATCACCAAAGTCTTGCGGATTGTCGGCTCTTGTTCTTTGCAGTGCCTGTTCAAGCTCCGCTCTGTGACCCTTTAGTCGCTGAAATAGCAGGTGAGTGTCGCCCACGAGATCAACCGAACTCGAAGGTGTCAGCGTGCGAATAAACTGCCAATCCGAAACATCAGCCGGAGTAATATGTGCCGCGATATTCGCGTCAATGTATTGCTCGACTGGCTTCTCGCCGTGTAATTGCAGTGCGGCTCGTTTTGACACGATCCGGGCCTCGCGTTCAGTTGGAACATCTTTCCATTCCAGCTTCATGGTTTGGATAATGGTTCTGTCAAGTTCGTTGACCAAGGCGTTCACCGCCCACACTTGCCGCATGTTGGCATGTTGAATGGTGTGTTGGAGTTCATGGGCCAACGTCATCGTCAGACCCACCTCATTGGCGCAAGTACTGCCGTGGAGGTAGATTGCGTAATCAAACAGGAGGTTGGCACCGACTGAGACTGAGTTCTTGAGTTCGGGTGGGTAGAAGTCGTCAGTAAAAGTGTTTTTCCTAACGACGGTTTGGAGTCCCCGATTAGCAGGTCCAATGTCTGTTTTGAAGCGCGACCAATCAGCATCATCCAAAAAGCACAACACACTCGACGGGAGATTATCACCAAAGTAGTTCAGCACACGTTCCGCCGCAGGTCTCTGCTGTCCGTTGACCGCAGCATCTTTGGCTTTGACCTTGATTACCCTCATGTCGGTACTATGGAATTCCCACCTTGGTTCTAAAGAAACCATTATTTTGTACGATGTGCCGTCATTCAGGGCCAGAGTGAGTGTGTGACGCATGAATTGGCCAAGTGTTGTTACGAGGTTTAACGGGGTGATAGTTCCGCTTATGCCGTTTTTATCGATACGGTATTCGATGTTTGCCTTATAGCTCTGTCCACCGGGGGCAATAAAGGTCGCAGTTTCTCTCTTGTCGTAAGGCATCGATCCCCTTTCCATGTCTGCGAATGATCCATCAAGGCCATGCCCGACCTTTAAGAATCACCGTGCTCTGCCGTATCTAGTCACCTTTCCGTCCACTACGTTCGCCAGATAACGTCCTTCGCTAAGGAATTGCATGACCTTTTTGCCGGATCGCGCCAACTGTGCCCAACGGGACTTGGTTTCAGGATTCTGTTCAAGCCCGCGAATTTCGTGCCCGTCGAAAGTGAAATCCACCTGCCGCAAACCACGCTTGGGAGTCCGACGAACAGGGTAACTTTCTCCGCCAACCTTGACGGCCTTGGCGTTTTCCACGAGGGCTTGCCGCCAGACTTCGATAAGCGTTTCCTCGAATTTCGTCATGGCCTAGTTGATAGACCGCTATCACGTGCTGCCGGATGGCCAGTGGTGATATGAGAGTTGCGCCGCGCTACAATGTTTAATACCAAATGCACAACCGCCAAATAACCCACGCCCCGGTCACGCTCTTCCTCGGGGCCGGTGCCAGCAAGCCCTTCGGCAAGATGCTCATGGCGGAATTCATCAACTCTTTGTACGCAGACAAGACGTTTTCTGCAAGTCCGCTGTTCAAACAGATTGCTCAGGAGAACTCGGATTTAGAGTACTTGTTCGAACAATTAGAAAGCTGGGCCGAGAAGCGTTACGTCGAGCGCAATGTTGGAACGCCAAGTATATACGGAGCGCCGAAGGAACTTGTTGCCCATGCCCGAACGCTGCTCGTTGAGCTGCGAAAAAAGGTGTTCCATGCGTATAAGGACATCGACGGAACCAATAGCTCCAAGCTACTTCAGGTCTTCAACGAATTGCTGGGCGGAATTTTCGAGACACTGGATGAAAAGCGCTATCCACTTTTGATATTCACGACAAATTATGACCCGGCAGTTGAAGCATTTTGTGCTCGGTCGAACGACTATGAGCTTGAGGATGGCTTCGCCAACGAGGCTGGCAATTGGGTCTGGCGCAGGGAGAGGTTAGACAACTTTGAGCGAGCAGGCAACAAGAAGCATGTCGTGCTCATCAAGCTCCACGGGTCGGCCAATTGGGTAAAAAGAGGGGGTCGAATACTTCGCCTGCCATTTCCTATTTATGAAGGGGAAGACTACGAGAACGTTCTCATTTACCCGGCAACGAGAAAGGTAGCGTTAGACGATCCCTATTTCACTGGTTACGATTATTTCCAAAGGACGATGGATGCTTGTGGTTGTTGTATCGTCATTGGGTACTCTTTTAGGGACTACGACGCCCTAACGAAGTTAGCCTCAGCGTCGGCATTCAATCCTCGGCTCAAGGTGCTTGTCGTTGATCCCCAACCCGAGAACATCAGGGAAAAACTTTCCGAGAAAGGCATCCGTTGCACGGCTGCACAACAGACGTTCGGGAAAGATATCGCGTACATGCATGAGGTAGCCAAGCACATAAATGAAGCCGTTAAGAGCGCGGGGATCGAACAGCCAACCGCCACGGCGGGCACGGCACCCTAAAACAACAACGCCGGAAGACGTAGTGCTTTACGAAGAGGAGCCTAATGACGATTGCGGTGGGGATCGTGGCACAAGGGGGCATTGTTGTAGCCGCTGATACAGAGGAGTCTAGCGGGTATATGAAAAGTAGTGAAACGAAGATTCTCTCCGTTCTCGGCGGCGTGCAACTAGGGAAGCAAACTAAACCCAACGTTGCTACAGGAGCCTGCCTGATTTCGGGGGCCGGGGATTCGGGGTATGTGACCGCATTGATGTACGAGTTGGCGGATGTTTTCTTAGACCAGAAGACTTTGGTCGATAAGCCGCTTCAAAAAGCATTTCAGGCGTGCATAAAGAATTTTCATGCCGAACACATCATCCCATTTGCAGGCTATCCAAGAGTAGACAGGCCAAGCGTTGAGATGTTGATTGCGTTCAATCGAAAGCACAGGTCAGGATTGTTGATCAGTGAAAAGTCAGCGCTCTTTAAGAAGATGCCATACAAGGCCGTTGGAGCAGGCTCTATTTATGCCGAGATTTTGCTTCATCGCCTGTGGGGTCACGCCGACGTGAAAAGCACGCAGATTTTGGCGGCTTATGTCGTGTTCATGGTCAAGGAATCCATTGAAGGCTGTGGAAAGTACAAGCAAATCACGACCCTGCACGGCTCCACTATCGTTCCAATGGAAGAGAGTTCAATGTTGATGCCAGCGGAGCATCCTGTTTCGCACATGCCTTGGAATGAGATCGACGACCTAGAACGAGAATTCCGTACTACTTGGGCAGGCGCAGAGAGGGAAACGATTTGGAAACTTGTAAAAGAGCACGCTTAGTGCCGCCCTCGTATGAGAGCGGCCAGTTTTACGCGGAAAGCCGAAAGCGATCCGCGCCCTCTCGGAAGGTTACAACTTCTACAGCACCAGCATTCCGGTGCTTCGCCAATTTAGTCATCTGTCTATCGAATTCCGCTACAGAAATGGGAGACCATCCCCAATCAATACCGTGATAGTTCAGAATGTGCCAGTAGCCGGGTCTTACCCAACCGTCCACGTCCTCACCACCAGAAATCTCACGGCAATCTACCTCGAAGAAATCTATCTGCGCTTGCAGAGGATAATAAGATTGATTCTTTCCCAAACGTGCTTGCTGGTATCCCGCCGTGATTACGGCGTTCTTGATGGGGTCAGAGAACTGATAACCCGGATAAGCGTAGGACGGAATTTCTTCGTCAAGGCGCTCCTTGATCCACCGTTTGGACTCCTCAGCTTCGCGTTTCGGGTCTGCCTCTATTTGTTCTGGCAGATGGGTTACGCTATGGGCACCAATTTCATGTCCTCGTTGAATCATTTGTTTAAGAAACCGATTGTCCCGTTCACTCCAATTAATTTTCCACCAAGTCGGCTGATGGTGCATGGGGTCGGCATTGGCAATCAAGAAAAATGTAGCGCAGAACCCGTGCTGGTCGAGGATGGGCACTGCTTGTTCAAACTGGCATCGCAGCCCGTCGTCAAAAGTTAGAGAAACAACTGCTGGACCGTTCACTGTCGTACCTCAATTCCACGGACGGGCTGATGCCCCCGAATGCTTCAATACGACGCTGGCAAAGGCGTCGGCTTCAGTAACGTCGGCTATGGACTTGCAATTGAACGTGGATGCTCCGTATTTGACCTTCATAAACATCATATAGGAGGGAGCAGACCAGGTAAATCAACGAAGAGGGCAGGTTACATTCAGGGGGCAAGGAGTCATGTTAAAATTCGGGAGGATGAGCCTTGCTCTATAGGTAGATTCCGTCATGGCAACCACTGTCACATTCCCGAAAGAAGGTGAAGGATTCAGGGCTGATGTCAAGGTCGGCGATGACATCCATTTGGTTTTGATGGCCACCCATACCGCTGTTGGCCCGGTCATGGGCATCTACGACGCCAGAGTGAAAAGGTGGTGGCCAGAGCGCCAGTGGGCGGACGATATCGACGATGCCAGGGCAAAAGCCGAGGCAGCCGCCCGCAAATGGTATAGGTATGTTGGTCGCAAAGAGCCGTTTCCCGCTATCACATGGGAGCCGACTGGTTAGCGTGGTTTTGGCCTCAGTGACGGCGCACAGCCTGCGGGGAGGCCCGCATGGATAAGAAGCCTGAAAATTACTACCGCGTGTTTGCCCCCGGCGTTCCCAATTATGGTGATGTGTCCGAGCGGTTGAGCGAAGCCGACGCTCAGAGCCGCAGGCGGGAAATTCTGATGGCGTATCCAGCGGCGACCGTGCGGATCGAAAAAACGGATGAATCGGGACGGGCGAAATAAGTCAAAGGCGTGGGCAATGTAGGCGTATAATTTATTTTTGGTAGATCGGCCCAGGAGAGAAACATGAATGTGCCTTGGCAGAATCAGACCGAGGAGTGGCGCGGAGAACTGAAAAGGACCATCGAGGAATTTCACCGCAGAAGACCTGAATTGTTCGACCACACCGAAGAACCCATTTGCATCCCCAACTCGAACGGCCTTGGCGTTTGGATCGGAGTCAAGTCGGTCCACGCTAGAAATCGCCTAGAATCAGTGCACCGGCTCGTGTTTAGCAGATTCGCGCCAGAGGCTCGGTACACAGACAATGCTGGCTTGGAATGGGTCCATTTTGGTTACTTTCACCCTTCAGCTCGACCGGAGAAGATCGGGCCGGGTGTTCGCTTTGTGGATGCGGCCTAGTACAAGGAGAAGACGAAACCGATTGATGACAATTCGATGACAGTTTTTGATTATTTCCCAATAAAACCGCAAAAATTCAAAGCCCTTTCAAGGCTAAGGTACGGGTTCGATCCCGTTAGCAGCTACTAAGTAATCGCTCCTACGGCATTCAAGGAGCCGCCTTTGAGCTACATCGAAAAACATCTGTTTTTGGCGGGTGCAAAGTTGTCAGTCTTGACCTAGGCTTGGCAAGAAGTTACGGAGCCGCCTGCAGAAGGGTTTTTGGCGGATTGCTGAGCAGCACGCCGGACAGTTCCTTCACCAACTCCCAATGTCTCGCCTATCTTCGCCCAAGACGCGCCAGCACGCCGCAGGGCAGCAATTCTGTGGGAGTCCACAACCACCCGAGGGCGACCCAGGCGCTTGCCTTTGGCCTTCGCTGAGGCTAACCCCGAACGAATGCGGTCCCTTATCAGCTCTCGCTCGAACTCCGCAATTGAGGCAAAGATGCCAAACACCAGCCGCCCATTGGGCGTGGATGTGTCCACCCCCTCATGCAAACTCACAAATTCAATTCCGAGCGCCCGAAACTCCTCCAGAGCATTGACGAGTTGCCGAAGGCTGCGAGCAAACCGATCGTACCTATAGACGACCACCGCGTCCACGAGTCGTCTGTGACAGTCTCTCAATAGACGATCCAAAGCTGGACGACGTTCCTTCGCGCCGCTAATTCCTGTATCGACGTACTCGCCCGCGATACCCCACCCGCGGCTCTCGCAGTACTTATGAATCTCCTCAAGCTGCATCCCTGGATTCTGACCGTTGCTCGTGCTAACCCTTGCGTAGATCGCTGCGCGTTTCATACCTGATCCTCTGTTTCTGCCTACCTTGGTCGCCCTCGCATTCTCGCCCAGCGCGAGAGCTGTTTACTTGAGTGCTTGCGAGCGCGCGTCAGTCCTCCCAATCGCGCCCATGCCTGCCTCTCCTCCGGCGTGGATCTCTTTGCGCGGGCTTCTCCACCTAATCTTCCAAGCGCGACGGCGTGGGGATTCTTCATTGTATGTTTATCTTACTTAACGCTAAGCAAGTTTGTCAAGGTAAATCGAGAGCGATAGACAAAGAGTGTCGAGTGGTGAGACCCAGCCAGGTCACTCAATGAGTTATGTTCTCGAGTGCCGTGGAATTCCGTCATTCACAATTCTGCGGATCGCCTCCATCGGAATGAGTACTCGTCTGCCATTCGAACGGACGGGATTCGGCTCCTGAACAGCATCGCTCGAAGCGATGAGAGGTCTGAGACCCGGTAGCCCAGCCGCTTCCGGGATGCTTACTACGAGTGGTTAAGGTTCCGGTAGGGGGATGACCGTTTGTACGATGGAATTTGGTCCCGCTGATGCATGCTTCATCAACTCTCTGGCCGTGCCTTAAATCATGCGTATAATCAGATCCCTTATGAATACGTTCAGCATTACCGGCTTCGCTCCGACCGTGCACTTGAGTTCAACATGAAACATCGCGACTTCCTTTGGAACACTGAAACGTACTATTGCCTTATCTCGTATCTGGTCTAAAGGGTGTGGGTGGTAATTTGGATCCACGGCAAAAAAGGCAGCCGATGTCAGCACGAAAATGTTTTCGGCCAAAATATTTTCCGTCGCTTGCAGTTTTTTGTTTTCTTCCGAAATTGCCATAACCTATTCGTCTCAACTGAGACGGTCTTAAGTACAAGGCCTGGCCCCTGAGATGGATATTCGGCTTCGTGTTGTGCCCAGACTCGGACTCCGCTTTCCGCTGCTTCGTCGCGGCGTACTCGCTCAGGCCGTTCCAGCCAATGACGTGATGCCACTAGGCCTTAAGCGCACGTGAGCCAATCATCCAGGTTAACTTTCCCGTAGCTTTATGTCTTGCCTGGACGTGGGCCCATTGCCAAGCGTTCAATTGGAACAAAAGTTTGGAATGGAACACAAGCACTAGTCTAAAGTATTGATAAGAAGGAACGTTGGTAGGGGCGTGTGGGGATCGAAACGACAAGTACTCAAATAAGGTTTGTGCCCTCAACGCGTTGCAGCCACCTACGCCGGCCAACTGGAACAAATGGAACAAGCTTGCAGCTTTACCTGAATCCGAGGCGCGGAACCTACCGCCCTATTGGCGGTTTTGGCAGGGACAGCTACTACCGTATGCACCGCAAGCGTGCGCTATATACGAAACTTGCAAAGGCCTTATTTCTTAAGGCTTTACGTTAGGTTGTTGATTCCACGGTTGGGGACGTAGTTCAGTTGGTTAGAACGCTGCCCCGTCGCTGGTTAGAATCCTACACTGTCACGGCCAATTCCCTCCCCTATTCGACAGAACGCGCGGGAAATCGGCATATATACATGTATATAAGAATGCTTTCCCACTTTCCCACAGCCGCAACAACAACAAACGTTCTCCGGTTACATATCAAATGGCGCGACATGGGAAGCTCGAGTTACATTCTCAAATGGCTTGACGCGGATTACGATGGAATCATCACCTACGTGGGGCTGCGGTCCGGAATGGATGAGTCAGCAACTCATCTCAGCGCTGGCTTTTAAGCCCACTCGCCGCAGGAGGGCCATCCTTTTTGACCCGGATAGCCTCGCGCTATTAACCAGCGAATCGATTTTGCCGAAGCGGGTTTCGACGGCACCACCGCCCACCTCATCCCCCTACCTGGTGCAGGGCTTGAAGATATTTCACTATGTCACCCCTCGAAAGCATTCCGATGAGGTTGCTTCCCAGCATGACAGGCATTTGATTAATTCCGTCCCGACCCATCTTTTCCATTGCTGTCCACAATTCTGCGTTGGGATCGATGCTGCTTAGCCTGTCGACAGGTATCATGGCTTGGGCCGCAGTGGTCGTCGCCCATGAGGGCCGAGGAGTCTCCTTTAAGTTATGCAATGTCAGCAATCCGACCACGTGGTCTCCCCGATCCACGAGGAAGCACCGCCGACCGTGTGTAAGAACCTCCTGGTCTACCAGCTTTTGTAATGAAATGTCTCCTGACACGTGGGTGCATGCATCTCCCATCACCTCTGATACCTTGTGGCCGACTAATAGACCTTGCACCACTTGCTGCTGGACTTGAGCTCCGGCTGCGCTTTCGAGGAACCAGCCGATAAAGGCCGTCCACAATCCATTGCCAATGCTCTCCCTCAGTACTTGCCATACGCCGACAATGATAAATAGAAATCCGAAGAATCGGCCCGTGCTGGCGGCGATGAGTGTAGCTTGCCGAAAGTTCTTCGAAACTCCCCAAACGATGGCCCGAAAAACTCGCCCACCATCTAACGGAAATCCTGGAATCAGGTTGAACAATCCCAGCATGCCGTTAATGAGCGCGAGATACTTGGCTACCGCCAGGGCCGGCGTGATGTTCACAAGCAACGGTTCCAACAAGAAAAAGAGCCCCGCCAGTGCCAAGCTAGTGAGCGGCCCGACCACAGCAATTAGGAATTCTGCGCTGGCGCTCGGGGGTTCGCCTGCGATCTGGGATACGCCGCCAAAGATGAACAGCGTGATCCGATGTACCGGTATCTTGTAGCGAAGGGCGACCCACGAATGGGCGAGCTCATGCACAACGATGCTGCCAAAAAACAATACTGCCGTTACAGCGCCCATTAGCCAATATTCGACGGTCATCCCACGCTTGAATTCTAGCGGATAGTAACTGACTGCCAAGACCCAGGTGGTGAGGGCGGCGATCAAGAACCAGGAATAGTCCAAATCGATCGGTATTCCAAGGATGCGTCCAATCGGAACTGTGTGGCGAAACATAACTCACCTCACTTCTTCCCGATTCTTTAGTTTTACCGAAAGATGCTTTGGTCCAGCTGTGGCAGTTCCCATCGATTTCGCTCCTTCCCAGAAGTTCCCCCAAGCGGTCGCCTCAAGCAGCCGACTTGCGAGGAGGATGAGATTTCTTTTCCAATTTCTCCTCTAGGTATTCTTTCAGGACCACAGCATTGTTGTGCTCGGCGTCGTGCGAACTATAAACAAGCGCGACATTGCCCTGCTGCGCTGCATTGAGAATCGGGCGCAACGCATCTGGATTCGCGTTCAGTTCTCGGCGGTAGCGTCGCTGGAATTCCCCCCATTTCTTCGGATCATGATTGAACCACCGACGCAGGGTCGTGCTCGGTGCAACGTCTTTCAGCCACGCATCAATGCGCAGGGCGGTTTTCTTCATGCCGCGGGGCCACAACCGCTCGACCAAATAACGGGCTCCGTCGGCTGAACTGGCAGGTTCATAGACGCGTGTTAGTTTGATCATCGTATGCCTGTCTCCCTTCTTTACGGCTTCCTCCAACGCGATAGTTGCCGCCGGTGGGTAGGTGACTCTGGTTCCCTGCACGCAAGCCCCTACTCGTCGAACACACGGACAGTAGCACTGCCAACTAGGTTATGTTTCGTATGCCCTTCCAGGGCTGATGACTTGCATGACGAATCCAACGAGATGCGTGCTTTCTTTTCCTGCTTTCCACTCCCCACCTTTTCTTCCCACAAACTTCCGCCTCCTCGACTATCGAGAGGCCATCTAAGGCATTCCTCAAAGCAGTCATTTGCTTCGCACGATCCGTTCCGCAACGCGGATCGGCACGCTCTACATTTGATCGAGATCCGGCCTCCTGAGGCTCTTCCTGCCCTTCACCCGGAGCAGCGAATCTCGCCGACACCCGGTTTGCTTCTAACGGACACACCTTTGGCCCTCCGCGATGGCCCGATCGAATTCCTCGCTGTAGATCCTCTCCTGCTCGAAAATTCCTCTCTTCGTCACAGTCGTCATCGCCACCGCAGGACATTGCACTCCTCGAACACCAATGCAATCATGCTTGCCGATTGCCTTCACAATACAGCCGGTGGGCTTCACAACGGACATGAACGCATCCGCAATGCTGGACACCAACTCCTCCTGAACAATCGGTCGCGCGGCCATGGCATGAACGAGGCGCGGGATTTTTGATATTCCCACGATTTGACCGTTGGGTATGTAGCCGAAATGAATCTTTCCTCCATAGACCAGGAGATGGTGGGGACAAAGGGAGAAGAAATCGATGGCCGAAACCGCCACAAGCTCGCGGACCTCAGACCGAAATGTCTTCAGGATCGTTTCGGGTTTTACGCACACTCCCCGAGTAAACTCTCGATAGAACCGGGCTACTCTTTCCGGCGTCTCGCGAAAGTGTTGATTCTCAATGTCCATGCCCAATTCCTGCAGCAACAGTCTCACGATCTCCGCCAAGCGATCGCTCTGCGGAGTCGTCGCTTCAAGGCGTACAGCTAGAGGTATTTCTTCTGGCGTCAGCTCGAGCCGATCCTCCAATGTCGCCACTGCGGTCAAATCGGGCTTTCCATTTCCGTTGTTCACGTCAACTTTCCCCATACGTCACTATTCCTTCGCTACTTACCGATGGCCCATAGAAGCATGCCAGCCGACCCGCCCCCGACGAGTGGTCCGTAGGCCCAATCCGAGGCCCCTTGCACAACCCAGGTCTTGAGTAAAAATGAGATGGGGGCAGCTCCCTGCACCTCATCTCAGAAAAAATCCGCGCTTTAAACTCTGTCGGACAAAAAGAGAAGATTTCTCTTGGCTTTTAGAAGTGGAGTGCGCGGACCGACAGGCCGGCCAAGAGGGCTCCGATCAAGGGCCCAACGACGGGAATACCCGCGTAGCCCCAGTCGGAGTTACCCTTGCCGGCAATCGGAAGCGCTGCGTGAGCGATGCGTGGGCCGAGGTCGCGCGCTGGATTAATCGCATAGCCCGTGGGCCCACCTAGCGAAAGTCCGATCGCCCACACGAGGCATCCGACCAAATAGGGGCCGAGACCTGCCGCGATTCCGTTCACAGCTTTGGAAAAAATCGCGCCGACGATGAAGACCAGCACGAAGGTGCCGATAATTTCACTGATCAGGTTTGCCGCCGCGCTACGAATGGCCGGCGCAGTACAAAAGACCGCCAGCTTCAGCGAGGGATCCGGTGTTTCCTTCCAATGAGGAAGGAAATGCAACCACACCAGTATGGCTCCCACAATCGCTCCCAGCATTTGAGCTGCGATGTACGGACCAAGCTTGGAGTAATCACCCGACGAAACAGCGAACCCGAGCGTAACGGCCGGGTTGAGAAAGGCGTCTTTGCTTCCGCAGGCGATTGCGGCGAACACGCCAGCCATTACAGCGAGGGCCCATCCGGTGGTAATGACCATCCAGCCGGAGGCTTCACCTTTGGAACGTTTCAAAAGCACGCAGGCGACGACGCCGTCGCCCAGCAGTATAAGGATCAGCGTTCCTACAAATTCTCCCAAGAAGGGTGTCGTCGCCATTTTACTCTCCGTGAAATGCGTTCGTACTCTGCTTTCTGGAAACCTAGGCCACTGCCTTGAATCCCCGTTCGTCCACCCAGCCAAAGGACCGAGTCACCGCTTTTTTCCATTCGGCATATAGCCGCTCACGCGTGCTGCTTTCCATGTGAGATTTCCACACATGGTCCACTCCCCACTGTTTCCGCAATTCCCCCAAATCCTTATAGAAGCCGACGGCAAGCCCTGCGGCGTAGGAAGCCCCCAGCGCAGTCGTTTCCTTGATTAACGGCCGGATGACGTCGCGATTGAGAATGTCAGCTTGGAACTGCATCAGGAGGTCGTTCTCAACCATTCCGCCGTCGGTGCGCAGTGAGTCCAGCTTCTTACCGGAATCCAGTTCCATAGCCTCGAGTACCTCTCGGGTCTGGTAGGCCGTAGCTTCGAGAACCGCGCGCGCAAGATGACCCTTGTTGGCGTAGCGGGTAAGCCCGGCGATCACACCTCGAGCGTCGGATTTCCAGTACGGCGCGAAAAGGCCGGAGAATGCCGGCACAAAATACACGCCACCGTTGTCCTTGACGGTCCGCGCCAGAGCCTCAATATCCGAGCTCTTTTGAATGAGCCCCAGGTTGTCGCGCATCCATTGCACCAGCGCACCGGTGATGGCCACGCTGCCTTCGAGTGCGAACTGAGCGGGATTCTGGCCGAGCTTGAACGCAACGGTCGTGAGCAGCCCGTATCTGGAAAGAATCGGTTCGGTCCCCGTGTTCATCAGCAGAAAGCAACCGGTGCCGTAGGTGTTCTTCGCCTGGCCGGGTTCGAAGCAGGTCTGACCGAAGAGCGCCGCCTGTTGGTCGCCAAGGATTCCCGCGATCGGGATGTCTTTCACTTCCGCCGGCTGCGCCAGCCCATACACTTCACTGCTGGAAGCGATGCGAGGCATCATGGACTCCGGGATTCCAAACAGGTCGAGCTGCGCTTTGTCCCAGCTCAGCGTATTGAGATTCATGAGCTGCGTGCGGCTGGCGTTGGTTACGTCAGTCACGTGCACGCCGCCCTCTTGGCCGCCGGTGAGCTTCCACACCAGATAGCTGTCGATATTTCCGAAAAGCAGATCGCCCGCTTGGGCGAGCTCTTTGGCGCCCGGGACGTTGTTCAGAATCCACCGAATCTTCAGGCCGCTGAAGTACGTGGCCAGCGGCAGGCCGGTCAGCTTGCGGAAGCGATCTGGGCCGCCTTCGCGCGCGAA
>Ga0207107_1012_pt1 | contig 44583 bp, 47 predicted proteins | sample Alteio_BWMinHeat_75_FD_153555 | JGI IMG/M metagenome (GOLD analysis project Ga0207107, IMG submission 153555) | Enriched cells from forest soil in Barre Woods Harvard Forest LTER site, Petersham, Massachusetts, United States -... | ecosystem: Environmental > Terrestrial > Soil > Temperate forest >... | reverse complement strand
TGCGGCGTGTTTTTCGGCCAATTGACACAATTCCGCATCACCCCTACAATTTCTAAATCACCTGTGCCGGGGTAGCTCATTGGTAGAGCGCCGCCCTGAAAAGGCGGGCGTAGCCAGTTCGATTCTGGCCCCCGGCACCATTCGTGCGCTTTCTTCGGTGCGCCTGCAGCGGAATGCCAGTGGGTATCGCCTCAGGACCTGCCGACGCGGCTCGCAGAGGGAGACTTCCATGGCAAACGAGAGCAAAGATCAGCCAGTGCTGGGTCACATCGACCGCCTGGTCAAGGAAGAGGAACAGCTGTATGCCCAGTCTGCGCTCACGGATGATGACCGTGACCGCTTGGCGAAGATCAAGGTCGAGCTGGACCAGTGTTGGGATTTGTTGCGTCAGCGGCGAGCCTTGCGAGAGTTTGGGCGTGACCCGGAGCAGGCCAAGGTGCGCCCGGCGAAGGTCGTTGAAAACTACGAGCAGTAGCCCCCGGTCTGCAGGGGCGTTCTAGCCGCATTACCGTGCGGCGTGAAGGCTATCGAGCTCCAGATTCAATTCCAGTACGTTTACGGTTGGTTCGCCAAGGAATCCCAGGTCGCGGCCCTTCGTATGTCTCTGCACAAGCGCGCGGACATCTTCTTCCTTCATGCCACGGGAACGAGCCACGCGAGGAATCTGGAAATCCGCAGCGGCAGGAGAAATATCCGGGTCCAGACCTGATCCCGAGGCGGTCACCAAGTCGACCGGGATCGCAGCATTCGGATTCTCCGCCTGCAGCTTTTGCACGTCACCTTTTACACGCTCCAGCAGGTTCTTGTTCGTAGGGGCGAGGTACGAGCCGCCGCTAGACAGCGGATCATATCCGGTTCCCGCGGCAGAAGGCCGCGAGTGAAAATACCCAGGGCCAGTGAATGCCTGCCCAATGATTCTGGAGCCTACGAGCTTTCCATCCTTGTCGATAAGTTGCCCGTTCGCGCGGTCGCGAAAGAATAACTGCGCCAATCCCGTCATTCCTAGCGGGTAGATGAGACCGAACATCACGGTCGTCACCAACGTGAACCATACCGCAATGAGGAGATTTTTTTTCATGAAGCCTCTCAGACAAATCGCAGATACGTCAGGAACACATCGATCAGCTTGATCCCAATGAAGGGAGCGATGATTCCGCCGAGGCCATAGAGCAATAGGTTGCGGCGAAGCAACGCCGCCGCCCCCATCGGCCGATAGCGCACACCCCGAAGAGCCAGGGGAATCAGAGCAACGATGATCAGAGCATTGAAAATAACGGCGGATAAAATCGCGGACTCCGGGGTGCGGAGATGCATAACGTTCAGAACTTCGAGTTGAGGAAACGCGGCGGCGAACATTGCCGGAATAATGGCAAAGTACTTGGCAACGTCATTGGCAACCGAAAATGTGGTCAGCGCCCCGCGAGTAATCAGGAGCTGCTTGCCAATTTCCACGATTTCGATGAGTTTCGTCGGGTTGGAATCGAGATCGACCATGTTTCCGGCTTCCTTGGCGGCTTGCGTGCCGGTGTTCATGGCGACTCCTACGTCAGCCTGAGCAAGCGCCGGAGCGTCGTTGGTGCCGTCGCCAGTCATGGCCACCAGCTTCCCCTTCGCCTGCTCACGCTTAATGAGCGCCATCTTGTCTTCGGGCTTTGCTTCCGCGAGGAAATCGTCGACTCCCGCCTGGCGGGCAATCGCGGCAGCGGTCAGCGGGTTGTCACCCGTGATCATCATGGTGCGAATGCCCATGGCGCGAAGATGATCGAAACGCTCCTTCATGCCGCCCTTGACGATGTCCGTAAGCGCGATCGCCCCCAGCACGCGGCCGTTCTCAGCGACCAGCAGCGGCGTCCCGCCAGCATTCGAAATCTCACGAACGCGCACCTGGAGCTCCGCAGGAATGGCATTACCGCGGTTTCCGCACAACCGGGTAATGGCCTCCAGCGCTCCCTTGCGGACTTCGCGGCCGTCCAGGTCGACGCCGGACATCCTGGTTTGGGCGGAGAATGGGACGAAAATTGCGGGGTGGGTAGAAAGGTCGCGGCCACGAAGGTTGTAGCGCTCCTTGGCGAGCACGACGATGGATCGGCCTTCCGGAGTTTCGTCCGCCAGCGAAGAAAGCTGCGCGGCATCGGCAAGATGATGCTCGTCGATGCCGGGCGCCGGAAAGAATTGCGTGGCGGCGCGGTTTCCCAGAGTGATCGTTCCTGTCTTGTCCAGCAACAGCACATCCACGTCGCCGGAGGCTTCGACAGCACGCCCCGACATGGCGATGACGTTGCGCTGAATCATGCGGTCCATGCCGGCAATGCCGATGGCAGACAAAAGACCCCCGATGGTCGTGGGAATGAGGCAAACGAGAAGCGAGACCAGGACGAAGATGCTCTGCGGAGCGCCCGAATAGATGGCGAACGGCTGAAGCGTAACAACTGCCAGCAGGAAGATAATGGTCAGCCCGGCCAACAGAATGTTGAGGGCAATTTCGTTTGGAGTTTTCTGGCGGGAGGCTCCCTCAACGAGCTTAATCATCCGGTCCAGAAAGGTTTCGCCGGGATTCGACGTGATACGAACTTTGATTTCATCGGACAGAACACGCGTTCCCCCGGTAACTGCCGAGCGATCGCCGCCCGACTCCCGGATGACTGGCGCAGACTCACCGGTGATTGCCGATTCGTCTACAGACGCCACACCTTCGATGACCTCGCCATCGCCGGGAATGAATTCTCCGGCCGCGATAACTACGATGTCCCCTGAGCGCAATTTCGAGCTGGGTACGTTTTCGATCTTGTTATGGCACGTCAGCAGGTGAGCTTGAGTCTCGGCCCGTGATTTGCGCAGGGTGTCTGCTTGTGCCTTGCCCCGTCCTTCGGCCATGGCTTCCGCGAAGTTCGCGAAAAGAACCGTGAACCAGAGCCAGAGGGTAATTTGTAGGCCGAAGCTAAGCTGGCCTGCTTGATGAAAGGCGTTCCACCCAAGCTGCACAGTGGTCAACACGGCGCCCACTTCGACGACGAACATCACGGGGTTTTTGACCATCGTGCGGGGGGCCAGCTTGCGGAATGAGTCGGCCACGGCGCGAGTGAGAATCTTCGTGTCAGCGAGAGACTGTTTTCTAACTTGAGCGACTGGATCCATGGGAACCTCAGAAGGCCTTTCCTGCGGACATCAGCAGGTGTTCGAGAATCGGCCCCAGACTGAGGGCAGGGAAAAAAGTAAGCGCGCCCACGATCAGGATGGTAGAAACCAGCAAACCTGCAAATAGCCCGCCTGTGACCGGGAACGTGCCGGCCGACTCGGGAACGGTTTTCTTTCTCGCCAGACTCCCGGCAATGGCGAGCACCGGAATGATCATGAAGAAGCGGCCGAGAAGTTGGGCGACTGCAGTGCTTGTGTTGTACCACATGGTGTTGACGTTTAGGCCGCCGAACGCCGAGCCGTTGTTGCCGGTCGACGAGACGTAGGCGTAGAGCACCTGGGACAAACCATGCGGCCCTGGATTCGAAATGCTGGAAGCGCCGAATGGCTTCACGATGGCAACGGCCGAAAAGCCGAGAATGGTGAACGTCAGAATCAGAATCGCCAGCATGGCCATCTTGACGTCATACGCTTCAATTTTCTTGCCAAGATATTCCGGAGTCCGGCCCACCATCAGCCCGGCGATGAAAACAGCGAGGATGACAAATACCACGACGCCGTAGAGTCCGGCGCCTACTCCCCCGAAAACAACTTCCCCCAACATGATGTTGATCAGCGGGACCATGCCGCCAAGGGGAGTAAATGAGTCGTGCTGGCTGTTCACGGCGCCGCAACTGGCGTCTGTGGTTACCGTCGAGAAGAGAGCGGAATTCGCAATGCCGAACCGCACTTCCTTTCCTTCCATGTTGCCGCCGGAATGCATGGCGCTGGCATTCTGATTTACTCCGGCGAGCAATGGATTCCCGCGTGCTTCAGCCCAGTAGGCCGTCGCAACTCCGGCGAAGAACAGAAACGTCATCGCCGCCCACACCGCCCAGCCATGCCGTTGCGAGCCGGTCATACGGCCGAGGGTGTACGTGAGGCCGGAGGGAATCGCGAAAATCAACACCAGCTGGAAGAAATTCGAAAAGGGAGTGGGGTTCTCGAAAGGATGGGCGCTATTGGCGCCAAAAAATCCGCCGCCATTGGTGCCGAATTCCTTGATGACTTCCTGCGATGCCACGGGACCCTGTGCAATGACCTGCTGGGTCACAATTTGCGTAGCGACCTTGCCATCGGCTCCGGTCACCTGCACGGTCTGGGGTTCGATCAACTGGACTGTGGTGTAGGGTTTCAGATTTTGGACAACACCCTGAGACACAAACACCAGCGAGCCTACGATGCAAATTGGCAGCAGAACCCACAGCAGGCAGCGTGTGGCGTCTACCCAGAAGTTTCCGAGCTTGTCGGTTTCCTTTCGCGCGATGCCGCGAATCACGACGATCGCGAGGACGATGCCGACCGCCGCCGAAGCAAAATTGTGATATGCCAGCCCGGCCATCTGGGTGAGATAGCTCATCGTGGATTCGCCGCTATAGGCCTGCCAGTTCGTGTTGGTTGTGAATGAGGCCGCTGTGCCAAACGCCAGACCAGGCTCCACGTTTGGAAATTTCTGCGGGTTGAACGGCAGCCATTTCTGGGTGCGCTCGAGCAGATACAGGAGTGCCATCGAGACGCCGCTGAACAGGAGCATGGCGACGGCGTATTCCGTCCAGCGCATCTCATGCTTCTCGTCGACTCCGGTCAGGCGGTAGACGAGCTTTTCAATCGGACGTAGAACCGGATCGAGGAAGTTTTTCTCGCGGTTGAATACGCGGGTCATGAAGATTCCGATCGGCTTGGTCAGCAAGAAGATGACCAGAAGGAAGAAACCGATTTGAAACCAGCCGTTTGCGGTCATGCTCAGAACTCCTCCGCCTTCAGCAGGGCGTAAAGCAAGTACCCGCAGAGCAGGACACAAATGAACAGCAATACCGCGTTCCCTAAACTCATGGCTCGCTCCTATCTAAGCCGTTCGCAGCCGCGGACGTAGAGGATGGCGACGGCCACAAAGAGCGCGGTCGCTGCCAAGAAGATGATATCGAGCATATGCACCTCTTCTTCGGTTGAGCCGATTTCCACGAGATTCGCTCAACCCTTGATTCATGCCTCAGAATTTCACAAGTATCGACAGGCCGACACGGTTCTCGATCTTCTTTAGGTCCGGCGTAAAACCAGGCACGAATGCTCCCGGTGTCCCGCAAATATTTTCGACAAGTGGAGCCGTCGGACAATTCGTCGGCGTGATGCCGCCGGGTCCCGAAAAATAGGGAACATTCGCCGCCCGATGGTCAAATTCCCAGCGGAAGGTGATGTACTGGCTGGGCATATAGTCGAATGTCCCCGAGGCGTCCCAGGCTTTGAACTGGTCGCCGGGATTCTCCGTAAAGTACGGGGTTCCCGAAGCTGCCGTCGCCCCATTGATTGGCGGCAACAAGACCAGATAGCGCCCGGGATTGTTGATCTTGCCCCCGCCCACCGTCAGCCCGAACTTATCCTGGTCGAACCATAGACGGTTATATAGCATGAAGCCGAGAAAACTCTGTTTCGGATGGAAGTTAGCTCCCGTCCCATGGTTGGTGGCGCAGCTCACTCCGCCCCCGTGTTCACATCCCATATCTCCGGTTAGCGAGAAAGCGGCCTTGCTGAGAAATTTCTCCTGATTATCGTAGTATTTCACCTCGATACTGTCGTCCGTGTGATACCGTACGCGGCCCGGCGCCCCGGCAGTATCTTCACCGAGAGCATATTCATTCCCAAGGACGGAGAGCCACCCGTTGGGACGCCACAAGATTTGAAAACCGAATCCCGGCCGGCTGTTGAATCGTCCGTACGATTGCCATCCGTTGATGAACCACGGCTCGATCTTCAGATGCTCGGTCGGGAAGATTTGAACGCGCACGCCGTTGAAGAACCATGGTGTATTGGACGAAACATAGGATGGCTGGTACGCCCAGTTGTCGAACTGGTAGTAACTGAACAGGCCGATATACGACATGAAGATTCCGGCATCGACGTTCACTCCGTGCAGGATGTTGAAGTGGTAGCCGCCGTACGCCTCGGAGATGTAGCGGTAGGCGTTGTCAAGATTCCATTGCCCGCGTGAGGGACTCGCATCATTGCGCGGCGTCGTCTGCGAGTACAAGCCAAACTGCGTCATCAGTCTCGCGCGAACGTTGTCATAGTGAAAATCGCCGCCCACGCCAAGCTGTGTCACGTGTACTTCGTTCGAACGAAACACCTCGCTCGATCCCCCGATCGTGTCGTCCTTCGGGTGGTTGAAATCGTAGTTATAGTCCACGTCCGCCCGAATCTCCGGCGTGAAAAAACTCGTGGCGTACGGCGTGTCCTTCGTGCGCGCGTTGCCGTTCAGCCAGGTAAAGTCTGCGAAGGAAAATGGCTCGGTCGCCGGCGTTTTCGCCGCGCCCGATCTGCCCTTTTCCGTGGCTTGCGGTCCACCTACTGCGGCGCGTTCATTGGAAAGGGAGTCTGAGGCCGCCGAGGTTGGTGTACGGGTAGTACTCGGATTGGCCGCTGCGCCAGCTAATGCGGGCGTGTTCGCTGCAACTGAGGGCACGGCCGACGTTTCCGCGGCTGCTGCCGCAGCAGGATTGCGCGTGGACTCGAGATCGGCCACGCGCTTTTCGAGTTGCTCGACGCGGTCGAGCAGCCACCGCTCACGCTCAGTCAATCCGGGAGCAGGTGCGTCAAGCTTGACCGGGGTAGCCTTTGACGGTGGATTAGCCTTTTCCTCGTCGCCGGCCATTAGAAGGCCGGGAGCCACGCCGCTGAACAAGGCTGCGGTTAGAGGAACCCAAAGAAGTACTCGCTTCGATCCGAACATGGTCATTTCTCTCTCCTAGACTTTTCTTCTCGAGCCGAGCGATCACTTACGAGTTTGCGCTTCGTTTCTCGCGCCCACTGAAAGAGCACGTAGATCAAGAAGCCGCACGCGAGAAAGCAAATCGTTGCTAAGACGGTAAGGGCCATGAAGAGACAAAGCTTTGATGCTTTTCCCTATTCCGCGGATTTAGACGAACCGAACCTCTTCCCACAATCCAACAACGTAACGAAACGCTGCTCAAAAAGTCCTGAGCGGTTCATAAAGATTCTGTAAGGGCCACGCGGTAAGTCTGAGAAACGCGAGCACTTAGAGCGGCGCTGGTGCTCTCTGCACCCAGGAGAATGGAAGACCTCGCGTTGTTGCGCGAGGAGTCCGCGCTCCTGATTGCTGCCTTGTTTTCAGCGCCAGGGACCGATAATCTAAGCAGCCTCCAAATTTTAGGAGCATTTCATGGGGCATCCCCTTCTCGACCTCAAGAACAAGACAGCCGTGGTGATCGGCGGAACCAGCGGCATTGGGCTGGCGCTCTCGCGTGGATTGGCCCAGGCGGGCGCCGATGTTGTGCCGACGGGCCGCCGGGCAGAACAGGTTCGCAGCGCGGCGGCAGAGGTTGTCGGGCTCGGACGGCGATCGTTCGAACAGACTTGCGACGTCACCGACTACGCCAGCATCGAGCGGCTTTTGCAGTCAGCATGCACTGCGTTCGGAAGCGTCCAGATCCTCGTGAATTGTGCCGGACGCACGAAGCGCATGCCAACACTCGATTTTCCGGAATCCGAGTGGGACGCCATCTTCGAAACAAACCTGAAGGGCACTTTGCGGGCTTGCCGCGTGTTCGGACGGCACATGATCGAGAAGCGCTACGGCCGCATCATCAATATCGGCTCGCTCTCGTCGTTTGTGGGGCTCTATGAAGTTGCCGCGTACGGCGCCAGCAAAGCGGGCGTTGCATCGCTCACGAAAACACTGGCAATCGAATGGGCTACATCGGGCGTTTGTGTAAATGCCCTCGTACCAGGTGTGTTGCGCACGGATTTGAACGCCGCTCTGCTCGACGGAACGGAGCGCGGGAAAGAATTTTTGTTGCGTACACCGATGAAAAGATTCGGCCAGCTCGATGAGTTGGCTGGCGCTGCGGTGTTTCTCGCCTCCGATGCCGCCAGCTTCGTCACTGGTCATCTCCTGGTAGTCGACGGCGGCATCATGGCCAGCGGCGTCAATCAATAAGCCGGACCGCCTTCTTCACGTTTGTGCTTGCACATCGATCCTGGCCGGCTCCAGCCGAGGAGCCAGCGCATGAATAACGGCCAGCGCCACCAAATAAGCGGAGCCAGCGATGAAAAACGGAATCATGTAACTTCCGGTCCATTGCAAGACGTAGCCTACGATTTTAGCAATAAGCATCCCGCCGACTGCGCCCGTCATTCCAGCCACGCCCATGACGGAGGCCACTGCGCGCTTCGGAAACAAATCCGAGGTCAAAGTGTAAAGATTTGCCGAGAAGCCTTGATGCCCCGCCGCAGCAAGACCGATCAGCAGAACCGCGGGCCACAACCCGGACACGCGGTAAGCAAACACGATGGGAACAATGCCGAGTGCGCACGCGAGCATGGCGACCTTGCGGCCTGCGTTTACCGAAACTCCCCGCTGGATCAAAAAGGACGAAAACCATCCTCCGGCAACGCTGCCAATATCGGAAATCAGATAAATCACTATGATCGGAGGGCCCAGTTGCGCCAGGTGCACCCCGTGCTGACGTTCGAGAAAATCGGGTACCCAAAAAAGATAGAACCACCAGATCGGGTCGGTCAGGAATTTCCCGCAAGCAATTGCCCACGTCTGCCGGTACGGCAGGAGGCGCAGCCATTTGATCTTCTCGGTAGGTTGCGGGGTGTCGCCCAAGATGTAGGCGAGCTCAGGCTTGGAACAGCGCGGGTGGTCCTCTGGTTTTTGATACAGCAAGAGCCACAATGCAAGCCAGGCAAAACCGAGCGAGCCGATAATCACAAATGCCCAACGCCACCCAAAATGAAGCGTGATCCACGGGACGGAAAGCCCTGCAAGAATTACTCCGACATTGGTGCCGGCATTGAAAATGCCGGTGGCCAGTGCCCTCTCCTTCGCGGGAAACCATTCCGCAACGGCCTTGATGCTGGCGGGAAAAATCCCCGATTCCCCGAAGCCGAGAGCGATCCGCGCGATGAAGAAGCTTGTGAGCGAGCTTCCCACGGCGTGAGCCATGGAAGCGAGGCTCCAAAAGACCATGACAATAGCGTAACCGAGCCGCGTACCGACCCGGTCGATAAATCTGCCTACAGCGAGCATGCCAACCGCGTAAGCCGCTTGAAATGCAATTACAATGTGGCTGTAATCGACCTCGCTCCAACCGAGATCATGTTGCAGGGTGGTCTTCAGCGCGGAGAGGACCCACCGATCCATGTAGTTTTTCGTTGTGCCCAGCAGCAGAAGGGCGCAAATCACCCAGCGAAAATAGCCGGGGCGGGAGGGAGCATTGGGCAAATTATCCACTGAGAGGTTTTCCGCTACCAACTGTGCATCGTCCCATCGAGTCTGCGATTCACAGGCAAGTACGCCCGCCGATAGGGATATTTGGCCGCCAGCGATTCGTCAATATCTACGCCGAGGCCAGGAGCGTCTCCAGGATGCATCATACCGTCTGAAAAACTGTAGGAATGCGAAAAGACGCGGTCTGTCTCCTCCGTGTGGCGCATGAATTCCTGAATGCCAAAATTATGGACGCTCAAATCAAAATGCAGAGCCGCAGCCATACACACGGGGCTCATATCGGTGGCGCCGTGGCACCCGGTTCGGACCTGATAGAGCTCCGCCAGGCTGGCAATTTTCCTCAAATGTGAAATTCCCCCAGCATGCACCACGGCGGTCCGAATGAAATCGATGAGCTGCTCCTGGATAAGCTGCTGGCAATCGTAGATCGAATTGAAAACTTCGCCGATCGCTATAGGCGTAATGGTGTGCCGGCGGATGAGTCGCAAACTTTCCTGCAGCTCGGCTGGAACGGGATCTTCGAGCCAGAACAGGTGATAGGGTTCGAGGCTCTTCCCCAGGCGCGCCGCTTCGATGGGCGTAAGCCGGTGATGCGCATCGTGCAGCAACGGAAGATCCTCACCGAATTCTTTGCGCAGGCGTGCGAACAATCGCGGAACAAAATTCAGGTACAGTTCCGTGCTCCAGGCCTCCTCATGCGGCGCATCTTTTTCGGCGGGCTCATAGTACATTTTGCCGCGGCCAACCCCATAAATGCTTTGCAGCCCGGGAATCCCGCTTTGCGCGCGAATCGCCTTGTATCCTAGCTTTTGGTAGTCAGCAACGGCCTGAACAGTTTCCTCGATGCCTGACCCGCTGGCATGGCCGTAGACAAGCACACCCTCACGCGAAGCACCTCCCAATAACTGGTAGACGGGCACATTCAGGGCCTTGCCCTTGATGTCCCAAAGCGCGGTATCAACCGCGGCGATGGAGCACATGGTAATCGGACCGCGCCGCCAGTACGCACCTTTGTAGAGGTACTGCCAGATGTCCTCGATACGACGCGCGTCGCGCCCAATCAAAAGCGGAATCACATGGTCGGAGAGATAGCTGACGACCGCGAGCTCGCGCCCGTTTACCGTGGCATCTCCGAGTCCGTGAATCCCGTCTTCCGTCGTAATCTTCAGCGTGACGAAGTTGCGTCCCGGACTGCAAGCAATCACTTTGCCATCGGTGATCTTCATCGTTGGTATCGATCCTTCGTCGATGGGAAACTGAGAGAAGCGCCGACTGTCATTCTGCGAGCGCACCTGTCCAGTTCTCGAAATTTGACCGGAAGAGACGGTTCACGTCCCGCTGAATATCCCCGCGGCTGATTCCGCCGCCATCGTTGTGAAGCAGGCTGTAGGCGTTCGCAAGGATAGGAGCAAGAATGCGGCGCGTGTTCCGCCATTTGTAGATCACCTGTTCGAGGACGCGCGCGTCGGAATGTTGTGGGATGAAGCTGGCGCCGAGCATTTCGATCCGCTCGCGTGTGATTTCCTCCACGATCGAAGGGTTGTTCAGGAACCACCAGCATCCGAACGGCATCAGATTATTGAATTTCCTCGCGTAGACGCACAGTTCGTGCTGATTCTCGCGGCTAAGCACGCTCACGAGGAAGCGGTTCTCGGGAAAGCTACGGCACAGATTTTCCAGCGCCCGAAGGTCCGCCCGGCCAACCGCGTCGCCTGCAAGCCTCAGCGCTGGATTCACCTGGCGCCGCACCCCGATCATGAGCGACAATGGCAACCCGAATTCCCGGCAGGACGGCAGGACTCCCTCTCCCAGGATTTTGCTCGTAATGCTGTCGTCCGGATAAAAGAACGTGTCCGCCAGCGAAACCGCCATATATACCGGCCGCATGCGCTCGTGCCAATCGGAGAGAAACCGGCGAATTTCCGTGATCGACTTCCCCGATGCTTTCTCGTCAACCGCATAACCCTGGCTCGCCAATCGCTGGCAGTGCCCCGCCCAGCCCCAAAGAATCCGGTCCAGCCGCAGAACGGGGTGAAACTGCGCGTCATTTTGACCGCCGTTCAACCATACCTGTTGCTCTTCGGGGTCCAGCGGATCGTTGGTCATCACCACGCTGCTCACCCCAGCGATTTGAAAGACTCTGCGAATGTGCTCGTCGACGGATTGCGTCCCGAAGAAAATTCGCGCTTCTTCCAGCGCCGAAGCGTCCGTGGGCAGACCAAACGCCTGGAGCACCGCGATGATCCCGCGTGTCGCCTCCGAGACCGGGCTGTTTTCAACGAACAGCGCGCGCCAGATGGCGTCGGCCCGTTCTCGCTTCGAAAATCTCCAGTACTGCTCGGGCGTCGTGCCGGATGACCGGAAAAACTCCGCCTCGAGATAGTGGTAAGTCAGGAGCTCATCGATTCCCCACAGCCCAAGTTTGCCGAACGCCGGGGAAAACAGGTGCGTGTGAATATCAATGATTGGAGTCGACGCTACCGCCTCTTCCACAGCGCTCCGGATTTCTCCTTCCGACCGCAAGCCGGCCGACAAGACATTGCTGTTTAAATTGAATTGACTTGCCGATTTGGCTTCCATACGCATGCCTTCGCGGATTGTTCCCTGCCCTGGCGCGCCCTTTCGTGCGTCAAATCTTGGGCAATCTGAAACCGCCCGCCATCCGCACCGTTGATGCTCTCATCTGCGATGCGCTCTGCAAAATAGAAAAATACGCAGAAGCGCAACAAAATATAGAAGCCTCTTCCCGAAGTGTCAAACCGAAAACCTGAAGTTAGGACTCGGTGGCCTTTAGAAGGATCTCAAGGTGAACGGCACGGCGGGCGTGTCATATCATTTGGAAATAATCACGATTCCAACTATTCTTCTTTCTTGGCCGGAACTTAACACCAAAAACTGAAAACTCTTGATGACCTTCCACATCGGCCTAATCGGCGGCGGCAACATCACGGAAACCCACGCCCGCGCCGCCCGCGCCATCTCCGGCGTCGAAATCTCCGCCATCCACGGAACCAACCCCGAAAAAATCGCCCAGCTCTCCCGCGAACACGGAGCCACACCATACCTAGACTTCGAAGCCTTCCTCAATCATCGCCCCATGGACCTCGTGATGATCGGCACTCCCTCCGGCCTCCACGCCACGCAGGGCATCGCCGCCGCCCGCCACAGCCTCCATGTCCTCACCGAGAAACCGATCGAAATCAGCACCGCGCGCGCCGACGCCCTCATCGAAGCTGCGAAACAATCCAAAGTCCAACTCGGCGTGATTTTTCAGGACCGCATGAAGCCGCACATCCGCCAGCTCAAAAACTCGCTCGATCAAGGCCTGCTCGGCAAGCCCCTTTTCGTTGACGCCCGCGTAAAGTGGTATCGCCCTCCCGAGTACTACGCCAACTCCCGCTGGCGCGGCACGTTCGCGCTCGACGGCGGCGGCGCGCTCATCAATCAGGGCGTCCACACGGTTGACTTGCTTCTCTGGCTCCTCGGTGACGTCGCTCGCGTCCAGGCCCGCACCGCCACTCTGCTTCACAAGATCAAAGCCGAAGACACCGCCGCCGCCATCCTCGAATTCTCCAGCAGCGCCCTCGGCATCTTCCACGTCACCACCGCAGCCTACCCCGGCTACCCCCGTCGCGTCGAAATCTCCGGCACCGAAGGCACCGTCATCCTCGAGCACGACCGCATCATCGCCGCGAATCTCCGAAGCGCTCCCGCCGTCCTCCCATCCGCCATCCTCGACGAAAACCAAAGCGCTTCTTCCGCCGCCGTCACCGATTTCCGTGGCCACCGGGCAGTCCTCGAAGATTTTCTCGAGGCCATCCAGCAGAATCGCGCCCCCGCCTGCGACGGCCTCGAAGGCCGCCGCAGCCTCGCCCTCATCGAAGCCATCTACCGCGCGGCAAAAACTCCCGACCTCGCCGTCACTGTTTGAAAGTTACAGAATTGTTCCTTGACAGCCGGCATTTGAACGGTTTTGAATGTCTTACTGCGGGATGCTTACTCCGCCGTCACTGTGTTAGCGTTGGAGATTGGAAGAGGTTATGTCGAACACATTTGGCACCGATATTCTGATTCAAGCCGAAGATCCCATGAAGGCCGCCAGCTTCTATGTTAAGGAACTCGGGTTTGAGATTACGGACAAGACGCCGAATATGGTTAGCCTCCACGGGAAGAACATCAATTTATTCATTGAACGAGGTCCTACTCTTGGACCCGTTTTGGAAGTCGCTGTGAAAAATGTTCAGAAAGCCAAAGCGGACCTGAAGAAAAAGGGCTGCGAAATAATAAAGGACGAACCTGCGTTTCCGAGGTGCTACGTCAAAGATCCAAATGGTCTAATTTATAATCTGACGGAATGACGGTTTCGCGACCTCGTTACCGTCCCTCCGGCTCACTCGCCTCGCCGGATGAGTCGCTCTTAGAAGTCCCTGCCCCATCCCTGAATGGATTTGGGTCTTATTAGAACCGGCGGCCGGCTCTCGGCCCCATCGCTCATCTGAAGAGAATATCCATTGGCAAGGTAGGAGGGGATATCGCGGTCGTCGCTGACCGGAATATAGGGGCCTGCCTTTCCCAAATGGACGTGGTACCGCTCGTCTTTAAATCGATGCGGAAATAAACGGGTCCCAAGATTCTTACCGCGAGACACGATTGCAAACAGCATGAAAGTCCTCCCGGGCCGGAAAATCTTCCTCATTCTACGAATGGCCGGGCTGTACTTGTAAGCGGTAAGTTTGTGGAAAAATGTGCATTGTTTTTTTTTGCGCGGGCAAACGTCAATTTAGATCTGATTTTTTGGCAGGCGCCGCGCCAGCGGGATTTTCATGGAGCTTTTTCTTGCATCTCTTCCATTCCCTCGGCCCAGGACACGACTGTTTCCGCCAATTCCCGCAACACATCCGCATCGCTCCTTCCCGAGCTCTTCAGCACATGGAAGGAATGATCCGCCGTTTCTACGACGTGCAACGTCGCCCGCGACCCCAGCTTCGCGCAGATCGGACGCAACAATTTGAGATCGGCAAGCGTGTCCCGCGTTCCTTGCAGGAACAGCATCGGCACTGTGACTTCCACAAGATGGTCCGCTCGTTTCGTTCCCGGCCGGTTCGGCGGATGCAGCGGAAAGCCAAAGAACACCAACCCTCGCACTCCATCCAGCGGACACTCCGCCGCAGCCTGCGAAGTCATTCGTCCTCCCATGGACTTGCCTCCCGCCAGCAACGGCAAGCCGGGAGCAATCCTTCCCGCCTCTCGCACGGCAGCCGCCACGGTCGCCGTTAACACTGCGGGCTTGTCTGGAACCCGCCGCCGTTGCTCCATATAGGGAAACTGGTACCGCAATGTTGCCACGCCTACGCCAGCCAATTCCCCCGCCAGACTCTCCATAAAGGGGTGACTCATTCCGGCCCCGGCCCCATGCGCCAGCGCCAGGAGCCAACGCGCGTTCGCTGGTCGCGACGGCAGCGCCGACACGTCGCCTCCGCCCTCCACCCCGAATCGAAACTGTTCGACCGTCGCCATCTCGCCTCGATTCTAATATCCAAGCCGACTCGCGCAATCTCGCAGAAGCTCCCCTTCCCAAGCCGGGCGCTTCGGATTCCTCGGATGCGTCAAGTTCGAGGGGATTCTTCCGGCAAGGTTCAAGAACACCGCGGCGGAATGTTTGTACGCCGGAACCGGCTCGCGAAACGCCACGTTCCCCAGATATTGCAGAGCATCCGACAGCGCGTAATACCCAGGGTCGCCCGCTGCCCACAACCGGTCGCGCTCGGCAAATTTCTCTGGCGTGAACGTCGCGAGTCCCAGCAGATAGTCGGATCCGTACTCGATCATGTTGATGCCGAGATCGTTTCCCGTGTAAATGCGAAAATCCGGCCGGTGCGCGTCTCGAAGCGCGAGGCGCTCCAGCTCAATGGTTCGATCGAGTGAGGAATGCTTGATCCCTTTGATCTCCGGAATGTCCATTAATCGCCGGAAGGTTTCTTCGTCGAAAATCTCGCCGTTTGGCGCGAACATCGGCCCTAACTCGAACGCCAGCACGTGAGCATATCCTCGGCATACGGCCCTATACGCCGCCGACTTTTCGGCCGAAGATTTTCCATGCAGCCGGCTCGTCTGGAACAGAATAGGAATCCCGCCGTATTCAACAATAGCGTCCATCTGCCTCCGGTAGAGTTCAACAACATCTCCCGGCTGTCCTTCGATGTAAGCGCCGGCGACAAACGGCGCACCGTTGCCCAGTGCCTCTCTCGTCCAGCGCAACACGTCAAGTTTTTCCGTTTCGCTCAGGTAATTTATGTAGCCCGTGTCCATGTTCACTGCATTTGTCAATCCACAGCAATGCGTTGCTAAAATATGTGTTTGAAACGCTTCGACGGCAATTCGCCTGTCCATTTCAAACGGCAAGAGTGCCGCCGCGATGCCCTGCGGCTTGCGGCCAAGTTGCTGCCGTTGAAAGATGGATTCGATCTTCATTGCTTGGCCTTCGCGGATTTCAGCCGCTCCGCCAATTCCGAATTCTTGTAATACCCGTCCAACGGATAACAGCCCGAAGGCAATCCTTTACGTGGCGCGGTCGTGCAATCGCTGAACGTCCTGCAAATTCGTTTGTGCTCAACGCTCTTCCCTTCGGTCGCATCCCAGAGCAACTCGGGATAGGTAAGCGCCATCCGGCCCAATCCAGCAAAATCCGCCCATCCCCCGCGTAGCGCCGCCTGTGCCACGTGCGGCAGAAAATCCTGCAGGTAACTGTAAGCGCTTCCAACGAAAATCAGGTTTGGGAATAGCCTTTTCAGATCACGGGTCGCGGTCATGTGTTGCGCCACGCCATGCAGGGGATCCTCCGGAGGCTGATATCCGTCCGACGGCGGATACAAAGCCGGCCGCTGGATGTGAGGGCTGTAGTAAGGGCTCCCCGCCGTGATATTCACGAGCCAAATGTTCAATTCTTCCAGCAGAGTCAAAAATCGAATCGTCTCGCTCAAATCCATCTGTGTCGGGTCTTCCCGCTTCACCCCGAATCCCCACTGATAGGGGAGCAAGTTGTCATGCGCCTCCGGAATCCCCGGACCCAGTTTTCCGCCGCCAGACAAAGCCGGATCCGGGCGAAACGCAACCGTGTCAAACGCCGAAAACCGCACGCCAATCTGAAGCCCTGGCACAATTCCGCGAATGCCCTCTACAACTTCTCGCAAAAATCGCGTGCGATTCTCAAAACTGCCCCCGTACTTCCCTTCTCGCGTGTGCGCGCTCAGAAATTCGTGCCCCAAATATCCATGGCAATGCTTGATGTCCACGAAATCGAAGCCCAATTCTTGAGCCATTTTCGCCGCGCGATGAAAATCTTCGATGATCGCGCCGATTTCACCGTCGCTCACGATTGGATAATCGCGCGGTAATCTCAATCTTCGGTCCAGGATCGGGTGATGATAAAGAATGCGCGGTTCCGGCTTGCCGTGGGCATTCGGACGGCAGAATCTTCCGGAATGCGTCAACTGTAATCCGATGAAGAGACTTTCCTCCGAACCCGTAGTCCGCCGGTGTTCTTCGACCAGCGCTTTTCGCAATCCGGCCAATCCCTCTCGCGTGTGCTGCGCAATCACCAGTTGGTTCGGATTCGCGCGCCCTTCGTGCGAAACCGCAACGGCTTCCCCTCCCCAAATTAATTTTCCGCCGCTCTGGCCGAATCGCCTCCAGCGCCGGATCGTGTGCTCGCCAGGATTTCCATCCGCAGTTCCGTCCCAACCCTCCATCGGTTGGACGGCGATGCGGTTTCCGATTTTGATCTCTCCGTGCACAATCGGTTTTCGCAGTGGAGATTCCGCGCCGCAGACAATTTCCCGATCACATGGAATGTTCAATCGGAGCGCTTGCACGTGCTCTTGAAATTGCGTCACGTCCTTCAAAGTTCCAAGACGGAGTATCGGGCGCAAAAAACACCTCTTGACAAATGACGGCATGCTAAAGATTCTTTGTCTCGATGTCGAGGAACATCTCAAGCTAATTCGTTCGAATTGCCAAAACGAGAATTTGCAAGCAGCCAAAGGAGAAAGCCATGTGCGTAACACGGCGTGAACTAATTTCGATGCTGCCTGTGGTGCTGATTCCCGCGATTCTGCGCCCCGACGCTTCGGCAGCGCAGGAAAGCGCGATGCCCTCCTCAACCTATCCGTTCGAAAAGTTGCCGGTCCGAACCCCGAACAGCGCCCAGATCCGCGAGGTCCTAAAGGGCAAGCTCGCCACCGGCGAATCTCTGGAGGTTCACGAGACCACGCTGCCGCCTGACGGCGCGCCTCATCCGCCGCACCACCACGTGCATTCCGAAATGTGGCTCATCCGCGAAGGAACAGTGGAACTCACCATAAGTGGCACAAGTTATCGTCTTGGGCCGGGTTCCGTCGGATTCGTGCATTCAAATGACGAACATGGGATCAAAAATGTGGGCACGACGCCGGCAACCTATTTTGTCGTGGCCGTCGGCCCAGGCGCGAGTCAATAAGAAGAGCGGTGACTCATCAGAAAGTCTTCCAGCGGGATTTACCTGCTCCTCAGGCGATCAACGATTGCCAATCCCCCCAGCCGGTTTCACTCGCTCCCGTTGCTCATCGTACCTGCCTGGTCCACCGAATCCGTCGCCGCTGTCCCGGTGATCAACCGCGCGCCGCGGCTGAACGTCAGATATTCGAATCCCCACTGAACAAAAACCTGGACGCGGTTCTGAAACTCCACGATGTAAATCAAGTGGATGAACAGCCACATCAGCCACGCCAGCAGCCCGGAAACGTGTACGCCAAAAATATTCGCTACCGCCGCCGCGCGGCCGATCACCGCCATCTCGCCCTTGTTGAAATAATGAAATGGTGGAGGCGCTTGCTTGCCCCCCAGGCGGGCGCGGATGACTTTCGCGGCGTACGCTCCGCCCTGCATCGCAACCTGCGCCACACCCGGCAGTGGCGCTCCTTTCTCATCGACCGCGTGAGCCAGGTCGCCAATGATAAAAATATCCGGAAAGTTCGGAACCGTGAGGTCGCGATTTACTTTAATCCGTCCGTTGCGATCCGTCTCGGAATTCGTGCGCTCGGCAACTTTTCTGGCGAAGGGCGTGGCCGTGACGCCGCCGGCCCACAGCACGGTCTTCGCGGCCAGCGTCTCACCTGAATCCCCGCGCTTGAAGGTGACGCCCGTCGCGTCGATGTCCGTCACCATCACGCCTTTGATCACCTCCACGCCGAGGCGCGTGACTAATTTCTCCGCTTTGGCCGATAGGTCTTCGGGAAACGGGCCCAAAACTCTCGGGGCGCCTTCCATCAAGATAATCCGCGCCTGCTGCGGATCGATCTTTCGAAAATCGTGCCGCAGCGTTTCATTCGCGATCTCCCCGAGCGCGCCGGCGAGCTCTATGCCGGTGGCCCCGGCGCCAACGATGACGAACGTGAGCCAGGCGTGCACTTCTTCCGGTGTGGCGGCGCGTTCGGCGCGTTCGAAGGCGTACAGAATTTTATGGCGAATGGCCGTGGCTTCTTCGATGGACTTCAAGCTCGGTGCCCATTCCCGCCAGGAATCATTTCCATAGTAGGAAGTCTGAGTTCCTGTTGCCACAATCAGGGAGTCGTATTCGAAGGACGCGCCGTCGTGCAAAATTACGCGTTTTGCAACTGGATCGACGTCCCCCGCTTCGCCCAAAAGCACTTGCGTGTTTTTCTGGCGGCTCAACACGCCGCGCAACGGGGCCGCGATCTCTCCGGGAGAAAGTGAACCGGTCGCTACCTGATACAACAGTGGTTGAAAAAGGTGGAAATTCCGCCGGTCAATCAGCGTGACTTCCACCGGCGCGCGCTTCAGCTTTTGCGCCGCAGCCAGCCCGCCGAATCCGCCGCCGAGAATGACGACTTGATGTTTTTCCCCCATTCGTTCTCTCCCCAACGCAACCTCGTCCAATCCAGTATCATCTCATTTATTGTAGGCTGCCCAGCTTTGATGCGCGGGACTTGGGCGGCGGTTCAAGCCGGTTCTATTGACGCCCCCGTCCTATAGAAGCCAAACTGGGAAACGCGAAGCAAAGGCCCTTCGAATGCATGGAAGAAATATAGACGGCGGATTTCAACTGGAGAGAAACACGCTGCGCTTTCTCTGCTCCGTGCTGATCAAGAGCGGGACGCGCCTCGAGATTTGCAAGCTGCTCGATCCCGACGTCTTTGCAGATCCCTTGCACCGCGTTGTTTTCGAGGAAATCCGCAGTATGGGAGCGGTTGAATCCCGCCATCTGCGCGCGCTTTTACCGGCCCGCGTGACCCGTCGCGGCTTCCCGGATTTCGACCTGAAGCAACTGCTCGCTCCGCACGAAGTCACCGAAAAAGAAATCGATCACCTTTTTGAAAGCGCCTTGCAGCTTCTCGATCTCAGCCATCCGGACGAAGGACGCCGGCCGGATTAGCCATCCGATGGAATCCTCGACTCTTCGTTTTCTAATTGTTTTCGAAACGCTTGCATTCGGATCATTTATTGCCTGGTACATCTGGCAACTTCAGGCCTGCTGCTTCTATGCGTGGCTGGTTTTCCCCGTTTGGTTGCTCGCCAGCCTCCTAATCCACCGCGACACTCCGAAAACCATCGGATGGCGCGCCGATAATCTGTGGTCCGCCACAAAACGCTCCGCCGTCTTTTTCGTTCCCTGCATCGCTGCCCTTGGCCTGGCGGGAATCCTGTTCGGCGCGCTGCATCGCCCCGCGCACCATCTTTTCGTTCCCAAACATTTCTTTGGCTATATGTCCTTCTGCCTGCTGCAACAGGTGGGACTGAATTCCTATCTGACGAATCGGCTCCTCGGCATAACGCAAAGCACGGTAAGAGCCTCGCTGCTGGCGGGCACGATTTTCGCCGCGCTGCACTGGCCGAATCCCGTGCTGATTCCGCTCACCTTTTTTGCCGGGGCCGTGATGGCTTGGCTCTTTGCGCGCGAGCGCAACATCATCCCGCTCGCCATTGGCCAGGGAATTTTGGGCACTCTGGTTTGGTGGGCGTTTCCGGTAGCCTGGCATCACGCCATGCGCGTGGGGCCGGGCTTCTACACGTTTCATCCGCGCTGAGAGGCGGAAATTACAGATTCAAATGGGTGTAGGCCTTCGTGGCCGATGCCAGACCTTGCTTCGGCGAGCGCTTCCCTTTTGCATCATTTGCCCAAACGCCGGGAATTGAAAATCCGCATTTCTTGCAGGCACCATCCTTGATGCGATTCTCCAGCACGTCGTGCCAGGAGCGGCGGACGAGCAGTTCCGAGCAGTTCGGACAATACGTGTTGGCGCCATCGCTGTAGATATTTCCTTCATAGACGTAGCGCAGGCCCGCGTCGAGCGCGATCTGCCGGGCCTGGTCCAGCGTCTCCGGCGGCGTGCGCGGCTTGTCCTGTAGCTTGAAATCGGGGTGAAACGCTGTGAAATGCAGTGGCACGTCCGGACCGAGATGAGCGAGAATCCATTCGGCCAGCTTCCGCGTTTCTGCTGGATCGTCATTTAAAGTCGGAATCATCAGGTTGGTGATCTCAAACCACACAGGCGTTTCGTTCTTGAGCCACGCAAGCGTTTCCAGCACCGGCTGAAGATGCGTCAGCGTGATTTTCCCGTAGAAATTCTCGGTAAAGGCCTTAAGGTCCACGTTGGCCGCGTCAATATGATCGTAAATGTCGTGAAAAGCGTCGTAAGTGATATAGCCATTCGTGACCATCACCGTTTTCAAGCCATATTTCCTGGCCTCTTTGCAAATGTCGATGATGTATTCGCCCCAGATGGTCGGCTCGTTGTAGGTAAACGCGATGGAGTCGCAGCCGTATTTCAACGCCAGCAGCGGCACGTCTTCCGGCGGAACATGCTGCGAGTGCACCTGGTCCGACCGAGATTTCGAAATGTCCCAGTTCTGGCAGAAGAAGCAGCCCATATTGCAGCCCGCGGTGCCCATGCTGAAGACGCGCGTCCCCGGCAAAAAATGATTCAACGGCTTCTTTTCGATGGGATCCACTTGCAAGGCGGCGGGCGAACCGTATCCCAGGCTATACAGTTTTCCGTCTTGATTGATGCGGATGAAACAGAATCCGGCCTGGCCGGGCCCGATATGGCAGTGCCGCGGACAGAGGTAGCAATGGACTTTCCCCGAAGGTTCCAGCTCCCACCAACCGGCTTCGTGCAGGTGTTCAGTCTTCTGGAGGATCTTCAGCTCGTCCATGGATCCTCCTCTCAGACAACATTATACCTCCGGAAAGAGGGGCCCGCGCAGGTCCAGCGAATTTGGGTACTGGGTCACTTTAAGAGAACGCTTCCAGATTAGACGGCCTGACTATTTCTGTCGAAAAAGCTTCCGGTGGATATCGGGCCAGAACTCCCTGAAGAGGTTATTGAGGCTGGCGGCTTCCAACTGTGTTGCCCAGTTCACTGCCGTATTATGCAAGCTGCGCTCTTGGGGTGGGTAATAGAAGTTAGCTAGCCCCGCTTCCATTCCATTCCCGGCAATCTCAGAGATGTTGAAGGTATTGCGGCCGGAATCGGTCCTGGTAATGACGACACGGGATAACGCGTAGCTGGCGCGGCGCAAAAAACCGCCATAGCCGAGGGTATAGTAACGGGGATCTTCGTGCGTCAGCGCGGGAACAATGGCTTCCGTGAAATAAGATCCAGACGCTTGATCCGCAAACGCCCGCCAATAGTAGCGACCGTACCCAGCGGCTCCCTGATGCAACTCTGGATACGACTTCAGAGCCATGCTTTGGGCGGCCTGCAGTCCCGACCAAATGAACGACGAATAATCACCGCTATCCTTTGACGCAAGGATGAATTTGTCACGGGCGGATAGCACCGGAACCTCTGTACGGGCGCTCACAGCCGCAAAATTCGGGATGATTCCAAACATGCGCTTGGTCTGCTTGCCTTCGGAATTAACTTTCTTCGGCTCGACTGGGGTTGGGTCCGGCACCGGAGCAGGCACGGCCGTCTCGAGCTTTGCATGGGCAACGACGACCGCTTGCGTTGCGGAATCTCCGGTGTTTCCCGATTGCTGCGCTTGCTGCTCGGGCGGTGGGACGCTCTGCTTGTTCGGAACTGCTGCCCGGGGCCAGACGAGTGCCGGAGACAGAAGAAGAGATAGAACCACCGCGGCGCTTCTAATAGTAGGCATCTAGTATTCCAGTCGAACCCCGTGTAGGCGGGAAGGAGCACATCGGGGACAGCTGAATACTGCTCTCAAACGCCGAGAAAAGATGTGCGTTAAAGCACAGAACAGCATTGCCGCCAAACGGAGGAACCCATCGCCAGCGGTTCGTTCGTCGGACCAACGGCGGCAATCTCCGCGCAAATAAACCGCGAGAATGTACACAAGAGGACAGACACGCGCCTTGAGAACGCCCAGGATTAGTTCGCAAGCTCACGCGGCTAGTTTCGCCACGCTCATCCCAGCCCATCGGTACCGGAAGCGCAGGGGCAGATGAATCGCCTTTTTCGGTCTTTGTATATTCTGTTTCTCCCTCGACTGCCAAGGTTCGGGCCCGAGGACGTGGCCGGTATCGCGGAGTATTACAATCGCCTCGCTCGGCGTCAGGAGGCGGCGATGGATCCTCCGGGCGCGTGGAGAGGGCGCATCTCGATGCGGTTGGCGGTGCGTACACAGCCGTTCAAGGCTGCGGAGAAGGTCCCTCAAGAGATTCTGCGCCGCATAGCGAGAGTCTTGCGGAGAGACCTGGTGGAAAATAAGTGGAGGATTGTCTTGCAGAAATAAGGCCTGTTGTGTTGACCGGTCCATCACCTTCAGTCGGATATCCACGGCCCACACTAGACCTTGAGGATCAGTTGTCATCCAACGAGAACGGCCGAAAGTAGTCTGAACCGTAATGCACGTGAGCCCTATTCCCAGTTTGGCCCACCGATAAAGGTCGTCCAGTCAGAGATTCGAACGAATCTCAACGTTTGCAAAAGCATTTCTGGAGATGAGCGATGAAACGATATTTTGCAATGGCAGCGTGTCTCTCGTTTGCGGCGGGCGCGGTTTACGCCGCAACGAAGGAACAAAGGCGCCTGGAAAATTGCGGCGTCGTCCTGGAGGAAATCTTGAACATCCCGGACAATCTGCCAGGGCAGGTTTTGTCAAAAGCCGAGTGCGTCATCGTGTTCCCCTCGGTATTGAAGCTGGCCTTCGGAATGGGCAAAGACTACGGCCGCGGCGCGATGGTTTGCCGCACAGGGAGGGAATTCAATGGACGTTGGGGTGCGCCGGCAATGTTCGCCCTCGAAGGCGACAGCCTCGGAATGCAAATTGGCGGCGAATCCACCGACCTGGTTCTTCTGGTGATGAACCAGAAAGGCGCCGCTTCCATCCTGAGCAGCAAGATCAAGCTGGGTGGAGACGCATCCGCCGCCGCCGGTCCCAAAGGCCGCGACGCTTCCGCGGACACCGATCTCTGGATGCGCGCAGAGATTCTTAGCTATTCGCGTTCCCGCGGACTATTTGCCGGCATTTCCCTGGAGGGTTCCACCCTGCGCCCGGACAACAAAGCAAACGCGAGGATTTACGGCCGCAAAATTACGGCCAAGGCAATTTTGCTGGGCAACAAAGTTTCCATTCCCGCGACGGGCCGCCATCTCGTTCGCGTATTGCAAACGAACTCGCCGCGGAATGAATCGAAGCAGATTGCCTCAAGGTAGTCAATGTTTCAGCCCCCTTTTGCTCTTAGGGAACCACAATGAGGAGGTAAACGGGAATCTGGAACGTGACAGGTCGCGGCCCACAAACGACCCACCACTCGAATTTGTTAAACGGGTGTGTTCGAGATTCAGGCGTGACGGCGGCGCTGGAAGCGTTGTCTCTCCGCGGCCCAGTCCACAAACCTCTCCATGTGGTCGCGGTACTTCCAGGCAAGATGAAAGAACTTGCCGGCGGTCAAATTAGAGGCTTCATTCCCGAGAAACGTCTCAAACCGCCAACGGATATACGGACTCTGCCACGGATTGAACCGATAGCCCCGGGCCGCATTCCAGTAGTACTGCATCGTCTTGAACATTTCTTGCGCAATGGGCGAATCGCCCAGCCCTCATCGTCAAGACTCTAATTTTCGGCCGCCGGCGCCGAGAGATGGTCATGCACTAGAACCCAGTTTGCCCCGCGCTTCTCCCAAATCCCCGTATACCGGAGGTCCATTTCAGTAGTCTTACCGTTCTTTGATTTTTCCAACAAATGCATCGGCACAGTCGTCCATGCGATCATTCCCCGCCGGGTCACCTTTAGTTCCTTGCCAGCCGTCAGCCTAATCTCTGAAGCGTTGTCCAGGAATTCCTTCTGCACTCCGTCGTGGTATTCCTTCCAACCGTGGTACGCAAAAGGAGCGACATCGTAGAAAACCAGGCCGCTGTCCTTGGCGTAGAACTTCGCCGGAGCCTCCGCCGTTCCCGTACTCCAAGCCGCACAAAAACTGTCGATGAGTTTGCGAAACAAGGCGTCGTCCGTGGCCCTCTGCTGCGCCCTGGCGCCAACGAAAGTCAGCAAAGCACCGACGATCGCCAGGGCCACGTACAACAGCCAGCGCCATTGCTCGGCATTTTTATCGACAGCCCTGCCCATTGAGACGGTCATTCCGTGTCTCCTTGCAACTCGGGGACGAGAGGATGCAGGCGGATGTCCCAACGCGTGCCGCATACCGTAGTCCCTTGTAAACAATTTTGCAAGCGTTCTTATAGGCCCGCCCGGGACCGCCTGGTTTTTGGACTGCTACTGCCCCTCTCCTGGCCGCCATTCGCCGGTAAATCCGCCCTCTTGGCCGAATCTTGGATGCACTCCTGTTGCGGAACCTTCATTCTCGCGGTGGGGCAAGGAAATCGCCCTTTAGGAGGACCACATGACGGACCGGCGGACATCCTCACAAAGCCTGAAATCGATATTGGGAGCGGGCGCCATCACGCTCGGGCTCGTCCTGCTCTTCGTCAATCTGGATGGAGTTGCCTCCCAGGTGAGCAGCATAGTCTGCGCTCAGGCGGAAGCCCAGGGGATGCTCGCAACCATCGGGCTGGCGGGATGGCACGCCTTGCAAGCCTACAAGTTCGATCATGCGCGGTTTTTGCCGGGTCTTGTGCAGATGTTGGTATCATTCTGGCCGCTGGTCCTGATCGCTGCCGGAGCGGCGCTATTGAGAAGCGCGTTCGGCGGGCGCCTTGCGCTAGCCGAAGTAGCCGCGAATTCTTCAGGCGCTAAGGGTCGCTGATGAGTGTTAAGAAACAGAACCGGCGGCGTGGGTACGACGGGAGAAGCTTGTGAGCGACGAGAAAAATTTTGACCCGAGAAAATTCGCGGATGAAATCCGCGATCGGATTCATCGCGGCGTTCAAGCCGGCTTGCACGGTGATGATGAAGAACAGAGACCGCGGCGCAATCCCATGGTGGTCGGCATAGCGCTCCGTCGCCGTGGCAGCGGCGGCATCGTCACGGGCGCAATCTTCATCCTGATCGGCCTCGCCTTCCTGCTCGATCACCTCGGAATCATTTCCATCAGCAGCCTCTGGCGGTTCTGGCCCTTGCTCCTGGTCTTAACAGGCGCCTTGAACTTCAATTCCCGCCACCGCGCCTGGGGAACCATCTTGATGCTTGCGGGCGTCCTTCTGCAGCTCAGGGAACTGGGCATTATCCACCTTGGCTGGGCTGCCTTTTGGCCCATGATGCTCATCGCCTTCGGCCTCCATGTCATGTGGGGCTCGTTTCAGTGGGGTTCTAAACCCGTTGTTTCCAAGTCGTCGTCAGGCGATCCCCGCACTACCCTGAATGAAGCCGTCGTCTTTGGCGGCCTCGAGCGCCGCATGACCAGCCAGGATTTTCAGGGCGGGGATATCACCGCGATTTTTGGGGGCATCGAGCTGGATCTCACCGAAGCGAACATGCAGGCCAACGAGGCCACCTTGGCCATCACGGCCATCTTCGGCGGCGTGGAAATTCGCATACCCCCCTCCTGGCAGGTGGCCTTTCGCGGCGCGCCCATTTTCGGTGGAGTTGAAGACAAGACGCGAACCGCCCGCGCGGATGATCCCGCAAATCCCAACCCCAAAACGCTGGTGATCACCGGCGCCGTCATTTTTGGTGGCTTGGAAATCAAGAACTGAGCCCGCCCGATGCACCCGCTATTCACCCGCAACCGCCTGCGACTTTACCTGCTGGCCTGGGTTCCGCTCACCGTCACGTCGATCTACGTTCTGGTCACTCGCGGTACGCTCGGCTGGCTGCAAGCAACGGCCCTCGCCGTGGCCGTGTACTTGTTCTACGCTTTTCTCTGTCTCTCGGCCTGGTACCCCTGTCGCGCCACTCCCCTGGGCAAAGTCAGTTTCCTCCGCCTGCTGCTGACGCATTTGATCGCTGCGGCATTAATGAGTTTCATTTGGATTGAGGCCGGCGCGGCGCTCTCCTACACCGTCCTAAGCCCTGAAAAATTCGACGCCATCAAGCTGCGCTTTGAGCCGCAAGTCAACGCCATCTTCACCGTCGGGGTCCTTCTCTACTTGCTTTCGGTCGCTTTCCACTACGTCCTGATTGCCATGGAAGATTCGCGCCGCGCGGAGGCCCAAGCCCTCGAAGCACGCGTCTTTGCGCGCGACGCGGAGTTGAAGGCCCTGAAAGCTCAGATCAATCCGCATTTCCTCTTCAATAGCCTGAATTCCATCAGCGCTCTCACGAGCATCGATCCGGCGCGCGCGCGTGATATGTGTGTTTTGCTCGGTGACTTCTTGCGGCTAACACTGGGTTTGGGCGAAAAAACTTCGGTGCGCTTTTCCGAGGAATTGGATTTGCTTCAAAAATACATGGCCATCGAGAAGGTCCGCTTTGGCGCGCGATTGACGATGCTGGAGGAAATTCAGGAGGAATCCAAGGCCTGCCTGCTGCCGCCATTGCTGCTCCAACCCCTCGTCGAAAACGCCGTGAAACATGGCATCGCCAGCCTTCCCGAAGGCGGCGAGATTCGGCTTGCCGCGGAACGGCAAGACGGCCGCTTGGCGATTGTCGTCGAAAATTCATGGGACCCCGAAGCTCCGCCCCGCCGTTCCGGCGGAATGGGGCTGAAAAACGTGCAACGGCGCCTGGAGGCGCGCTACGGAAAAGATGCCAGCCTTCGTGTGAACACCGAAGGCGAGCTTTTTCAAGTCAGTTTGAATCTTCCGGCCGAAAGCGAGGAAAAAGCGTGAGCCCCACGCAAGAAAAACGATGGAAGGCCCTCATCGTCGATGACGAAGAGCTCGCGCGCCACGTCATTCGCGAGTACCTGCAATCTCATGCGGAAATCGAAGTCGCCGCTGAGTGCGCGAATGGCATCGAAGCCGTGAAGGCCGTCGCGGAACACAAACCGAATTTGATCTTCCTCGACGTGCAGATGCCCAAACTAACGGGATTCGATGTCCTGGAACTGATTGGCACCGACATGCCCGTCATTTTCGTGACCGCGTACGATCAATATGCTATGCGTGCGTTCGACGTCCACGCTGTCGACTATCTATTGAAGCCCATCGGCCGCGACCGCTTTGACGCGGCCGTGGAAAGAGCGAAGGGCCGCCTGGGTGAAAAAATGCCGTCCGCGCACGAGCTCGCGGCCGCGGCGCGCCCACCGCAGCAATTTCTGGAACGCCTGGTGGTGAAAGACGGCACAAAGGTGACGCTGATTCCCGTTGGCAAGCTCGACTACGCCGAGGCCCAGGACGACTACGTGGCGCTCGCCACTCAGGGCAAGAAGCACCTCAAGCAGCAAACCATCGCCGGCCTCGAAGCCGGCCTCGATCCCAACTCCTTCGTTCGCATCCACCGCTCCTACATCGTGAATCTCGAACGCGTCGTGCGCATCGAGCCCTACGGCAAAGACAGCCGCCTCGCCATTCTCGCCGACGGCACGCGCTTGCCCGTCAGCCGCGCCGGCTACGCCCGCCTCAAAACGCTTCTCGACGAACGAAAGTAACCTCTTTCGGTGAGCAGGCCAACAGTCTTACAATCGGTTGCCGTGATGAAAACCGAAGCGCAAAAGGTGCTGCAAGCAATGTCGCCGGCCCAGAAATTGCGGGCCGCCGAACGGCTCTATTTTTCCGCCCGGCAGCTGAAGGCGGCCGCGCTGCGCGCGCAACACCCGGATTGGACCGAAGAAGCCATCCGCCAGGCCGTTCGCAACATTTTCCTGTATGCCCGAGACTAACCTCTTTCTCATGTTCACCCAGCGCTTGAACACGCTGGGCGTAGCCTATATGGTCAGCGGCAGCGTGGCGGTTATCATTTATGGAGAGCCGCGCCTGACCCATGACGTGGATTTGATCGTGGTGCTGGACCGGGGGCACATTGCCCGGCTGCCCGAGGTATTTCCTCCAGCGGAGTTCTATTGTCCGCCAACGGAGGTGATCGCCGTGGAAGCAGCGCGCGAACAACGCGGACACTTCAACATCATTCACCACGAAACCGGTTTCAAAGCCGACGTGTATCTCTCGCCCCGGCAGCCGTTGACTTGGCTCTGTCGGTGGCCTAGTATCCGCGGCGGAGGCAACAGGGACAGCGAGGAATGGGCGGATGAGCGATTGGGAATACATACCGGCAGATTCCGCGGAGCAGTTGATGCAGCTGCATCATTTTTCGATTGTGAAACAAACGGCAACCGGTAATGTAAAGTTTGCGATTACGGTGAAGGAGTTTGCCGTACCCCCTCCGGGCCAACGAGTGCGGTTTTATGCGGAGGCAGACAAGCCTGTGAACCAGAAGACGGCTTCGTTTGTTCCGTGCGGGTGGGGAACTTCGATTTTTTCGGCGCTTGGAGATTGCGTGCGGCTGATCCGGCAGTTTCCGTATGAGGGCGAGGAGCGCGCAGCGTCGTGATCCTGGACTTTACAAAACGAACTCTGCAGCCAGGTATGACCGCGCTCGTGATGCGGGGCAGCATCCACTGTGGACCGGAGTGCGCGCGGCTGGAGCGCGAAGTGGATGGGATGATCGCAGCGCACGAGACGCGAGTGATTTTTGACATGGCGGGCGTGACGCACGCCGACAGTGCGGCGATTGGGGCGATGGTAAGGTGCTTGACGAAGCTGAAGAGTGCAGGCGGCGCGCTCCGGATAGCCGCGGCACAGCCGATGATGGAGCATAGCCTGAAATTGACAAAGGTAGACATGCTGATCGAGATGTTTCCCACGGTAGACCAGGCAGCAAAGGGATTTTGGGGGCCGGACGAAAGCGCCGGTCAGCACGCCTGACATTTTCGAGCGGTCCAGACTGCTCTCCTTGACAACTTAGGAGAGTGTGCTGTAGCCTCCTCCTAATCTTCTTAGGAGGACACGTGACTGGCCAGGCTCAGCTCCTTCCCGGCACTCTCGATCTCCTCATTCTGAAGGCCGTTTCTCTCGGCCCTCTCCATGGTTATGGTGTTCTTCTGCGCATCGAGCAAATTTCTCGCGGTGCCTTGCTTGTCGAACAGGGAGCGCTCTATCCCGCCTTGTATCGCCTAGTACGCCAGGGACTTCTCAAAGCAAGTTGGGGCACATCCGACAACAACCGCCGGGCCAAGTTCTATGAGCTCACTGCTGCGGGCCGCAAGCGTTTGCGCCAGGAAGCCGACGGCTGGAATCGCCTCGTCGCCGCCATCGCCTCCGCTCTCGGCGCCCAGCCGGAGGAAATATGAAACTCTGGGCCTTCCTTCGTTCTCTTGCTTCCGCCCTTTTTCATCGCTCTCGAGCTGAGGGCGAGATGGACGAGGAGCTCCGCTCTCACATTCAACGTCGCGCTGACGATCTGCAAGAGTCGGGGATGTCGCGCGCCGAAGCCGAGCGCCTCGCCAAAGTCGAATTCGGCGGCTATCAGAAATTCAAGGAGGAGTGCCGCGAAGAGCGCGGCGGCTTCTGGATCGAGACGGTATGGACGGACATTCGATTTGCGTTGCGCATGCTGCGCAAATCTCCGGGCTTCGCTGCCGTTGCCATTCTGACGCTGGCGCTCGGCATTGGCGCGAACACCGCAATCTTCAGCGTGGTGAACGCGGTCTTGCTGCGGCCGCTTCCTTATCCATATGCAAACCGTCTGGCCATGATCTGGTCGACATGGGGGAAGGAAACGCGCGGGCCGGCTTCCGGTCCGGAGCTGATTGAGCTACGCAATCGCAGCCGCGCATTTGAGGAAATTGCTGGAATCTGGGTAACCAGCGGGACGATCACGGGAACTGCCGAGCCGGAGCAAGTGCGATTGGCTTTGACGACTGCCAATTTTCTGCCGATGCTGGCGGAAAAGCTGCAACTAGGACGTTTCTTTGCGCCAGGCGAGGACCGCAGGGGCGCGCCTCCGCTCCTCATTTTGACTGATGGCCTATGGCGGCGGCAGTTCGGCGCGAATCCGGGAATCGTTGGGCAAACCGCGCGGTTGAACGGGAACAACTTCACGATTGTTGGCGTGCTGCCGCGAGATTTCAAGCTGCTCTTTCCCGATAGCAGGATGGCAGACGTGCAGGTCTTCATTCCATTTTTAGACGACCTCGAGAAAAACACCCGCGACACGGGCTACATAAGAATGGTTGGCAGGCTGCGCCGGGGCGTGACGGTGGCCCAAGCCCAAAGTGAGGCCGACTCGATCGCCTCGCAGCTTCGCGGTGAGGCGAAGGAATACGCAGAGCAGTCGCTGCACTTGAGTGTATTGTCGCTTCAAGAGGATGACGTAAGGTCCGTACAGCCCGCGCTGGTTTCGCTGTTCGCCGCCGTTGTGCTGGTCTTGCTTGTTACTTGCGCGAACCTCGCTAATTTATTGCTGTCGCGCTCGGGAAGCAGAAGGCACGAAACTGCTCTTCGCGCCGCGATGGGCGCGGAGCGAAGGCGCATTATCCGTCAGCTTCTGACAGAAAATATATTCCTTGGTTGTCTTGGAGGAATAGCCGCGCTGGGGATTGGATGGGTGGCTCTGAAATGGATTCTGTCCCTTCAGCCGGAAGGAATTTACCTGCTGCTCGCGGCGAAATTGGACGGCTGGGTCCTGGCGTTCACGCTCGTGCTTTCGATCTTGACGGGCGTTCTGTTTGGTTTGGCGCCCGCGTTGTCGGTCGCTCGCGGGGATTTGCTCGAAATTTTGAAGGAAAGCGGAAAAGCAACAACAGGAAAATCGTGGCTGCGGCAGTTGCTGATTGTAAGCGAAGTGAGCCTCGGCTGCATTCTTCTGGTGGGAACCGGCCTGATGATCCGAACGTTTACGAGCCTGCTGCGCGTGGATCCAGGCTTTCATCCGCAGAACGTCTTAACGTTTCAACTTTCCTTCTCGGGTTCGCGCTACGGCACCGTCGAGTCCTTAACTAATTTTCTCAAGGAGTTGCGAACAAATCTTTCCGCAATGCCTGGCACGCAATCGGTCGGCGGCGTTTCTCATCTCCCGCTGGATGAAGGCCTGGGGAACTGGTACAGCTACTATTGGCCCGAAGGCGCCCCCGTCCAGCAGCAAAACACGGTGATGGCGGATCACAGATCTACGCTCCCTGGATATTTTCGATCCATCGGCTCGACGCTGCTGGCGGGACGAGAATTTGAAGATACGGATGACGCGTCGCACACCCACGTTGCCATCGTCGACGATACGCTAGCCGAGCAAACTTGGCCCGGGCAGGACGCCATCGGCAAAAAGCTGAGCGTTGAGGATTCGCCGACAGGTCCCTTCCAGTTTGAACGCGAGTCTGTGGTCGTGATTGGCGTGGTGAAGCACATCCAGGCGCACTCCTTGACAAGCAAAGGGCGCGGGCAGATTTATTTGCCTGTACCGCTGGCGCCGCGGCCCGTGTATTCGCTCGTCGTTCAAACTACCGCGCCGATGCAGACCTTTGCCGCCTACGTGCAGCAGGCTGTAAAGAAGCTGGACAAGGACATGCCCGTCTCGAATCTGCGCCCGCAGATGGACTACGTCAAAAAGGCCCGCGCGCAAACGCGATTCGTCACTTTGCTTGCAGGAGCGCTCGCAACGTTAGCTCTTTTCCTGGCATGCATTGGCATTTATGGCGTGACATCCTATTCGGTAGCCCAGCGGAACCGCGAGATCGCCATTCGCATCGTTGTCGGTGCGAACTCGGCTGACGTGGGCAGGATGGTACTGCGCCAGAGCGGCCTCCCGGTAGTCGTGGGCGTTGTGGTGGGCTTGGCGATGGCTGCGCTTCTAACGCCGCTGCTGTCAGGCCTGCTTTTCGGCGTACATCCAATCGACCCGCTGACCTATGCTGAGATTTCTCTTGTCCTTGCTGCCGTCGGCGTCCTTGCGTGCTACATTCCCGCGCGCCGCGCCACTAAAGTCGACCCCATAACCGCCTTGCGCGCCGAATAGTTCATTTCATCTTCGATTTTCCTCACGACGCTATTTTCCCAGAACTGAAACTGACGAGACCGATTGTGGTCGAGTCATGACGCACTCGGAAATAACCCGCCGGGCGTCGCAGCCTTCGCCTTAACGCGCGTTTTTTGCGCTTCGGATAGTTTGCGGAGGCTGCTGGTTCTGACTTATCTTTGGACTTGAATTGCAAGTTCTCTTAGAATTGCCCGCATGAAAGAAGTGAAATCTGGCAATCGTGGTTCTGCGGCCAGAGGCAGCGGCGCTCCGAAGAACGTCGATGAATATCTTGCTAGTGTCCCGGAACCAGCCCGGAGCACCTTGAACAAGATGCGCGCGGTGATTCGGTCTGCTGTGCCGCGGCAAGCTACCGAGACGATAAGCTACGGCATTCCTGCGTTTAGATACAAAGGAGTATTGGTGTGGTTCGCCGGGTTCTCAAACCACTGCAGTTTGTTTCCCACTGCGTCCGTAATCGAGGCGTTCAAGAACGAACTCAAGGGCTTCACGACATCCAAAGGGACCATCCAGTTCCCTACGGACGAGCCACTGCCAACTGCACTTGTTAAGAGAATGGTGAAGGCGCGGGTCGCGCAGATCGAAAGCAAGAAACGGCGTTGACAGGTTGCCCTGGAAACCTGTTCATGACTCAGCGCCGCCTCTAGGAGCTAAGTCGCCGCACCCAGATTCGGCCGGTGGCAGGTTTGCCCAGGTCCATTGTCTTCCCATTGGAACGCACCGTCATCGTTTCATCGTACGCCCTCAGCAGCTCGCCAGACGGTGTCACTGGATTCGCGGAGTGGTCCCGCTGTTGGGCCAGCGAACGGATCGGGGTGCGCCGTTTTCACCCATAAGATTGACCCTATCGCAAAAGCAAAAGGCGCCGGAGATTTAGTTCCGGCGCCTCCATATTCCAAAACACCCAGGTTTTACTGAGGACAAGGCAGGGCGGAGTGCGGAAGAGCCGTGTCATCGGGATAGCTGTATGCCCCATCCGTTCCAGCCGAGTTCAGTATAGCGTTGGAGCTGCTGCCCATTTCAAACCATTGCAGCAGCGCCTCCGTCTGTGGGTGATAGGTGAACATCTCCCTACGCTCTCGGATGAATATGGGGACGGTGGCCGTCGATAACACTTCGAGGGGGTCGCCGGTCTCGAAGTTGTTCTGACAGACTTTTGCATTCGCCGGTACGCCAGGGAATTGCCAACTTGCCGTGGCATTGTCGAGGAAGGGATCGTTAAACGATTCGGAGATCTCGTGGGAGAGCGCTGTCACATCTTCAAAGCCGCCGCCGAAAAGGCCGGGCGAGATCCAGCTCGCAAAGAGGCTAATCCAACGCGGCTGCGGTATCGCGCCCGGCTGATAAAAGAACGTGTGAAACCCGAGGACGCAGCAGCCTCCGGGAGTGTTCGGGTTGTTCACATTGAGCGAAAAGAGGAATGTGTTGGGAAAAAGAGTCATATTGAGGGCGTCGGTGGTGAAGTTTCCAGCATTGATGTCGTTTACGACGATATTGTCGAAGAAAAAGTTAAACAGGAGGTTCAACATAAGCACGAACGTGGATCCGTCGGCAGCGGTTCCGGTGAAGTACGACCGGGCTTGGATGATGGTTCCATTGGAAAGCCGGACATTGACGAATCGCGGAACGACGATGGTCACCCCGGTGTCGTTGGGGATCTGCGGCTCACCTAGCCGCGTGTGCCAACCGGGCTTCATCAAGTTGAAGAATTCGGCGCGCTGGACGGCGTCGGCAAACTGCGTCTTCGCCGGGGAGGACGTGTAGCTCGCATTCATGAAGTTGGGAGAATCCTCTGTGAGATCATGAAAGGGTGCGAACGGCACGGTCCTGAATGTGCTCCCGTCCGCATTGAGCAGTTGGAGCGATACCTCCCTGACTTTCGAAGGAATCACCGTAGTGCCTCCCTGGAGGGGATCGTTTCCCATCATCGAGAAGCGCCACAATTTGAGCCCGGTACTAGAGGGTCCTGCCTGAGCGAAATATGCTCCGTCAAATGTAGGAATGGTGTCCAGGCCGGAGATGTTCCCGTTGGCGCCCGACGTTGAGGCATTGGTTGACGCCAAGTTAAGTAATCCTCCTGAAGTGCTGGCGGATCCGCTGATGTCACCGGGTAACACGAGAACGGTATTCGAGGTGAGGAGCTGCACGGCTGTCGCGTCAACAGGCGGCCTTCTTGCATAACTCGCCGAACTGCCGTTTGTTGTGGCGTCTTGCGCGTAACTCCTTGGGTTAGCGCTGATGAACAACAGCGCGGCTGAACACACAAACATAACTCGGGCCGGGTTTCTCATAAGACTCCTTTCGAAATGCGACTCCTCCGGGGAAGAGGACAGGCAGAGGTATACACAAAATTTATGGATTAGCAAGAAAAAGATTGTAAATTTAGAAAAAAAATGGAAATGAGAGTTCGGTGGCGGGGCCGCAAGATTTGGCGATTGCAAAGCGCGGGTTGATCCCCGCCTTTTTTTCATTTTCAATGCATAATTTACGCGGACGCAACGTTAGTACCTTTATTAGAATGAACACTGATGAAAACAGGCTGGGTGAGGAGGGGTCAAAAATCAAATCCCGCATGCCTTCCTACGAACTGAGACGCCGCACCCAAATTCGCGTCGTGGCTGGTTTGCCGAGGTGCATCGTCTTCCCATTGGAGCGCAGCGTCATCGTTTCATCGTACTCGCGTTTCAGCACCTCGACGGTCGCCGAGGGCCGCAAACGCAGACCATCCAGGAATTCCAGAAATTGCGCATCCTTTTCGTAAACGCAAACGATCTCGCCCGCTTCCTTGGGACGCAAATCTGCGAGCAGCACCGCGCCCTGTTTTCGAAGCTGCGCGATTCCGCCGCGCAGCGGCACGCCATGAGGGCAGCTCTTCTTGTCTCCAAAGCGCTTGAGCAGCAGCGCTTCCACTTCCGGAGAAATCGCGTGTTCCATCCGCTCCGCTTCATCGTGAGCTTTCGCCCACGAAAGTCCGATCACATCGGTCAGTAGCATCTCGGCGAGCTGATGTCGCAGCGCCAGCCGTTCCGCGAACTTTCTGCCTTTTTTCGTCAGGTCGATTCGCCCGCTGCGCTCCATGCGCACGTGCCCGTCCCGCGTCATCCGCTTTAGCGCGGCAGTCACGGCGGGAGGCGTAACGTTTAATTCCTCGGCGAGCCGCGCGCTGATGGGCACGTGGTTCTCTTCCAGCATCTCCCAGATGGCCTTCAGGTAATCTTCCTGCGATACGCTTGTTTTTTCTCGCCGCAACGCAGCTCCTATTTTGCCGCTGGCTTGTTCTCTCGCTTCTCTCGCAGCCCGATGGCCAGCTGATTCACGCGCCGCTTGATGCCCTCGAACACCCTTTGGTACGTCTCCGGCGAAGCGCCGTAAGGATCCTGCACCATCCAATCCTCGACTTTCGCCTGCTCCCAGAAGGTTTCGTCCCTCTGCCTCCCGGTCATGTTGATGATGATGTCCGCGGCTTCGGCAGCCTTGGGCGTGAGTACATCGGAGGTCAGCCCGTCAGCGGAGTAGCCGTTCAGCGTGAGCGTTTCCTTGGTTTGCGCGGCGATCGCCCCCATCGGACTCAAACCCGCGCTGGAGGCCTCAATCACATCCGCGGCGTCATAGCGCGCGATGGCCTCGGCCATGGGGCTCCGGCAGGCGTTCCCCACGCACACAAATAAAACTCTCGTCCGGCTGGAACGCCGGGTATCAGAATCTGCCTTCTTTTCTTTTTCCACGATTAGGACTTCGCGCTGCCCGCCGCTTGAGTCGCTCTCGCCGCGACAAGACCGAGGAAATGTTGATGCACAGTGGTATCGTCTGTCAATTCCGGATGAAACGTGGCCGCCATGATCTGGTCCCGCTGCACCAGCGCGGGCTTCCCCGCATACTCCGCGAGAACCTTTACGCCCGGGCCGGCTCGCTCAATGATCGGGCCTCGAATAAATACCATTTCCAGCGGCTCGTTCTTCAGTTTCGTCGGGCCGCTGGCCACGTCGCTGGCAATTTGCCGCCCGTAGCCGTTTCGCAGCACGGTTATGTCCAGCAGTTTCAAAGAATCCTGCCGCGGATTCTCCACCTCCGTTGCGAGAAGTATTGCTCCGGCACACGTTCCGAAGATGGCACCACCCTGCTTCGCGAATTTTTCGATCGCGTCCGCTAAACCCTCTTCCCGCAAAAACTGCAACTGCGTCGTGCTCTCGCCTCCCGGGAGAATCAAGCCGTCGCAGCCCTCGAGCTGCGCGGGAGTCCGCACCTCCGCGGTTTCCGCCCCCAGCCGCGCCAGCATCGCCGCGTGCGCCTCAAAATCGCCCTGCACCGCCAAAATCCCGATCTTCACTTCACTCGCTCCAATTTTCGCCTTCACCCATTTTCCCTTGTAGGGGCGCAGCATGCTGCGCCCCTACCGCCCAAGCTAGCGATACACGAGAATCGCTCACCATCCACGCGTCGACAGCATGTCCTTCTCTTCCATCTGCCGGATGTCCAGTCCTCGCATCGCTTCGCCAAGCTCTTCATGAGCTTCGAGCACAGCCTTCGGATCTTCGAAATGCGTCGCGGCTTTCACAACCGCTTTCGCGCGCACTTCAGGATCGCTGGACTTGAAGATGCCGGATCCGACGAATACCGCCTCCGCGCCCAACCTCCGCACCAGCGCCGCGTCCGCCGGGGTGGCGATCCCGCCGGCGGAAAAATTCGGCACCGGCAGCTTGCCGGTCTTGGCGATCTGGCGAACCAGTTCCAGTGGCGCGCCCAGCTCCTTCGCTTCGCGCATCAGCTCGTCGTCGCGCATGGTGGTCAGTTTTTTCATCTGGCTGACGATTGCGCGCATGTGCCGCACCGCTTCCACCACGTTGCCGGAACCGGCCTCGCCCTTGGTGCGAATCATCGCCGCGCCTTCCGCGATGCGCCGCAGCGCTTCTCCCAGGTTGCGCGCGCCGCACACAAACGGCACGCGATAGTCGTGTTTCCAGATGTGATTCTCTTCGTCGGCGGGCGTCAGCACTTCGCTCTCGTCGATGAAGTCCACTTCCAGCGCCTGCAACACTTCCGCTTCCGCGAAGTGTCCGATGCGTACCTTGGCCATCACCGGAATCGTCACCGTGGCCATAATCTCGCGAATCACTTTGATCGACGCCATCCGCGCCACTCCGCCCTCTTTGCGAATATCCGAAGGCACGCGCTCGAGCGCCATCACCGCGCACGCGCCGGCCTTTTCCGCGATTTTCGCTTGCTCGGCGTTCGTGACGTCCATAATCACGCCGCCCTTGAGCATCTCCGCCAGCCCGACTTTCACGCGCCACTCATTCGAGCCTTTGCTTCCGTTGCCGCTGCCATTCACCTTTTTCGCGTCCATCTCGCTTCTCCTCTCGCTCCTTGAAATTCTCGGCGGTCCCTCTCCGCAAAATCCTTTTCACTTCGGCGCGATAATCACAAACCGCGCCTTGCCCCTCGCCAGCACCGCGCCTGCGGTATCGCGAATCTCCCCGATCATAAAAATGTTTCTTCCCTTTTGTTCCGTCTCGCGCCCTTCCACGATAATTTCCTGCTGCACGTTGACCGGTTTCAAGTACTCGACCGTCAATTCCGCCGTCACCGCTTTCACTTCCCGGAACCGGCAGACTTTCCCCATCGCCTCATCGAGCAGTACGGCGATAATTCCGCCGTGCCCCATTCCCCCGCCGCCCTGGTACCTCTCGCCCAGAACAAACCGTCCCACAATCCGCCGGTTCACGTTGTCTTGTTCGAACGTCAGCTTCATCCCGCCGGCATTGGCCCCGCCGCACCCAAAACACTTGTTCACTGGATTCGGCGCCAGCGTAATCGTCTCGCTCAAAGTTTTCGCTCCGTCGCCCATTTTTCTTTCCTTACTTCCTTACTTCTTTACTTCATTTCCTCAGACCAGCGCCACCCTGCTCCGCTCCGCCCGGCGGACTCCGCGTTGCCGCTTGCGCATCTCAATCTTCAGCAATTCCGCGAGCGTCGCCACGCCCCGCGCAATCTGTTTCTCATCCAGGCTGGCAAATCCCAGCCGCAACGTATTCGGCAGGGGGGCTTGCACGTAGAAATACCGTCCCGGCGCAAACAGTACGCCGCGTTCTTTTACGTGAATCAGCAATTCGCTGGCGTCGAATCCCAAAGGCAATTCCAGCCACAGACACATCCCGCCCTCCGGCCGCGTCCAGCGCGTGCCTTCCGGCATGTGCTTGCGCAGCGCTTCGTCCAGCGCCGCCAGGCGAGAAGTGTAGACCTTGCGCATCTTCGCGACGTGCTTGGCGAAAAGTCCGCGCCGCAGAAATTCCGCCAGCGTGGCTTGCCCGAGTTGGTCCGTATGCAGGTCGGTGGTCTGCTTCACCACGCGCAATCGCTCAATCGCCGCAGGCGGCGCGACAATCCACCCCACGCGCAATCCAGGAAACGCCACTTTCGCAAAGCTGTCGATATGAATGACCAAGTTCGAGCGATCCAGCTGCTTCAGCGAAGGAATGCGTTCCTCCCGCGCATGCAGCCGCGCGTAGATGTGATCTTCCACGACCGGAACCTGGTGACGCCCGGCTAACTCCAACAACTTTCGTCGCGCCGCCAGTGGCATCGACGTTCCCGTGGGGTTTTGAAAGTCCGGCGTGACCAGTATCAACTTCACGCGATTGGCCGCCAGCGTCGCTTCCAGCGCTTCCAGGTCCAATCCCAGCGGCTTCTCCGGCTCCGCGTGCGTGTTCATCGGCACGCTCAGGCAGCGCGCTCGTGCTCCGTGGAAAATGGCCACCGCTCCCGGATAGGTCGGGTTTTCCATAATCACGGAATCGCCCGGACGCACAAAGGCTTTGCTGATCAGATCAAACGACTGCTGGCATCCACCGGTGATGAGCAGGTTTTCATCCTTGGCGGCGATGCCGTCGTGATGCAGCAGTTCGAGCAGCGCCTCTTTCAAGGGCGGGTAGCCGTCCGATGGGCCAAGATTCAAAACTTCCGCGCCTTCGCGCCGAAGCACGGCGTTCACGCACATCTGCAATTCTTCAATGGGAAAGAATTCCTCCGCCGGCCGCGCCATCACGAAAGAAAGCGCATTTTCGGGAACATTGGCCATGAGCCGGCTAAGCACCTCTTCTCCCCGCTCATCGGCAAAAAGCAGTTCCCAACGGATGCCCCCGTTTCCATTTAGCACCGGGGGCGCCGGCGGCGTGATCTTCAATCCGTTGCCATTTCCCTTGATAAACGTGCCGCGTCCCACGTGGCCCTGAATCAGCCCTTCCGATTCCAGCTCGGCATAGGCATTCGCCACCGTCGTGCGGTGCACGCCAAGCATGGTCGCGAGTTCACGGCTCGCCGGGATGCGGTCGCCCGGGCGCAAATCTCCCGCATGCACGAGGGCGCGCAGTTGATCGCGAAGTTGGATGTACAGGGGAACATGGCTCTGTGGCTGGAGATGAACTGGCAGCATTGTCTCTCACCTTCGGCCAATTCTACCAGATATTGGCCTGTTGCAAGAGCCAATTTGTCTCCACCAATTTGGCGGGTCCTTCACGCGCGAGCGCGTTCCGACTCCCCCGCCCTAGTCATCTGGCGAGACCGGAATGTCCGGCATCTGATCCGATTTCTTCGCGCCAAAGTGGTCAGCAAGCTGCTGGCCATCGAAACTGGCGGTGAAGCTCTCCTTGATCTCCGGCAGCATCGAAGCGTTCCAGTCATACCACTCCCGAACGAGCCGATGATAAACGTCCTTTTGGCGGTCCTTCAGGTTGGCACGCTCCAGCGGATCCTCCACAACGTTGAAGAGGAATGTATTGTCGAGAATTTTGAGGAACTTGTAATCGCCCTCACGGGCCGCCCGCTGCGCGTTCGCCTTGTAACGCCAGAACAGCTTGCGTGAAACGGGTGCGGCATTTTGCGTGAGCATGGGCAGCAGGTTCATCCCATCAAGAGGGTAGGCCGGGTCGGCCAAGGCTCCCGCGGCGGCAAGCAGCGTCGGCACCCAGTCCATGCTGATGGAAACCTGCTCGGTTGTCCGGCCCCGTGGAATACGCGCCGGCCAGGAAATGATTGCCGGAATACGCAACCCGCCTTCCAGCAATTCGGTCTTTTTCCCCGTGAAAGGCCAGGTATCGGCGAAGCGCTCCCCGCCATTGTCACTGGTGAAGATAACGATCGTGTTGTCCGTCAGACCGTTCGCATGCAACGCCTGCAGCACTCGCCCAATCTGCCTGTCCATCTCTTCAATCATTCGCTGGTAGGTCTTCTGCGAACCACCATCGAAATCAGCGAGGCCTTCGCTACCCGGTTGCCGCAAGCGCTCCGACTCCGCCTCGTCTCCGGGGGCTTCCCATGGCCAGTGCGGCGCGTTGAAATGAAGGCTGAGCAGGAAGGGTTGGCCGGATCTCGCGTATCCATTCACTACGTCCACGGCACGACTGCCAAGCAGGCTGGTTAAGTAGCCCACTTGATGGATCGCTAGATCATCGTCCCAAAGATCATCCTTGCCACCTATAGTGTGGGAGAAATAGTCCAATGCCCCGCTGCGAAACCCGTAGAAATGATCGTAGCCACTCTTCAGAGGACCAAACTTTGGCAGAAAACCCAGATGCCACTTGCCAACCAACGTCGTGCCGTAGCCAGCTTTCTTCAAAAACGAGGGCAACGTCGGGTGCTCCGGGGGAAGCCCGACATCGAGGTTTCCGCGCAAGGGCTCTTCCAAACCGAGCCGGAGCCGATACTGGTAGCGGCCCGTGATCAGCGCCGTGCGCGTGGCGGTGCACACGGCGGAATTCGCGTAAGCTTGCAGAAAGCGCAATCCTTGCACGGCGATGCGGTCGATATTCGGGGTGCTGAAATCAGGGCGTCCGTAGCACGACACGTCGGCATAGCCGAGATCGTCAGCCAGAATGAAAATGATGTTGGGAGGCTTTGCCGATGGTCGCGCACCCTCGGCGCCGGCGCGAATGGCTAACCCCACCATTCCAGCTGCGGCTCCACGGAGCAGGTCACGCCGCGTAATTTGGTCTTTCCTTCCGAGCCCCATAGAACCTCCTCTTACATCAATGAGGTATTTCTTACCTCGGGTAGTGCATTTGTGTTTCACCGGCCCGGCGGTTTGTACCCCATCCGGCCGTTGGTTTCCCCCGCTTCCAGGTCGCGGATGCACAGCTTCGTCAAGTCGTTGGCATCGCATTGGTAAATCTGCTTCAGGGGAAGGTCCGTGTCATCCACCTCGTACTCGCCTGCGGCCATGTCCTCCGCGTCATCGGTCGAGGAAGTGGCCACAGGACTTCCCTTTCGAACGCGCACGCGGAACTCGCCCGAGGCAGGCTCGTAATTCGCATAGCTGAAGCAGCGCCCGATGCAGGCGCGCTCGACTGCGTGGCCGATAAACGCGATTCGTGAATCCGCCGGAGCCCGCGCCGTAACGATCACTCGCGTCCCTGGAGGCAAATCCCGCGCTAACGTTTCCGCGTTCGCTTCCAGGCGATTCAGCCAGCCCGTGTCTTGATAGAGAAACGCAAAGAAAAGTACAGCGCAAAAGCCAAAGCCCGCGAGATGCCACCTCCGCGGCTTCAGGCAACCGAGCAGGACAAGACCGAAAGTCGCCGAGATGGTCGTAAGCCTTGAACTGAGCAGGCCAATCCAGCCGCCGTAAATGGAGGAGCGCAGATTTTCGGGGAGCAGCGCCGTCGCGCAAAACGTCACAACGTACAATTCGAAAGGCAATTCGTAAAGTTTCCACCATGAGCCCTCGCGCCTCCGCGCATAGAGATCCACTGCCACGCAAATGACGCCGAGAAAGAGTGCGGCCCCGGCGAGAAAGAAATAGCGCTTTCCGTAAAGCCCGAGCTGATCCGCACCGTTGTAAAGATAAAAGGGGCCGCGATCCCAATCCGCCATCAAGGCTGGCCGATGCGCCGCGTACCAGCGGACCGCTGCGAACGCACCAGCCGCTGCCAGCGGCAGCGCCAATTTCCGCCAGCCTGGCAATTTCGCTCGAACTTTCACATAAGCGAGCGTCCCGACGAGCCACAGAAACCCGATCGGATGAGCTAGCAACGCGAGCGCCGCGAGCAGCGCGCCAGCAATCCATTCGAATCGCCGCGCCCGCCAGAGTATCGCCAACCCGAAACAAGCCAGCCCCAGCGACAAATAATAGTTCATGAAACCCATGCTGAAGGAATAGCCATAAGCCAGCATGGCGATGCATGGCACGAGAAACCACGCCGACTGACCCGCGATTCTTCGAACGAGCGCGAAGACGCCCCAGAAAAAAATGAGCACGCAAATTGAAACGACGACTTTCTCGGCGGCCGCGATGCCAACAAGATTCGCCATTCGCAGCAACATCACATCGAATAAAATGTTGTGCCATTGCCCGACGATGTACAGCCCCGGCGCTTGCCCCTTTTCGATCAACTGCGCCAGCCAAGCGTTGTACGCGTGGCTCGCCAGATCACCCGCCTCGATGCGCCGGTGCCAGATGCAAGGCACAACGACTATCGCGGACAGAAACAGCGCATGCAGCTTGCGCAGCCGCAGAAATGGCATCACACCCGCAGGTGTAGTTTCGTTCGCCGCCGCACTCATTCGAAAATCAGGAATTTGTCCCGTCAATGCCGCTCCGGGCGATTCTACTATTGAAGGCCTCGGCTACTGCGCAGATTCGGTGATAATATCCGTCTTTCCAGAAACAGAGGAGGAAACGTGGCGACCAGATCGAACTATGCTTTGCGCGGCCGCGGAAAACGAACCAGGTCGCCGCGACGCTTGCTCCAGGGAGCGCTTCTTCTGGCCATGAGCTTGCAATTTTGGGACCTGGCGCGCGCCCAGGAGCCTGCGCCACCGGCAAAGTGCCCGCCCGCCTCGCGCATCGATTCGGCCAAGGACACCTACGGAAGCACTGTCGTCCCTGACCCATACCGGTGGCTGGAAGACCAAAACAGCCCGGAGACGCGAGCTTGGATCGACGCCGAACAGAAATGTACGGAAGCGGCGCTTTCGAATTTCCCAGGCCGCGCCCAACTCACCAAGCGTCTGGGCGAACTGCTGCATACCGATTCCTTTGAACCACCCGTCGAACGAGGCGGACGTTATTTTTACCGCAAGCATCCGGCCGACCAGGATCTCTCCCTTCTCTATATCCGCCGCGGCCTGAATGCACCGGAAGAGATTCTCATCGATCCCCTTCCCTGGAGCGCCGATCACTCCGCCAGCGTCACTTTCGAGAATGTGAGCCGCGACGGCAAATTCGTCTTCTATGGCCGCCGTGATGGCGGCCAGGATGAAATCACTCTGCGCGTCCTGGAAGTGGACACCAAGAAGACTCTCCCCGACGCATTTCCCAAAGGGCAATACTTCGCCGTGGAACCCGCTCCAGACAACAAGGCCGTCTATTATTCTTTTGTGACGCCCGATGGCCCTCGTGGCTTCGTTCACCGCACGGGCGACAATCCTGCCAAAGACCAGATGATTTTCGGCAAGGACATTGGGAAAGACAAAATCCTTACGCTGCAATTGTCGGAGGACGGCAACTATCTCGTCTACCAGGTCATATTTGGCTCCGGATCCGAACAGAGCGAAATTTACGTTCAGAACCTGAAGGAAAATGGCCCGGTCGTGGCCGCCGTCAGCGGCGTGAAGTCACTCTTTTATCCCGTTTTCGCCGCCGACCGCCTGTTTATCTACAGCAATTGGAACGCACCCCAGTGGCATGTATTTTCCACCAGCCTTGCCGCTCCCCAGCTTGAGCACTGGAAAGTAGCGGTTCCCGAGAGCAGGGTGCATCTCGAAGGCATTGCTGCCGCCGGCGGAAAGCTCGTTGGCCAATACACGCACAATGCCTCTTCCGAGTTAAAAGTCTTCGG
>Ga0207107_1011_pt1 | contig 44601 bp, 37 predicted proteins | sample Alteio_BWMinHeat_75_FD_153555 | JGI IMG/M metagenome (GOLD analysis project Ga0207107, IMG submission 153555) | Enriched cells from forest soil in Barre Woods Harvard Forest LTER site, Petersham, Massachusetts, United States -... | ecosystem: Environmental > Terrestrial > Soil > Temperate forest >... | reverse complement strand
CCGACGGCGAGACGTATATCGAGCTGGCCGTCGATCCCGTAACGCTTCCCTCGCCGGGCCGCCATTTGCAAAAATGCGCGCTCATCAAAAAGGAGCACAATCCCGCGCAGCCCGAAATCCTGCTCGTCGACAAACAGGCGCGCGAAACCGCCATCGCCGGGTTTTTCCACGAGCACTTTCTTCAGGCGGAATATTGCCGCGACAGCCATTTCCGCACGAAAAAATTCGTGCGCGAATTCGTCAAATGGGCCAACAAGGCGCGCCAGGAGCATCGCTTCACGCCCGAGCAGCTCGATGACACGGTTTCCGCGGCGCGCGACGCCCTGCGCAGCGACAAACTCTCCGTCCCCGATTTCATCCATAAGGCGATCGACAACCGCGGTGAACAGAACAACTGCCTCGAGACGTTGACGAAGAAAAATGTCGACGTGAAATTCGAGACGGAGCCGAAGGCGTCCGAAAAATTCCGCAAGATCCAGACGATCAAACTCGATCACAACGCGCAGCTTCGGATGCCGCAATCCTCGACGCTCGACAAGGAATTTTACAAGGTCGAGCCCGACGCGGAAGACCAGACGATGACGGTGATCACGATTCGCACGCGAAAATATCAGGTGACGTGATTGAAAAAAAGCGTCGTGATTTGCAGAAAAAACATTGCAGATCGCGGATCAGCTTCCTTATGGTGCCTCGTAAGCGTTTTCCATCCATCGCCATGAGTTCCAAGAACATTTCTTCGTTCGTCAAACATCACTTTCGCCACTTCAATGCGGCGACGCTTGTCGACGCGGCGGAAGCTTATAAAAAACATCTGAGCGGCGGTGGAAAGATGTTCGTCACGATCGCGGGCGCCATGAGCACCGCGGAGCTCGGAATTTCCCTCGCTGAAATGATTCGCGAAGACAAGATTCACGGCATCTGCTGCACGGGAGCGAATCTCGAGGAGGATGTTTTCAATCTCGTCGCGCACGATCATTACGTTCGCGTGCCGCATTACCGCCAGCTCCGGCCGGAAGATGAACAGAAGCTGCTGGAGAAACATTTGAACCGCGTCACGGATACCTGCATCCCCGAGATGGAGGCCATGCGACGCATCGAGGAAGTCGTTCTCGAGGAGTGGCTGAAGGCCGACAACAGCGGAAAGCGTCTTTTCCCGCACCAGTTCATGTACGCCATCCTGAAGAACGGAAAACTCAAGAAGTCGCATCAGATCGATCCGAAGGATTCATGGATGATGGCCGCGATGGAAAAAAATCTGCCCATGTTCGTTCCCGGCTGGGAAGACTCCACGCTGGGCAACATGTACGCCGGACATTGCATCAACAAGCAGATCAAAAACGTCCACACCGTGCGCTCCGGCATCGAATACATGATGGAGCTGTCCGAGTGGTACACGAAGATCACGACAAAGGGCACCCTTGGCTTTTTCCAGATCGGCGGCGGCATCGCCGGAGATTTTCCGATTTGCGTCGTTCCCATGCTCCATCAGGACCTGCGGCGCGACAACATCCCGCTCTGGGGATATTTCTGCCAGATCAGTGATTCCACGACGAGTTACGGTTCCTACTCGGGCGCTGTGCCGAATGAAAAGATCACCTGGGGCAAGCTCGATGTGAAGACGCCGAAGTTCATCATCGAGTCGGACGCCTCCATCGTGGCGCCCCTCATCTTCGCCTACGTCCTCGGCTTGTAGTTACGAACGCTTGAGTGAGTGCTGAATCTTCGCGAGCAGCGCGTCGACCTTAAAAATCGGCGTCGAGCAGCGGCCCTGTCCGCAGAAAAATGCGGCGGCCTCGTCAAATTCCGGATATTCCACATCGGCGCGTCTCGGATTTCCCTCGCGGCGGTCAAACCACTCGATCCGCCGATAGACAAACGGATATTTCAAGGCGGCCTCGAAAAGCGCCTGCGCCGAAGCGTCCTTCTTCGATCCCACCACGGTCACATGCACGGGCTCTGTCGCCAATTCACGATCAGCGAGCAGAAATCCGGCAACCATCGCGAATTTCTTTTCGATCACCGCCGGCGTGGAAAGATAGCGCATTCCCTGCTTCGCCATTTCCTGATATGCGGACTCTCCCGTGTTTTGATGGAGAAGGCTGGCAAAACGAACGAGTCGGATATTTTCATCCAGTTGCGGCTCTGGCTGAACACCTTTGGCAGTCGAGGGATCGGCTGCGAGAAATCCGGCGGCATTTTTGTCCGTCCCATTGCGAAAATGTTTTGAAATGAAAACCGCGGCATTCTCGGCCCTCTTCAACCATTCGCGGTCACCTGTCACCGTATAAAGCGCCAGCATCGCCTGTCCCATCGAGAGCGTGTCGCCGAGATAAGGGCCTGAAGCATCCGCGGCGTCGTGACGAAATCCGCCACGAGGCAGGGCTCGATGCGCCATCATCCAGTTCGCCGCGCGAATGGCTTCATCACGTACCGTCCGGTCTCCGGTGGCGCCATACAACGCGCAAAGTCCCTGGATTGCCCAGCCGTTTTCACGCGCGTAAACATGCGTGTCGATGCGCGGAATGCCCTGGGCCCTGCGCTCCTGGTCGCCGAGTTTAAAATAGTCGCCGGAATGTCTTCCCTGAACAACATCAGCATCCTGGCTGGTGTAAAACACGCCGTCGGGACTCATCATGAAATCGCGCAGATAGCGATGGATGGACTGCGCGGCCTTGAGATATTCGGGTTCGTTCCAGAAGGCATAAGCCTGTGCGTAAATTCGCAGGTTGTCGCCCTGCACGGACATGATTTTTTCGAAATGGGGATGATCCCAGTCACCATCGGTGGAATATTGATAAACGCCGCCCCACACAGGATCGATCAGCTTGCGCTGCGCGTCGAGCGTCTGACGCGCCATTTTCTCGGAACGCGCATCGCCCTCCGCCGCGCGCATCATGGCGTATTCCACGCAATCCGCATTCAGAAATTTGTGGAAGGTGCCCCATCCGCCCATTTTCGCGTCGTAACGCGCGAAATGTTTTTCCTCGAGATCGCGCCTCTGGTCCACGGAAAGAGCGCCCTCCCCGCTATATTGGATGCGCGCCACCGGAGCGGCGGATGGACCGGGAGTGGGATCGCGCACAATCGCCTCGAGCAAAGACACCATGTCGTCCGGCGCAATATAGCCGGAGCGTTTGACGAGTTCCTTTCCGTCCGGCCCAAACAGGATCGTTGCGGGCCAGCCATATTCCTCATAGCGATTGGAAAAATCGGGACGCGAATCCTGATCCACCTTGAGCGCGACAAAATGTTCGTTCAGCAATTTCGCCACGCGCGGATCACTATACGTTTTTTCATCCATCACGTGGCACCAGTGGCACCAGATCGCTTCGAGATCGAGAATGACGCAGCGTTTTTCAGTTCGGGCGCGTTCGAAAGCCTTGTCGGGCGAATGTTCCCACGCGATCTGCCCATTGTCCGAAGCGAGACAAAATCCCACAAACGCGAGCCACATCCACCATGTCCATCGGATCTGTTTCATAAAGAGACCTGTTCCTTTTTACTTACAAAACCAGCCGAGCGCCATCCAGTGTTGAAACCATTCCTGCACGGTTCCAGGTTGGATCGATTCGTCAACAAGTCCGCAGGCATCCTCAAGTGGAACGCCTTCCTGAAGGCCTTTCAGGATTCGAAAAGCGGATGGCTCGAGCCGCTTGAAATAGCAGGCGAAATCGATGCGATGCACGGCGAGATGCGTTTTTTGCGGCCGCCAGAGCGAACGCCGGTTTGGGGTCTTCAAAAGTTGATCCACCGCGTGATCGAACTCAAAAAAACGCAGATAAGGTTGAAGACGCACCGCCACGTTTCGGCGGATGTCATTTGCCGTCAAAATCGGACGCGCTCCGGCGTCGAACACTTCAATCTGTGCCCATTCCAGATTGGCCATGTCTCGCGCCATTTCAGTTTTAGGCGCCGTCAGCTCCGGATGTTCGATGATGAACTGGAAAAGCCGCGCGCCGAGATCACGCAAGGTGTAGGAAACGGAAGGATAAGAGTGCACATATTCGACGCATAGATTTCGAAAACGGCGTTCTCCCAAAACGCCGCGAAGCCCTGGAAAATCCTCGCGCAGACTGTCGAGCAGGCGAAACCAATATTGTCGGTTGTAGATTTCCAGACGCTCCAGCGAACTCAACGCATCGTTGGGCTTGATGAAAGTGGAAACGACATGGGATGCGAGACGTCCATCCGTCCAGCGGCGCCGCATGCGATCACCCCGCGTCAGGGGCTGCGTCACGCCAGTGGCAAACTGGCACTGGATCTTGCGCAGGGGTGAAAGAGGTTGGTCAGGCCGCGGCTTTTTCATGGATGGATTCCTTCAGAAAACGATTGGCTTTGAGCGCCTCGCGATGGACCTCCTCGAAGGAAGGAATGCGATCGTCCCATTCCAACAGCGTCGGGACGTTCCCCACGCGCTCGAGCGCATGCGCATAAAGTTTCCAGACCGGATCGATCACCGGATGGTCGTGCGTGTCGATGATGTATTTTTCAAATTTCGAATGTCCGGCGATATGGATCTGGGCGACGCGATGATGCGGGACCTGGTCGACATAATCGTGGGGATTGAAGGAATGGTTGCGCGACGAAACATAAATATTATTCACATCGAGGAGGATGCCGCAATCCGCGCGCTCGACCACTTCCGTCAGGAATTCCCACTCCGTCATTTCGGAAACATGAAACTCGGCGTAGCTGCTGACGTTCTCCACCGCGATGGGGACTTCGAGAAAATCGCGCGCTTCGCGGATGCGTTTTGCGGTGTGGCGCGCCGCTTCGAACGTGTAGGGCATCGGAAGCAGGTCGTGCGTGTATCTACCGTCCACGCTGCCCCAGCAGAGATGATCCGTGAGCCAGGGCGTCTTCGTGCGCTGCACCAATTGCTTCAAGCGTTTGAGATGCGTGCGGTTCAGCGGATCAGTCGAACCGAAATAGAGGGAAACGCCATGCTGAACGACGCGGTATTGTTCCAAAATCTGATCCAGGATGTGGAGAGGCCGGCCGCCGTCCACCATGTAATTTTCCGAAATGATCTCGAACCAGTCGACGGCGGGTTTGCGCGTCAGGATGTGATCGTAATGCGGGACGCGCAATCCGATGCCAATGCCCCAATCACGAAAAGGTTCGAATGAATTTGCCATACATTCTCCGTGTGAAGAGGGCCGGAGCATGGCGCCCCGGCCCTCCGAAGGATCACGCGGAATGCTCCATCATTCCTTCTTGTCCTTATCCGTTCCCTTGCAGGAGTCCTTGCCTTTGCAACCATCCTTGCCCTTGCAAGAATCCTTGCCTTTGCAGGAGTCTTTACCCTTGCAGCTGTCCTTGCCTTTGCACGAGTCCTTGCTCTTGCAGCTGTCCTTATCCTTGGCGCTACAGCCCATCTTCTCGATGCCGGGGATCTGAATGCCGTCATTACTGTTGACGTTCGCCGCCTTGACGAGCGTTCCGGAAATCAATCCGGCAATGGCTGCACTCGCGATCATGGCTTTCGTGGTCTTGTTCATATCTTTCCTTTTAAGTTTTTATTGGTTCCGGTTCCCGCTTATCAACGCACAGCGCTGAAGGGAATCCGTTCACATGGAGCGTTACGCGGGCCGGAAGCGGCCGGATGCATCCGGATGCATTTTTCTTTTTTTGAAGGAATCCCAAAGGAGGCGGGAAACGTAGCATTATATACGGAGGGCTGCGCTTTGTCGCAGTCGCGGCGCCGACAGAGCGTTCTCCAATAAGGACCAAAGATCAAAAACCGGAATGAAATGAGATGATGCTTGCCATCACAGATGACTGCGGTATGGATTGGGTTTTCCGGATCGCCGCGTGGTTTCCCGCGCCGGTTCCGGCGCGGTTCGACATGAATCCAGAGACCCCCGATACCGAGCTGTTTCAGCAAATCGCCCAGGGCGATGAGCGCGCCTTTGCCGCGCTTTACGACCGTTTTTCCGCGCCTCTTTTTTCCCTCGCCTACAAAATCCTCAACGACGAAAAGGAATCCGAGGAAGTCCTGCAGGACGTCTTTCTGAAACTGTGGGACATGCCGCGCGAGTTCGACGCGGCGCGCGGCAAGCCCTTTTCCTGGATGGCGACGCTGACGCGCAACCGCTCCATCGATCGTCTTCGCGCCCGTCAGACGCGCCAGCGCATCACGGAAACCGCGACGCCGGAGCTGGCAGAGAATTTGAACGCGGGCGGCGATGCCTCCGACGAATTCTGGCGCGAGGAAAAAGCCGCGGCCATCCGCTCGACGCTTCAAAATCTTCCGGAAGAACAGCGACAGGCCCTGGAGATGGTTTACTTCGGGGGAATGACGCATCAGGAAGTTTCCGAAAAAACCCGCGAACCGCTCGGCACGGTGAAGGCGCGCATCCGGCGCGCCATGCTCAAGCTGCGCGACGCACTGGAGGGACGCTTATGATTGACGAGCGCATGGAAGAGCTCGCGGCATTGCACGCCCTCGGTCTGCTGAAAGGCGAGGAAGAGGCATTTTTCGAAAACGAGCTTCGCAAAAATCCCGAATTGCAACGCCTCGTGGCGGAATTGCAACGCGCCTCCGCGGCGCTCGCCGTCTCCGCCCCCGAGCGCTCACCCTCGCCTCAGCTCCGCCGACGCCTTCTGGAAAAGATTGGCGCGCCCGCGCCCTCGCGCGTGATTCTTTTCCCGCAATGGATCCCGTGGGCCGCCGCGGCCTGCCTCGCGATTTTCTGCGGTTTGCTGATCCAGGATCGCCATGAACTTCAACAGAAGATCGTGGCGTTGAATGAGCGCGATTCCATGTCTCAGGTGAAGATCGCCATGCTGACTTCGAAGATGGAAAACGCGCCGAATGCGATGGCCGTCGCCTGCTGGAACAAAGAACAGGGACGCGGAACGCTCACGGTGGAAAAACTTCCCATGCCCGGCTCCGAACAGGATTACCAGCTCTGGGTGATCGATCCCGCCACCGGCAAACCGGTGAGCGCGGGCGTCTTCAGTGTGGACGCCAGCGGCAATGCGCGCATTTCCTTCCACCCGCAACATCCGATGGATCGCGTCGACAAGTTCGCCGTCAGCATCGAGCGCAAGGGCGGCGCGCCGCAGCCGGAAGGCCAGATCATCCTGGTCAGCAACTAGCAGACTGCTACCAACTAACGCTCCACGATTTCATTGGAGATTTTGTTCCGATCGTCCGGATGACGCGGAAAATGACGCTTCAATGCTTCGCCGATCAGCGCAATCGCGTGCACCAATCCTTCGGTGAATTGTTCAGACCGAAAATGTCCTTCGATTTTTTCGACAGCTTCCTTCCAGAGTTTTTCCCCACATTTCTTATGAATGCCTTCATCGCCTATGACCGCAAATTGCCGAACGACGGGCGCGATGAAGACAAGGACTGCATTGCGTTCGCGGGTGCGATTCATTTTCAGGCGATGAAACTCCCGCACGGCGAACTTCTGCGCGTTTTTGATGCGGGAAACGTGGGAAATCACAACGCGAATTTCTCCGGAGGTGTGATTCTCGACGTCGGCAATCGCGTTGACGACGCGGTCGGAATCGATTTTCGATAAAAGATGCCTGGGTTTCACCAGCTTCCTCCTGCTCCACCGCCGCCAAACGATCCGCCGCCGCCCGAAAATCCGCCAAAACCGCCGCCGCCACCGCCCCAGGAACCTCCACCACCGTACGAACCAAAGCTGCTTCCGGAAAAAAATACACTTCGAGGATAGCGCCTTTGCAGCCATAAAATGAATACCCAGAAGGCTACAAAAAGCAGGATGGGAACGTACGGTTTGAAGTCTTCAAACCGCGTCTTGAGCTGATTCACCGTGACGCCCGTCCCCTTGTACTCACCCCGCGTCGCCGCCATGATGGCATGGACCCCATTCTGGATCCCGCCATTGTAATCTCCATTTCGAAAACGCGGCGTGATCTCGTTCTCAATGATCCGGCGGCAGAGCGCATCTGTCAACACGCCTTCCAATCCATACCCAACCTGAATGTAGATTGTGTGATCGTTGACGAATACGAACATCACGACGCCGTTGTCCTTTCCCTTCTGTCCCACATGCCATGCCTGGGCGACCCTGACCGTGTAATCTTCAATCGAAGAATCCGACTGCATATGAGGATAAATGGCGACGACGATCTGATTGGAAGTCTGCCTCTCGAAATCCTCGATTTCATGCAGCAAGGCATCGCGGACTCCGGATGAGAGCACGCCGGCCTGATCCTCCACGTAGTGCGCCGGCGCAGTGGGAATCACCTCGCCCGCGGAAAGAAGAGTGACGCCAAAGCAGACCGTGGCGATCCAAAGCGCAAAAGGTCGGAAGCGCATTATTTGGCTGGCGCCTGATCGAAGTTGAAGTTCACTTTCGGCGCTTCCTGGGATTCAGGTTTCGCCTGGAAGTAAGGCTTCGGATTGAAACCACCGAACCGCGCGATGAACATGGCGGGGAATTCTTTCACGGCGACGTTGTAGGCTTGCGCGACTTCATTGAAACGGCCGCGTTCCACGGAAATGCGGTTCTCCGTGCCTTCAAGCTGGGATTGGAGTTCCAGAAAATTGCTGTTGGCTTTGAGGTCCGGATAACGCTCCACCGTGACCAGCAGGCGGGAAAGCGCGGATGAAAGCTTGTTCTGCGCCTGTTCAAATTGCGCCAGCTTCTCCGGGTGATCCGTCAAATCTTTTGCGTCCACTTTCACGCTGGCGACCGACGCGCGCGCTTCAGTCACCGCGATCAACGTCGATTTTTCGAAGTTCGCTGCCCCGGAAACCGTGGCGACCAGATTGGGGACGAGGTCGGCGCGGCGCTGATAAACATTCTGGACCTGTGCCCATTGGGAATCTACCTTCTCCGAGAGCGTAACAAACTCATTGTATTTTTTTCCAGTGTAACCTCCGACCGCCATCACCATCACACCCACGAAAACAACGAGAATCACAAGAACAAGGAGAATCTTCTTCATAGATCTTTAATTGTAAGGACAGATCCCGCCAATTCAAGCCCCTCCCGAACTTCTCTTCGACAAACCCCGCCTCCCCGCGTACATTTCCCAAACTATTCCCATGAACTCCAAAGTCATTTCCTTCCACTACACGCTCACCGATCCGACCGGCACCGTGCTGGACACCTCCGATGGTGATGATCCCATGAGTTTCCTCGCCGGCGTGGGGCAAATCATTCCAGGCCTCGAAAAAGTCCTGGCGGAAATGAAAACCGGCGATCAAAAAAAAGTCACGGTGAAGGCCGAGGATGCCTATGGCGCGCGCGACAAGGCCAAACTCATCGACGTGCCCATCGAGCGCCTGCCCAACAATAAGATCAAAGTGGGCGACCGTTTCCAATTAAGCGGCGAACCCAACTCGATGCCGCTCACCGTCACCAAAGTCACCGAGAAACATGTGACGCTCGACAGCAACCATCCGCTCGCGGGAATGGATCTGACCTTCGACGTGAAAATCACCGAAGTCCGCAATGCCACCGACGAGGAAATGGCGCATGGCCATGCGCACGGCGCTGGCGGCCATCATCACTGACCGGAAGGCTTCCCAAATTTGGGTGACGGCGGCGCGGGATATTTTTGCGGATTGAGCTGAAGATCGTCCAGAATCTGTGTCACCGGCTTTCCATCGATTCCCTCCGGCAACGGAATGCCGAGCAAAAAGCAGATCGTGACGAAGGTGTCTTCCGTCCGAATCGTCCGGCTGGCATAGAGCGTCAAATCCATCCCCTCCTGAATGCCCGGTCCCTGGATGATCCATGGGATATGCGCGCTTCGCGGATCATTGGCGCCATGCGTATAGCCGGCCCCTCCATGATCCGCGGTGATTAAAACGACGGTCGATGCGGGATCGATTTTCGCCAGCAGTTCGCCAATGCAACGGTCCGTGCGGGCAATCACTTCCATGTGCTCCCTGGAACCCCATCCGCGCTGGTGAGCCATGACGTCGGGCTCCGGAAAATGAACGAAAAACAGATCGGGCTTCCCGTTCGAGAGAACCTTTAACGCCTCCTCGCAAACGCGCTCGTCCTTCACCGCGGTTTCGTGAGGAACGAATGACTGGTCCAGCGAACCGGGAAGCGCGAGCGCCGCGAACTTGGATTTTCCGGCGACCATCGCCGTGGTGTAACCCGCTTTTTTCGCGAGCTGAAAAATCGTCGGGACTTTTGGATAGATCACCTGCGGGGGATCCGAGTTCCATGTGATGCCATGTTTTTCCGGCGCGACGCCGGTCAGCATGCTCGTGTGCGAGGGAAGCGTGATCGCCAGATCGGTGGTTCGCGCCCAAAACGTGAAACAGGATTTGGGAAGCATCGCGTGCAGCACGGGCGTGTTCCCGCGCAGCAAAAGATCGGGACGCAATCCATCCACGCTGATGATCAGCACCTTGTGAATCGCAGGAACAGGACGCGGAGGCGGATCGGCTTGCGCCCATGAAACAAAACCGAGCACGCCAATGAGAATGAAAAAGAACCGGTTCATGCACTCTCCGGCATTTCATTCAGGAGACGCTCCGCTTCCTTGATTTCTTTATCCGACACCTGTCGGCGCTGATAACGCCGGCGAAGTCCGGCGATCAACTCCACGAGATCCTCTCGCGCGGGTGGACGCCGAAAATCCCATTCCTCGGCCGTGTCCTCCTTGAATTGGAATTTATATTTTCCGCCGAAAAAAGTGACGCGCACTTCATAATGTGTTCCATCCTGACGTTTGGTCTTCCAACTGATGTCGCGGCGCATATCTTTATATATCCATGAACGCTCCGGATTCCCAAGCACTGAAACTTCGCATCTCGCCTCGCGCCGAGAGCGCGGTCCGCGGCGGACATCCCTGGATCTTTTCGGACAGCGTCACCAAACAAAATCGCGAGGGTATCGCGGGCGAATACGCCATCGTCTACGACCGCAACAACAGCTTCCTTTGCATCGGACTTTACGACCCGAACTCGCCTTTGCGGGTGCGTGTTCTCCACTCCGGCAAACCCCAGACGCTCGACGATGCATGGTGGAGCGCGCACTGGAATGAAACAGTGGAACGCCGAAAGAGCCTTTTTGATGATCAAACCACCGGCTATCGCTGCTGCAATGGTGAAAGCGACGGATGGCCCGGTTTTATCGTGGACCGCTATGACGCCACGCTGGTTTTAAAACTCTACACGGCCGCATGGTTCCCGCATTTGAAACGGATTCTTTCGCTTCTCACCCCCTTTTCCGAACGCGTCGTCCTGCGCCTCAGCCGGAACATCCAGGATTCCGCGAAATCGCATTCGCTCGCCGACGGCCAGGTGATCTTTGGAAAACCGCTCGAAGGTCCCGTGCGTTTCCTGGAAAACGGAATCGCCTTTCAAGCAGACGTGGAACGCGGACAGAAAACCGGGTTTTTTCTCGATCAACGGGACAATCGCAAACGCGTCGGCGCCTTGAGCGCGAAGCGCGATATCCTGAATGTCTTCAGTTTCGCCGGGGGATTTTCGCTCGCGGCCGCGGCGGGCGGCGCGCGTTCCGCCACGGACCTCGACATCAGTGCCCACGCGCTGGAACAGGCAAAGCGCAATTTTGATCTCAATCGGGAAACTGCCGCGATCGCCCAGTGCCAGCATGCGTGCATCCAGGCAAATGCCTTCGACTGGCTGAAGTCGGCGGAAAGCGGGAAATACGATCTCATCATCCTCGATCCCCCATCCCTCGCGAAACGCGAAGCGGAGCGTGCGGAAGCCGTGCGCGCGTATGGCTTTCTCGTGAAACAGGCGCTTCAGCTTTTAAGGAAAAAGGGAATTCTCGTGGCAGCGTCCTGCTCGGCGCACGTTTCCGAAGAGGAATTTTTCAGCACGGTGCAGGAATCCATCCGGCGCGGGAATCGGACTTTTCAAGTTCTGGAAACGACGGGACATCCTCCCGACCATCCCGCGACTTTTCCAGAGGCGCGTTATCTGAAATGCATTTATATAGGCATGGATTCAGGAAGGTAGGGCGCGACCGCTGGTCGCGCCGAATCGCAAGAAATCGGAGAGATTCTTCGCTTCGCTCAGAATGACAATCTAAAGCCTTTACTGTCATCCTGAGCGAAGCGAAGGATCTCTCTGCTCATTTTGGCTCACGGATTCGATTTTTCGAGCCAGGCGCTTTGGTAAAAGAAATAAACCTTTCGAAGCTGTCGTTCAAAAGGACTGTGCGCGCCGCTGCCTTGCGATAGAAGACCGCAATATTCCTGGTTCCACTTCACCGCGCCCACACCCTGATGTCCCGTGCCGCCGACTTCGGCGTGATGAGCCGGATCGCCCGCCTTCCACCATTCGTCGAGCCATTCATAGGCGAAGCCGCCGATGGAATTACCCTGGCCGCTTCCCGCACGATTGGCCGCAATGTCGTTCCAGCAGCCTTTATGATATTCCAACTGATGGTCCTCATCGTTGCCCGCCGCCTCCGCGCCGCCGTATTCGGTGATGAGCACGGGCTTGTTGTAATAATTCTTCAGCTGCGACCAGAGCCCCCCGAAACCATGCGCGCCGCGATAGGCGTTCACCCCGAAGATATCAATCGCCGGGGCATGATCGTGATAAAACTTCAAAAAAGCCGTGTCGCCATTGATGAACGCGACGGGATGCTTGCCGTCCCATTGATGGATCAACTCGGCCACATGATTTAAAAACTTCGCGTAATCGATGGGATATTGTCCCGCATTCGTGTTCGTGAAATGAAGATTGTTTTCGTTTCCGAGGATCCACATCAGCGTGTAGGGCTCGTCTTTGTGGTCCATCACCATCTTGTGGACGCTTTCGATCATCTTCTCCTGCTGTTTCGCATTGCGATAATCGGTGCCCTCCTTCCAATTCGCGCCGGAACCGATCGTGTACGCGCCGAACTTGTCGCCGATCGCGACGCGGATGCCGTACGTCTGATAGAGATCGCGCAGGATGTCCTTGTGCGGTTGCTGGCCGTGAAAATCGTTGTGATACCAGCGGATCGCGTTGACGCCCATCTCCTTCATGAGCTGGAAATCGCCTACGGCTGGCTCGTCGGCATCCTGAGTGTCGTTGCCGTTTTTATCGACCCACGCATCGTACGGCCCGTCGCAATGATGATTATGATTTTCGTCGGACACCGCCCAGTCCTCCAAGGTGCCGTTGTCGGGACTCTGTCCCACTTTCACGGCGCGATAGGTGACGCCCTTGATGAAGAACGATTTTCCGTCCACGAGAAGCTGCCAGCCTCCATTTTCAGCAGGCGCGACAGTGACTTCGGAGGCATGGGTAAATATGACGAAAGTAAAAAGAAGCCAGGACCATTTCATAAACATCCGGAGGTGGATTTTATAACGACAACGGGAAGTGGTGGAGGCAAGGGGATTCGAACCCCTGACCTTCTCATTGCGAACGAGACGCTCTACCAACTGAGCTATGCCCCCATTCCACCGCGAAAAGTGAGGCTATAAAATGACCAGACGGAAGAAAAGCAAAATGCGCTGGCGGCAAGCTTCAAAAAAATGTCGGCTTGAGCCAATGGCGCCGAGCTTATAGCCTCTCCTTTCCATGAAATTTTCCTACAACTGGCTTCGCGAACTCGCCCCCTTTCCCTGGAGCGTCGCCGAATTCGCCGAGCGGCTCACGATGGCCGGCGTGGAAGTGGAGCACATCGCCACACAGGGCGAAGGTCTCGACAAGGTGGTTGTCGCGCAGATTCTCAAGTCCGACCAGCATCCGAATGCCGACCGCCTTTCCGTCTGCGAAGTCGATACCGGCTCCGAAAAAAAACAGATCGTTTGCGGCGCGAAAAATTACAAGGTGGGTGACAAGGTCCCCCTCGCGCTCGCCGGCGCGAAGCTGCCCAACGGCATGGAAATCAAACGTTCCAAACTCCGTGGCGTGGAATCCGATGGCATGCTCTGCTCCGCAAAGGAACTCGGACTCGCCGAAGACGCGGAAGGCCTGCTCATCCTTTCCGCCGACGCCACCGTCGGAAAACCGATCCGCGAAGCGCTCGCTCTTAATGACACGCTTCTCGAACTCGAAATCACGCCCAACCGCCCCGACCTCCTCAGCCATTGGGGACTCGCGCGGGAAATCGCCGCGATCGGCAATCTTCCCCCACTCTCCCGCGCCCAGCTTCTTTCCGAAGAAGAAGAGAAAGCGTTGTCGCAGGGTTCTCCCGCAAATTTCCCGGTCAAAGTTGAAAACGCCGAACTCTGCCCGCGTTACACCGCACGCATCATTCGTGGCTTGAAAATCGGCCCCAGCCCCGAATGGCTGCGCCTCCGCCTCGAGTCGCTTGGCGAACGCTCGATTTCCAACGTCGTCGACATCACCAATTACATCCTTCACGAAATCGGCCAGCCGCTGCATGCGTTCGACCTGAAGCTGCTCGAAGGTTCCTCCATCATCGTGCGCAACGCGCGCGCCGGCGAAAAGATCGTGCGGCTCGACGGCGAAACCAGCGAGTTGAAACCCGAAATGCTGGTAATCGCGGATGCGAAACGTCCGGTCGCCCTCGCGGGCATCATGGGCGGACAAAACACCGGCGTGAGCGACGCGACCGTCGACATCCTGCTCGAATCCGCAACGTTCCATCCCGGAAACATCCGCAAGACCTCCAAGGTGCTCGGCGTTTCAAGCGGATCCTCCTATCGATTCGAGCGCGGCGTGGACATCGAACTCGCCGCGTGGGCGAGCCTGCGCGCCACGCAATTGATTTTGAAAATCTGCGGCGGGAAAGTGGAAGGCGGATTGATCGATTGTCGGACGCCGAAAGCAAACAAAGCGGCCATCCCTTTTCGTCATGCCCGTGCGCAATCCGTGCTCGGCAAATCCCTTGCCGCGGACGAAATGAATTCCATTTTGAAGCGGCTCGGCTGCGCCGTCCAATCGCAGGGAAGCTCGAGCGAAGTAACGCCTCCCTCCTACCGCGGCGATCTGGAACGTGAGGTCGATCTCATCGAAGAAATCGCGCGCGTGCACGGGATCCAAAACATTCCCGGCTCCATGGCGTTGGCGGCCTCTACCACCACGAAGACGAGCGAATCGTTTCTTTTCGCGCGGGAATTGCGCGCGATCCTGACGGGACTCGGGCTTGATGAAGCGGTGAGCTACACGATCGTTTCGGGCGAAACGACAAAGGGCGCGCCGAACGCGGAGAAGCTGCGGCTCGCCAACCCGCTGAACGCGGAGATGGACACGCTGCGCCCCTGCCTCATCGGAGGATTGATCGAAGCCGCGGCGCGCAACTTTTCAGGCGGCAACGCGGGTGTGGCCCTCTTCGAGGTCGGACAGATGTTCCACGCGAACGGAAAGGTGGAGGAGTCGACCGGTCTTTCGTTGCTGCTGGCCGGGACGCGTCAGGAAGGCGCAACGTGGGAAAGGGAAAGCGCGCGTCCCTACGATTTTTATGACCTGAAAGGCATCGTGGAGGAACTCCTCCAATCGCTCGGCATCGAAGCGCAACTTCAACCTCTCACGGAAAACGGCCCGGCGGAAAAGGGCTTTGGCTTCCAGATTGTGTCGAACGGGAAGTGGCTCGGCTTCGGCGGAAAGCTTCTGACGTCCCTCACGCAGCGCGTGAAGATTCCGACGGATGTTTTTTTCGCACAGTTTGACGCGGCCGCACTTCACGCCGGACAGAAGGGCTTTCGTCAATATCAGCCATGGCCGGTTTATCCCTCCATCCGTCGCGACATCGCGCTCACCGTCGGTCTCGAGCAAAAACATCAATCGATCGAGGAAGCGCTGCATCAACTCGTCAAAAAGAACGCGGAACCAAAGGGAATCTTTTTGCAAAGACTGGAGCTGTTTGATATATTCGCGTCAGACAAACTCGGAACGAACAGGAAATCGCTCGCCTATCTGATGATTTACCGCAGTCCGAGCAAGACGCTGACGGACAGCGAGGTCAACCAGGTTCACGAGTCGATCAAGAAGCAGCTCCGCGAGCAGATCTCCTGCGAAATTCGCGAGTAACCGTTCTTTGAAGATTTTGATTTGACCCTGCGCTGTTCGCGAACACGAACGACTATTCTTTGAGCCGTATAACCTACTAAGGGGAACGCGCTTTGGCCGTGGCCGACATGCCTTTTCAGGAAGTCGAAAGCGGCTGAGCATTCACCCGCCCTGTTAACACAGGGTTCAAAGAGCTCGTTCTCCTACGGCAGAGGCGGGGTCATTCTTTCAATGCAGAATGGGGAACATTTCCCATTCTGCATTTTTTATTCCGACTTCCCGACGTGCTCCCTCCAGCGGATCTTTCCATTGCATCCCATCGTCTCAAACATGTGGGGAAGGTTGCCCGCCGGTTCGATCTCGACCAGTCCGCCCGCCTCCTCCACCAGCAGAATGCCCGCGGCAATGTCCCAAAGCCGCACTTTGAATTCCAAATACATCTCCATCCGGCCTGCCGCGACATACGCGAGGTCGAGCGCCGCCGAGCCCATCGTGCGGATCTTGCGCGCCGCCTTGACGAGCGACTTGTAGTAATGCAGTCCTTCGTTGATCGTCTCCTCCGTCTTCGCGAAACCGACCGATAAAATCGCCTCGCTCATGCGCGCGCGCTGGCTCACCACCATTCGCTTTCCATTTAAAAAGGCGCCGCCGCCCTTTTCCGCGCAGAACAATTCGTCGCGCATCGGATCGTAAATCACGCCCACCACGGATTCATAACCGCCCAGGGCAGGACGCGCCTGGGGAACGCGGCGCTGCAGCGCGACCGACACGCAAAAATGCGGGATGGCGTAGGTGTAATTGACCGTGCCGTCGAGCGGATCGACCACCCAGCGATATTCACCCTTCGCGTCGCCATGGCTTTCCTCCTCGCCCACGATGGAATGGTCCGGAAACGCGCCGACGATCCGCGACTCGATCAGGCGCTGGCAATCGATGTCCATCTGCAGCTTGATGTCGTGCGACTCCATCTGGTTCACCTGCTGGAGCTGTCCGAAATTGTCCCGCAGCAGTTTTCCCGCTTCGCGTGCGCTCTGTTTGGCAATTTCAAGGAAAGACATGACTCTTGACCCTGCCATGACTCTTCCCCGGCTTGCAAACGTCTTTTCTTCCATGCAAGATACAACGCTCATGAGCGCTACCATGACCCCCACCCTACTCTCCTTCGAATCGCCCCGACTGAAAAAATTCCGCTCCGGCAAGGTGCGCGAAGTATTCGACCTCGGCGAAACACTGCTTTTTGTCGCCAGCGATCGCATCTCCGCATTCGACGTTGTCCTGCCCGACGGCATTCCCGACAAGGGCCGCGTTCTCACCCAACTCTCGCTCTTTTGGTTCGATTTTCTCAAGGACGTCACACGCCACCACTTCCTCACCACGGACCTCGGCGAACTTGGAAAGCATCATCCTGAATTGCGCGGACGCTCGATGATCGTGCGCAAAACCAAGCCCATGCCCATCGAATGCGTCGTCCGCGGCTATCTCGCCGGCTCCGGCTGGAAGGAATATCAGAAAAGCGGAACCGTCTGCGGCATTCCCCTTCCCAAGGGACTTCAGGAATCCTCCGAATTACCCACTCCCATCTTCACGCCTTCGACCAAGGCGGAAGTCGGACATGACGAAAACATTTCCTTCGAGGAGGCCGCAAAAACCCTCGGCAAGGAAAAAGCCGAAAAGGTGCGGGATCTCTCCATCGCGATCTATACCGCCGCGCGCAATTTCGCCCGCACAAAGGGCATCATCATCGCCGACACCAAATTTGAGTTCGGCGAGCTGCCCAATGGTGCCATCCTTCTCATCGATGAAGTGCTCACGCCCGACTCCTCCCGCTTCTGGCCTGCGGATGCCTACAAGCCGGGACGCGGCCAGCCGAGTTTCGACAAACAATTTGTCCGTGATTACCTCGAAACACTCGATTGGAACAAGCAGCCTCCCGGTCCGATTCTGCCCGAGGACGTGATCCAGAAAACGAGCGCGAAATATCGCGAGGCTTACAGCAAGATCGTCGGCAAGGAATTGCCGCAAGGCTAGCCGTCTCAGGCGGAGGGCCGATGCTCTTCGCAATATTCGAAGCCGTCGTTCGCGACGTAAAATTTGAGCCCGGGCGAGTCATGCTCCGTGCGGCCGCACGCGTTGCAGCGATGATACGACACATATTCAATCACCATCGACGGTGAAACGGGCCGCGGCGCATTCGGACCGCGCTTCCATCGCTCGCGAATGGAAAAATATTGAGGCGGCCCCTCCCATTTCAATGCCAGTTGCTCCGTCGAGGATTGCATGAAGATGAAAAATGCCAGGAGCATGAGTTGGCCGACGCTCAAGGTGATGCCGAACACGGTCCAGACGCCGCCCAATCCTTTGAGCAGGCCCAAAACCAGCACACTGCCCGCAAGCAGCTTGCTGAGCGTCACCGCCACGTTCGTCGCGCGCCGCACTCCCATAAAATACCAAAGCACGTCGCGAAGAATGCGCCCCCCATCCATCGGAAACGCGGGGATCATGTTGAACACAAGCAACACGCCATTGAACATCACCAGATTTTCGACGGTGTTTTTGACGTAATGATCGAGATCGACCGGAAGCATTGCCACCACACCGAAGAAAACAAAAAGGCAGAGCGAAACAAACGGTCCCGCCGCGGAAGTGATGAGATGGGCCGTCGGATGAAACGCCGGCCGGCAAAAAGCCAGTCCGCCCAAGGGCCAGAGAATGATCTGCGTGGCCTCGCCGTCGCACCATCGCGCCGCAAGCGCGTGCCCAAATTCATGCAGAAGGATCGAAAGATAAAGGGCCGAGATGAGGCAAAGCCCCATGACGAAATCCTTTTTGAATTCGGGAAGCCAGACCAAAAGAACCAGCAGGAGCGTGACATGAATGCGGACGGAAATTCCAAAAAATCTTCCGGCGGGAAACGATAAGCCGAAAAAGTTCACGCAGGGACAGGCTCCGGCAGAATGTGCCTGGTCGCAAGCAGACAAACCAACACGAGAGCCGAGGCAAACAGAAAAGGCGCGGCCACGGAAACGTCGTACAGCGCGCCGCCAATGAGCGGACCGAGGATGCGCGCCAGACTGCCCGACGACTGCGCGACGCCCATCACCAAACCCTGCTCATCCATGCTCACCTGCTGGGAGATCAGACCGAGCACGGAGGAGCGGTTCAATCCCTGCCCCACTCCCAGTCCAAACAGCGCCACCAGAAGCATCGGCGCACCGCGCGCAAGCGGCATCAACGCGAGGCTCGCGATGAAAAGAAACCCGCCCGCGAGGATGAGGCGCGATTCGCCATAGCGTTTCACGAGCCGCCCGATCAACCCGCCCTGAACGCCCGCGACCACGAGCCCGATGAAAAAGAAAAAGTAATTGGCCTCGCGCACGTCATACGCGAAATGGGTTTTCAAGAGCAACGCGAAGAGGCTTTCGAAATTGGAAAAGGCGAAGCCGAAGACAAAATAGAGCAGGATCAGCATTCCCACCGCTCGCACGGCGAAGGCGCGCCGCCACGATGAAAAGGGAACGAGCGATTTTGAGGGGGCGGGCGCGGATTCGGGCCGGCGGCTTTCGGGAAGGTTGAAGCACGCGACCAGAAAATTAAGCCCGCAGATCGCGGCCGCCACCCAGCCGATCATTCGATAAACCTGTTCGGGCCGGGCGGAATCGCTTCCGAATTGCGCGATCAATCCGCCGATCAGCGGTCCGAAAACGAAACCAAGGCCAAAGGCCGCGCCGATCATTCCCATGCCGCGCGAGCGCTTCTCCGGGGGCGTGATGTCCGCGATGTAGGCGCTGGCGACGGAAATGTTGGCGCCAAAAAATCCCGCGAGGGCGCGCGTCGCGAAGATCTGCGCGAACGAGGAACAAAAGCCCAGGAGAAGATAGGAAATGGTCGATCCCGCAAGGCTCCAGAGAAGCACCGGACGCCGTCCGATCCGATCCGAAAGCCGTCCCCAGAAGGGCGCGCAGAGAAATTGCATGAGCGAAAAAATCGAACTCAACGCGGAAACCATCAGCGCCGAGGCATCGAAATGCTTCGCCATGAAAGGCAGAAGCGGAAGCACGATGCCGAAGCCCACCAGGTCCATAAAGACCGTGGCGAAGAGGACCCCGAGAGAAGCGTGCTTCTTCATTGGGGGGCAAGCTCGCACAAATCCGATTGAGTGCCAAACATTTTCAGGTATGCATGACGGGAACAACGACGTTGAACAAAAGAATCTCCACTCTCCTCTGGACCGGTCTGGCGCTGCTCGGTCTTGCGTGCGCCGCCTCGCTCTGGGACCGCGCGTTTTCCAGCGCGGCGATCGACTTCAAATTCTCGCGCCAGGAAATCGAACATCGCATGGAGGACTGGCTGAAGGACCAGAACTGTCCGATCGATGGCCTTTATCACAGCGTTCTTTTTGACGAGAGCGAAGACCATAAAAATTACATCGAACTGGAGTTGGGCATCACGCATCTCTCCGTTCTGACGCAAAAAGGGATTCACGTCTGGTATTGGTTCGGCCGATGGTTCCGTCCCGAGAAGAAGGAGGAATTCCAGATCTCGCTCGATCCGCAGGGACGGCTTGTGATGTTCAATCATGAAGTCGAGGAGGCATGGGCGGCGCCGAAGATCAGCAAAAAGCAGGCACGCGCGCTGGCCGAGGAGTTTCTGAAAAAGAACGCGACCCAGCATCCCCTGACGCGGCTGCGTTTCATCGAAGACAGCACGGAGCAGAAGCCGAAGCGGACCGATTACAGCTTCACGTGGGAACGCACGGACCTGCGCGCGAAGGATGCACCCTACCGCGTGCTTGTGGGCGTGACGGGAAACCGCGTGGGCTCCTATGCCGAATATCTCAAGATTCCCGAGGCGTGGACGCGCAATTTCGAAAAGAAACAATCGCTCAACGAGCTTTGCCAGAACATCGCCGAATATGGGCGCATCACCCTTTACGTCGGCATGGTCATCTTTTTCATCCTTTACGCGTATCAGAAAAAAATCGACTGGCGCCGAGCCATGCCGTGGCAATGGCTCGCCCTTTTCGCGCTCGTCACGGTGGCCGCGGACGTCAATCAACTTCCATCGGTGATCGTGCATTATGACACGAAGGACAACTGGTTCGCCTATTTGCTGGAACAGATGTCCTCGTCGTTGCGCGGCGCGCTTGTGGCCGTCCTGACGCTCTGGGTGACGGCCCGAGTTATCGATCCGCTTTACCGCGAAAAGCTCGGAAACAAACTTCCCCTTCGCGACGCGCTGGGTTTCGGAAGCCTGCAATATCGCGAGACGGCACGCTCGCTGGGGCTCGGCGTGGTGTTCGCCTGCGTGTCGATGGGTTACGTCTGCGCGTTTTACGTCATTGGAAAGAAATTCGGCGTCTGGTCCCCCGTGGAAATCGATTATTCGCAGACGCTCAGCGGCTGGTTTCCATGGATCGACGGCATGGAGACGGGCCTGTCGGCGACGTTCAACGAAGAATTCATCTTCCGGGCGTTCGCGATTCTCTTTTATTGGAAGATCTTCCGCGTGCGCTGGCTCGCCGTGGTTCTCTCCGCCGCCACCTGGGGCTTTCTGCACAGCAATTATCCGCAAATGCCGGGTTACACGCGTGGCATTGAGCTGACGATCGAAGGCACACTCTGGGGCGTGTTGATGATGCGCTATGGAATCCTGACGACACTGACGGCGCATTATCTTTATGACTGCTGGCTCGACAGCATGATCGTGTGGCAATCGCCATCAATCACCGACCGGATCGGCGCGCTGGCGGTTTCGCTCTGGCCTGTCGCGCTGGGCTTGTGGTCGTGGCTCAAATATGGCCGCAAGGGTCTGTTGCGCGAATACGTGCCGCAGGAAATCATTGCGTCCGCGCCCAGACGCGGGCCCGCGTGGTGGGAAAAACCCGCCAGCCCGTGGGTTTTTTCGTATCTACGCCTTGGCCCCATGGCGCGCTGCGTCCTTTTCCTCTCCTGCATCGGGGCCATCCTGCTTTCGCGCCAGCCCTCGCTGCCGCAGGACGTTTTCAATGACTTCGGTTATCTTTTCACTCCGCGGCATGCAATCGCCGCGAAAACAAACGACCTTCTCACGAAACATGGCCAAAAACCGGCGGATTATCACAAGATCGTGACGCTCACCAGCGGCTACATCCCCAATTCCGGACTGGCGGTGCGCTATCTGCTGGAACACGGGCCGCTGGAGGACCTGGCCCAGCTCGCCGCGGACGAATGGCCTGCCGACCTGCAATGGAACGTGCGATGCTTCCGGTTTGGAGAAAAGGAGGAGTTTCATTTTGTTTTCGACTCGGAGGGAACCCTCAAGAGTTGGAATCGCACGCTCGAAAACGAAGCGCCGGGCGCTTCGCTCGAAAAAAAGGAAGCGTTGCGGCGCGCGAAGGAGGAACTGGCGCGGGGACACGGCATCGATCTCTCGAATGAGGACCTGGTGCTCGATGATGTTAACCAGGAGGCGAAGCGGCGCGATTATCTTTTCACGTTCGAACGGAAGGATTTCGACTGGGGCGAGGCGAAGCTGCGCACGTCCATCCGCGTGCAGGGCGACGAAGTGATGGATTTTGGAAGATATCTTAAAATTCCCGAGGAATGGCTCCGCGAACAATCCGCCACCAAATGGAAGGACGTCATTGTCGGTCAGATCTCTTCATGGGTGGGCATGGGGCGGATGGGACTTTTCGGCTTCCTCTTTGTCGTGATGATTTTCAAGGGCGTCCTTCCGTGGAAAAAGGCGTTTTTGATCGCCACGATTCCCACGGTGCTCGGCATCATCGATCAACTCAATGGTCTGCCTCAATTTTTTTCCGACTACAACACGACGACGCCGATGATTCATTATGTGGGCACGCAGCTCGGGAATCTGGGCTTTCACATCGTCCTGAGCTATCTCGGAAACGTGCTCGAACTGAGCATCGCCTTCGGCCTGTTGCAATGGGCATTCGGACTCACGATTCAGGACCTCCCCTGGTGGCCGCGGGATGGCGTGGAAAGGCGCCGGCTTTGGATGAACGCCTGGGTGCTCGCGTGGGTGGGCGTCGCGGTTTGGGAATGCAAATCGTTGCTCGAAGCGTACGCCAGCGCGTGGCTCCTGCCGGAAGACGCCGTGTCGTATGCTTATCCTTCGGTCAATTCCGCGCTCCCGTGGATTTCGTCCCTGATTTCGGGCATCGACGCGGGATACACGGGCATCGTCACGACCGCGCTTAAAGTCAGCCTCGCCGTCATCCTCTACCGACATTTTCCCCGGGCAATGTGGATGCTTCTTTTCGCCCTGCCGGTGTACGGTTCGCTCGACTCCAAGGATTGGGCCGAATTTTGGCTGCGGGTGGCATCCTCTGAATTGACGTGGCTCCTGAACTTCGTCCTCGTCTGGCGCCTCTGGCGTTTCAACGCGCCGGCTCTTTTTCTCGCATGCTTCATGGAAAACACCCTCGCCTCCACGGAAATTTTCTTCGTGAAAGGCGGCCCTTCCTACGAGTGGAACGCTCTTCCCCTCGCCGCCGCGATCATCCTTCCGCTGCTTCTTGCCTGGTGGAGCGGACGGCAGGGCTCCAAAATCCCCGTCGCGCATTAGATTTTTGCGCTCTCATTTTTACTTTTTCCGCGTCGTTGACCCCGTGTCAAAAATGTGGTTTAAGATAACTGTGCATCGGTTGATCTGTCGGGTGTGGCTGTCGTTGGTTCTTTTAACCGGTGCTTCGTTGTTTGGCGCTCCTGCCATCATGCCCCTGAAGGAGATCAAACCCGGCCTGAAGGGCGAATGCCGCACGGTCTTTGCCGGAACACGCATTGATAAGTTCGATTTCGAAGTGATGGGGATCGCCCACGATTTCGCCGGCCCCGGTCGCGACATCATCTGGTGCAAGATGCTGAACGATCCGACGGGACAAAATGTCGTCGCGGGCGGCATGAGCGGCAGCCCCTGCTTTATCAATGGCAAACACATCGGGGCCCTCGCCTACGGATTCAGCTTCAACAAGGATCCCATCTTTGGCGTTCAACCCATTGAATCGATGCTCGAGCTGCTTCAGTTCAAAATCATCGATCCGAATAAAGCGGCGCTGCCTCTTCCCAATGCCGCGCCCAATTCTTCCGGCCGTCTTCTGAAAACGCTTGCCGGATTCATGAAACCGATGAGCATGCTTTCGTCCGAATCGACGCTCCACATGCTTTCCGTGCCGCTGGAAATCAGCGGCTTGCATCCGGCGATCGCCGAACACGTGGTCAACGCCTGGCGCGAAGCGGGCTTTGATGCGCAGGTGTCGCCCGGCGGAGGCATGAGCGAAGCCGCCGACACCGGCGATTTCATTCCCGGCGCCGCGCTCACCGGTGTGATCGCGACGGGCGACCTCAATCTTGCGGCCACCGGCACGCTCACATGGCGCGACGGCGACCAGGTGCTCGGATTCGGGCATCCCTTCCTCGGCGTCGGCGACGTCTCGATCCCGCTCGGAAAGGCCGAGATCATCGGAATCATTTCCAGTTACGAACGTTCGCTCAAAATGTCCAACAAGGGCAAAATCATCGGCTCGCTGACGCAGGACCGGCTCTCCGGCGTGCGGGGCAGCATCGGCCTCATGACGCCGATGACGCCGATGTCCGTCGAAGTGAAGCGCGGATCGCAAAGCCGCAAGTTCAACGTCCAGTTTTGCGACAACAAATTCTTCACGCCCCTCGTTTATCAGACCGCGCTGCTTCAGTTTCTTTCGAACGTGATGGAGCGCGAGGAACAATCCACGCTGCGGTTGAAAAGTGAAATTGAACTCGAAGGATTGCCGCCGTTGAAATTTGACGATACTTTCTCGGGCGAACGCTTCAGCTGGATTTCCGAGGGTGTGATGATGCCCGCGCTGCAAATGCTTCCCCTTTATCAAAATCCTTTCGGACGGCCCCGGGTGAAAAACATCCGCATCGAGGCCACCGTCGAAAACGTGGCGCGCCTCGCGACGCTGCAGGACGTCACCGTTTCCCCTCTGGAAGCCCGACATGGCGACACCATCCGCGTGCGCGCCAATTTTCAATCCTGGCAGGGCAAACGCTTCATCCGCGATTTCCAGATCACGCTGCCGGAAGAGGCGAAAAGCGGCGAGCTCGATCTGGTCGTCGCGGATGAGCGCCGGGCGGACCAGTTGACGGGCGACGTCGACGGACAGATGAGCGAACTGCAGGTGATCGATTTGAAACAACTCGTCACGGTTCTCAACCGGCGCCATCGGAATGATTCGCTTTATCTTTTTCTCGTCCGAAAGTCACCCGGGCTTTCCATCCAGAACCAGCGGCTCACCGACCTTCCCTCCTCCGTGCGGCGTCTCATGAGCGAAAGTCCGATCGACCGGCCCATCCCTTTGCATGAATCGGTTCTCGCGGAATCCGCCTTCGATGTGGGAATGGTGGTGGAAGGCAATCGCACCACGAAAATCCAGATCAAATGAATTTCTCTCGTAGCAAGCTGCTTCTTTTCCTCGCTGTGATTCCATTTTGCGCCCAGGGCGTTCAGACGCAAAAGTTTCTCACCGACAGCTATTCCGATTTCGCGGAGGGCGAAGCGCACGGCATGACGATCACCTCCGACGGGCTTCTCAAGCTGGGGCCTTCGCTGAAAAAAATTGCGACGCTGCCCGTTTCCACTTCCTGGGCCGCCGTGCGCGACGGAAAACAGAACCTCTATATTGCAGGCGGCGATGAGGGCCAGGTGTTCAGGGTCACGGCGGATGGAACCGTCACTGAGTTTTTCAAGGCCGCCGAACTTCAAATCTCCTGCCTCGCGCTGGACGAAAAAGGCAACCTCTTTGCGGGATCCATGCCCGACGGCAAGATCTATCGCATTGAGCCGAGCGGCAAATCCTCCGTCTTTTTCGAGCCGAAGGAAAAATATATCTGGGCGATTCAGTTTGATTCCGAAGGAAATCTTTTTGTCGGCACCGGCGACAAGGGGCACATCCTCAAAGTGCAGCGTTCCGGCAAAAGCTCCATGTTTTACGACAGCGACGAGACGCACATCCGCACGTTGCTTTGGTTCAAGAATCATCTTTTTGCGGGAAGCGAGGGCAACGGCCTCGTTTATCGTTTCGATCATCCGAAAAACGATGAGGATTCCCCCTTCGTTCTTTACGATTCGCCCTACAAGGAAATCAAATCGCTCGTGGCGGCGCCGGATGGCTCTATTTTCGTCGCGGCCATGGGCGACAAATCGAGCAGCGGCGGTTTATTGAGGCCGCTCGGAGCGCCTTCGCTGTCCGCCACACCGGGCCCGATTCCGCTTGGACTCGACGGTGGAAAAAAATCGGAGGAATCCGCGCCTTATTCCGCGCCGGAACAACCGGGCTCTGCTGAAATCATCCACATTCTTTCCGATGGCACGACGGAACGCTGGTGGTCCGACGCCGAGGACGCGTACGCCCTGCTCTTGCACAACGAGCGCCGCATTTGGGTGGGGACCGGACACAAAGGAAGGCTGCTTTCGCTTTTGGGACCGCGCAGGGTGAGCGTGCTCGGCCAGCTCGAAGCCGATGCCGTGACGGCCATCCTGCCGGAAAGCGAAGATTCCTGGCTCGTCACCACCGCAAATCCCTGCACGCTCTGGTCGATCGAAATCACTCCGGGCCGGCACGGCACTTATGAGTCCCGCGTTTTCGATTCGCACGGTTCGAGCCATTGGGGCGCGGTGGATTTTCGAGCCTCGCCAGACGTCGCGAAACTCTCATGGGAAACACGCACCGGAAACACCTATCGGCCCGATAAAGTCTGGAGCGCCTGGACGCCCCTCGACGCCAATCATCGCATTCAAAGCCCCGCCGCACGCTTCATCCAATATCGCATCACGATGGAAGCGGGCGCCAAATCGGAAGAGGAACCGGGCGCCCTGGACAGCGTCGCCCTTTATTATCAACCCGCCAACCAGGGACCACGACTTTCCCACATCGCTCTCACATCCGCCAATTTCGAATTGATCAAATCCCCCAAGCCCGAAGTCTCGGTGCAGCCATTGATCCCCTCTTCCTCATCCCCGCGGAACAATCCACCGAAGGGCATGGAAACCAGCGAAGATCAAACCAGCTTCGCCCACGCGCCCTCCATCCAGCAGGTGCGTCGCATCGGCTGGCGCTCGGCCACGTGGCTGGCGTCGGATTCCAATCAGGATGAACTCACGTATGATGTTTATTATCGAGCGGCTGGAAATTCCGAATGGATCCCCCTGCAAAGCCATTTGTCCGATCCTTTTGTAAGCTGGGATGGCGCCACATGGCCCGACGGCGAATATTATTTGAAGGTGACGGTCACCGACCTCCCCAGCAACACGCCGGAGACGGCGCGCCAGGACGAAACCATCAGCGAGGCTTTCACCATCGACAACACAGCCCCCGCCATCCACTTCAAGCCGATCGAAGAGACGGTTTCACGCGGCATGATCGGACTCACGATCTCCGACAAAGTGAACATCGTCGACCAGGCGGAATATTCCCTCGATGGCGCCGACTGGCGGCCGCTTCTTCCTGTCACGGGGCTCTATGATTCCATTTCCAATGCGTTTGTGATTTCCATCGCCAGCCTGCCCGCCGGCGATCATTACGTCGTGGTCCGCGCCAGTGATGCCGCCGACAACATCGGCACGGAAACGTTCCGTTTCCACAAGTAAGCCATCAAGCGTCCTAATGTTCGGTTTTAGATAGTTCAAATAACTCATTGATGGAAAGTGGGTTTTGGGGCTTGATGCGGCTCAGAACTCATGGCGCAATTTTGCGGCAATTACCGTCTCGAAGACCGTCTAAATGAAGGCGGCATGGCTGAGATTTTCATCGCTGATGGACCAGACCAGCGGCATGTCATCATCCGTCGTCTGCTTCCGAAGTATCGTTTTGACCTGAAAAAACGGCGGGATTTCATTCGTGGTCTCCGGATTCAACAACGCATGCATCATCGCAATGTTGTGAAAGTGATCGAACTTACCACGCGCGCGCTTTACCCCTTTGCGGTCATGGAATTTGTCGGCGGCATGAATTTGCGACAGGCTTTTTTGCGCAAGGATTCCGTGGTCCAGACTCCCCTGCCCATTTTCCATCAAATGCTTCTGGGACTGCAACACATCCATTCCCATGGGTTTCTCCATCTCGACTTCAAACCCGAAAATATCCTGCTCCAACCCGACGGACAGGCCCGCATTGCCGATTTCGACCTCTCGCAACCGATTTTAAAAACGCCGCGCAAACAACCCTCCGTCCAGGGCACCCCCGCCTATCTCGCGCCGGAGCAAATCCGCAAGGAACCGGTGGATCGGCGCACTGATATTTTCGCGCTGGGACTCACTGCTTTCGAGCTTTTCACCTGGCGCAAGCCGCTGGCGCGCGGACAACGCGACGAAATTTTTTCCGCTTATTGCGATAACAATCATGCTTTCCCCGCGCCGAACACGCTGAACCCGGCGATTCCGGAAGCGCTGAGCCAGATCATCAGCGGCTGCATCCAAAAAAAATCCGACGATCGCTTCAGCTCCGTCACCCAAATTCTCCGCGACTTCGAAGGGACCCACCTCCTCAAAAATCCCGAGGCCATCCGGCCTCCCGACGCGGAAACAAGCTGGTCGAATCTGGATAGTTGAAGACTTCCGCTTGCCGTCTGAACGCTCTCGCGTATCATTCGCAGGATGGCGTCCTTTTTCCGGCATCTTGACGAATCCGTCTTCCGTTTCGTCAATCAGACGCTGGCCCATCCCGTCGGAGACTTTCTTTTTCCCATCTTCAATCATGCCGCGCCTTTTCTTCCGCTCTTCGCGCTTCTCCTGCTCTGGCTCGTCCATCGCAACGCGCGCCGGCTCTGGATCACGGCGCTGACATGCGTGATCGCGCTGATTCTCGCGGACGCGCTCGTCACCAATCCGCTCAAGAAAACCATCCGTCGCCCACGTCCCGCAGCTACGCTTTCCGGCGTGCGCGAAATGGCGGCCGGCGCCACCGGCGGCTACGCCTTTCCCTCGTCTCACACCGTCAACGCCTTCCTCATCGCCACCATCCTTGCGGGCTCCTTCCCGCGAAAACGAAATTTTGTCCTCTTTTTCGGAATCGCCGCACTGATCGCCTTTTCGCGCGCCTACGTGGGCGTGCATTATCCGAGTGACGTGGCCGGCTCGGCGCTGCTGGGTTTCGGGTTGGGATTTGGCGCTTTTCTCCTCAGCCGCCATTTTGAAAAAGCTTTTCCCGAGGGCCGGCCCTCCCGCGCTCCAAACCCCTGGATTCCCATCGCCCTGCTGGTCGGAATTCAAGCAGCGCGCCTGGCATGGACATGTTTTAACCAGCTCGATGTGCCTGTGGAGTGCGCGCGCTGGTTGTGCGCGGTTTATATCTCGCCCACCGACGCTCCGACTCTCATGCGGATGGCCGGGAAAATATGGTTTTCGATCTTCGGCGCGTCACGCCTTTCACTCTGGGCCATCCCATGGACGTGGCAAACACTGCTGGTCGCGGGACTTGCATGGCGCGCCTGGAAATCCGGGCGTGACACTTTATGGGGAGTTGTTTTTGTTTCCACCGCGCTTCCTTTGATTTCACAGCTCTCGATTCTGGGATCGCCCGGCCAGATTTTTCAAAATGCCGACTGGCCCGTCACGCTGCCCGTCGTGACTTTTTATTTTTATCTGATCCTCGGTCTGCCCCTCTGGATTTTTACGATCTGGAATTTCACACAAACACCGTGGCGTTCGCTCTCCGCCCTGACCGGATGGGTTCTCGGTTTTTGTTTTCCATCCCTCTGGTGGTGGATCCCTCTCCTGTTGAGTCTCGGCACGATCGATCAGATCATTCAGACGTTGCGGCGCGCGCTGCCGGCGTTTTCAAATCCTTCCGCCGGCTGGAGCCGCGTCGCCCTTGTGGCGTGCGTCGGCTACGGCGTCCTCACCAGTCTGGCCGTCTACAACCCACGACTTCTTCGGAAACTGGATCTTTCGATTCTTCCGCGCAACGATCCGCAATATATACAAATCGGCTGGAGCGATTGGTATGCGCGCCAGCATCGGTGGGCTTCGCATGAAATCTGGACGGACTCCGCGCTCTCCAAATATTCCGTCCAATATCGGGTCGGACGCAAATTCACCGTGAAAAGCGCGGAGGATTTCGCCGGACATCCGAAATTACCGCCCGGCGGCGTTCTTTATGTGCGCGAAGTGGATTTCGCCCAGATTCACCCCAAATTGATCTTTGTTCCGCATGACGCCTGGATTCCTGCCGCGTGGCGACGGAACTGGAAGGAACAGGACTCGTTTGAAGTCTTTCGTCAGGGCGATCCCATCCGCCAATTTCAACTTTTTTATATTTCCGACATGACGCATTAGCCTTGTGAAAAATTTCACAAAAGGGTTGAAAACCTGATCCTTGCTGCGCATTGATTGTCAGTTCCCGGCCGGGCCGGGGAGCGCGTTTTTTATGTACGAATTTGTTGACCAGATCTTCGTCAAAATCGGCCAGGGGATCATGCTGCTCTTTCAGGGACAATCTCCTTTCGTTCAGGCGTTCATCTGGACCATCCTCAAGATCCTGCCCATTATCGCGATTTTTCCCGGCATTTTTGCGTTCACGACCTGGGCGGAACGCAAGCTTCTCGGTCGCATCCAAAACCGCCTCGGTCCGAATCGCTGTGGCCCCGTTGGACTCTTCCAACCCATCGCCGACGGCATCAAGACGCTGACGAAGGAAGACATCGTTCCCACCACCGCCGACAAACCCGTCCACACTCTCTCGCCGGTCATCGCCGTCGTCGCATCCTTCCTCGTGATCACCGTCCTTCCGATGGGACGCAACATGACCGGCGCCGACCTCAATATTGGCGTTCTTTTCTTTTTCGCGGTCGGATCGATCGGCGAAGTGTCGATCTTCATGGCAGGCTGGTCGTCGCATAACAAATATTCGCTTCTCGGCGGCATGCGCGCCATCGCCCAGATGGTTTCCTACGAAATTCCGTTTGTCCTTTCCGCCATCACGGTCGTCATGGTCGTGGGCTCGCTTTCCACGAACGACATCGTGCAGGCCCAGCAGCTCCATCACATCGTGGAGGATCCTGAAGGCTTCAGCGACACGATGAAGCGCGTCTTCCTCCATCTTTTCAACAACGTCGGCGGCTGGTTTGTGTTTCAACCATGGGGTTTCTTCGGATTTCTGATTTTCTTCATCTCGTCGCTGGCGGAATTGAACCGCGCCCCCTTCGACCTTCCGGAAGCCGAGTCGGAAATCATCGCGGGACATCACACGGAATATTCCGGCTTCAAGTTCGCGCTTTTCGCGCTCGCGGAATACATCAGCATGATCGCGGTCTGCGGATTGGGCGTCACCCTCTTCCTCGGCGGCTGGAACGGCCCACACATCCTTCCGAGCTGGGCATGGTTCTTCCTGAAAATCTTCACCCTGATGATCATCATGATCTGGATCCGCGGCACGTTTCCCCGCCTCCGTGCCGATCAGCTCATGGGATTCGCCTGGAAATTCCTGCTGCCGCTTTCGCTCGTGAACATCCTCGCCGCGGGCCTCTGGTATCACATTCCCTCGCGTTCCTTCGGCTGGCTCGCCACCGCGCTCATCATGGCGACGGCCTACCATTACCTTTCGAAATTCGTGATGGGGAAAAGCCTCGAAAAACGCATCTACCGCTTCGCCTGATGGAATACGTTTTTTACATTCTCGCCATCTGGACCGTCGGCAGCGGATTGCTCGCCGTCCTGCAACGCAATCTCGTGCATTGCGCCCTGGCGCTCATCGCCTTTTTTGCCGGCATCGCCGGAATCTTCTTCACCCTTCGCGCAGAATTTCTGGGCGCGGTACAGATCATCGTCTACGTGGGCGCCATCGCCGTGTTGATCCTTTTCGCCATCATGCTCACGCGGCACGTGACGGGCGAAGAAACGATCTCGCCCTTCAGCGGACACGCAATCTGGGGATGGCTCGCCAGCGCCGGCGTCCTTGCGATGCTCATTTATTCACTCTACGACCAGTTGTTTATCATGTCCGGCCCGCCTTCGCAGGCGACCGTACTCGACATCGGCAATGCCATGATGCGGCGCTACGCCGTGCCCTTCGAAGTGATCTCGCTCCTCCTGACCGCCGCGCTCGTGGGCGCAGTGGTGATCGCGCTCGAGGAGCCGCGCGAAAAAAAATAAGGCTCCTTAATGATCACCCTCACCCATTATCTTGTGCTCGCCGCCGTGGTGTTTTCCATCGGCCTCGCGGGCGCCCTGACGCGACGCAACACGATCATGGTCCTGATCGGCATTGAGATGATGCTCAACGCCGCCAACATCAATCTCGTGGCGTTCTGGCGCTATCTCGGGCCGCAAACCAACATGTCGGGCCAGATGTTCGCCGTTTTCTCCATTGCGGTCGCCGGCGCCGAAGCCGCCGTGGGCCTGGCGCTTCTGATCGCCGTCTATCGCCACTTTAAAAACGTCAGCATCGAGGAAATCTCGTCGCTCAAAGGATAGGCAGGCTGTTAAAAAATTATGATACACCGCGTTGCAACGAATTTTGGTCAAGCACAAGGCGCGATCGCTAGGCGATATCCGCCAGCGATCTCGCCTTGCGAGCGCAACGCGGGGCTTGACCAAAAAGCGTGCAACCCTTCGGGCGCTGGGCAGTTGCGCGTCTGGCGGCGTTGCTCGCTCCTTACAGCCCACTTACAGGGATGCGCGTCGCTCGCGCCTGGCCAGACCGCGCAACTACCCGATCGCGCGGTGCATCAGAATTTTCTAACACCCTGCTAACATGCCCTGGATTGTCGAACATCTCTGGTGGATCCCCTTCCTGCCCTTCCTTGCGGCGGGCGTCACCGCCCTTCTTCCCCGCGCGCAAAAGAAAGCTTCGGCCGGCATCGTCGTCGCCGCCATGGCGGTTTCCCTCGCGCTCTCCTTGATGGCATGGATGCATCTTCTGAAGGGCGGCCCCGGAGAGCAGCATCTCACCTCCAATTTCAACTGGCTGCCCTACGGCGACACGATGATCAAACTCGGATTCCTCCTGGATCCGCTTTCCGCGATGATGCTCTTCGTCGTCTCGTTCGTGAGCCTTCTGGTCTTCATTTTCTCGACGGGCTACATGGATGAGGACGAGAACTTCACGCGCTTCTTCACGTTCCTTTCGCTTTTCGCCGGATCAATGCTCGCGCTCGTCATCGCCAACAGCCTGCTCCTCCTCTTCATGGCGTGGGAACTCGTCGGCCTCTCGTCCTATCTCCTGATCGGCTTCTGGTATCACAAACCCAGCGCCGCCGCCGCGATGAAGAAGGCGTTTATCACCACGCGCATCGGCGATCTCGGATTTTTCATCGGACTGCTCTGGTTTCATTCCACGAGCGGCACTTCGCTTTTTTATGATGGCGGCCAGGGCTCGCTGGAAACCGCGAAGCTCGGACTGATCGGCGGAAGCGCCGCTCTCTGGATCTCGCTTCTCGTCTTTTGCGGCGCGGTCGGCAAATCCGGCCAATTCCCGCTCCACGTCTGGCTTCCGGACGCCATGGAAGGCCCCACGCCCGTCTCCGCGCTCATCCATGCCGCCACGATGGTGGCCGCCGGCGTGTTCCTCGTGGGCCGCATGTATCCCGTTTTCGAAATCAATCATGCCGCGCTCGAAACGGTGGCCTTCGTCGGCGCGTTCACTGCCCTTTTCGCCGCAACGATCGCCGTGGCGCAGTGGGACATCAAACGCATCCTCGCCTATTCCACCGTTTCGCAATTGGGCTACATGATGATGGGCCTTGGCGTCGGCGGCTACACCGCGGGACTTTTTCATCTTTTCACGCACGCGTTTTTCAAGGCACTCCTCTTCCTCGGCTCCGGCTCGATCATCCATGCCTGCCACCACGAGCAGGACATCCGCAAGATGGGCGGACTCAAGGACCGGATGAGCATCACTTTCGTCTGTTATCTCATTGGAACGTTCGCGCTGGCCGGCGTCTTTCCGCTCGCCGGATTTTTCAGCAAGGATGAAATCCTCCTCGATGCGTCCCATTTCCATGCGGACCATCTTCCTCATTTCTTCAGCCGCATTCCCCTGCTCTTCGGACTCGCCGGAGCATTCCTCACGGCGTTTTACATGATGCGCCAGATCAAATACGTCTTTTACGGCGAAGCGCGCGACCATGGCGCGGAACACGCGCATGAATCCCCCTCGACCATCAGCATGCCGCTGGTCGTGCTGGCCGGCATGTCGGTCATCACCGGTTTCTTTGGATTCCCGGGACACAGCCTCATCCATCATTTTCTCGAACCGGCCGTGGAAGCTCATCCCGCAAATGTCTGGCTGATGCTGGGAAGCCTCGTGATCGTGATCGTGGCGCTCGTTGCGGGCGCCAGGGTTTACAGCGGCGGTGTTTTGAATGCGGGCGTGACGGATCCGCTGGAAGCGCGTTTCCCGAAAATCTTCCGCGTGCTGCAGAACAAATATTACGTCGACGAATTCTATCAATGGACCTTCGTTGCCTTCACCCGCGCCGCCTCGCGCATCGTGGTGCTTTTCGACCGCTATATCTTGAACGGCCTTTTCGTCTGGGGCTCCTCATTTGCCGTCTATGCCCTTTCGCTGGTGAACCAGCTCATCGATGAAGGGGCGATCAACCGCGGTTTCGACAAGGGCTGCTCCTCCGTGCGAACGGGCGCACAATGGAACCGCCGGATTCAGAACGGATTTTCACAGCACTATCTCAAGATCACGAGCATCGCGATCGTGCTGCTCTTCCTGCTCGCGCTCTTCGTGGGGCACGCCTGATTATGAACATTCTTTCCTTTTTTCAGAACGACATCCTGACGCCGCTCACGTTCTTCCCGCTATTCGGCGCGCTGCTGTTGATGTTGGTGCCGTCCCGCGCAGTTGCGCAGATCCGCATGGTGGCCTTCACCGCCAGCGCCGTCCCATTAATCCTTGTGTGGCAGATCCTCAAGTCATTCGATCCGCATAATGCCGACCTCCAATTCCGTTCGCATGGCGAATGGATCCGCGCCCTCAACATCCATTACGTCGTCGGCCTCGATGGATTGAGCATCGCGATGGTGCTGCTGGTTTCCATTCTCACGCCTCTCACGATTCTCGGAGCCCTTCGTTTCCTGGGCGAGCCGGAGGAAAGCCGCGCGGGAGCCAAACCCTTCTTCGCGCTGCTTCTCCTCGAACAGACCGGCCTTTACGGAGCTTTCACCGCGGTGAGTTTCTTCCACTGGTTCATTTTCTGGGAGGCGTCTCTCGTCCCGCTCTTCTTCCTGATCAAGCTTTACGGAAACGAGGACCGCACGACGGCGGCCTATCAATTCTTCGTCTACACCTTCATCGGAAGCGTCGCGATGGTGATCGGCATGCAGTTCGTTTATCTCGCGACCGGCACGTGGGACTTCAAAGAACTCGCCGCGCTCGCGCATGCGCCACACGCGAGCGGTGGAACGGAACTCAGCTTCAAGATCGAGCAATACGCCGCCACCTTTGGCATCCCATTCCTCACGCAGCATGCGATGACCCTTCTCTTCTTCATGGTGCTCATCGGTTTCGCCATCAAGGTGCCACTCTGGCCGTTCCATACCTGGCTGCCCGTGAGTTACACCCAGGCGCCGACGGCGGGTTCGATGATCCTGACAGGTCTGATGTCCAAGATGGGCGTTTATGGGTTTCTCCGCGTGGTGCTCCCGATTTTCAGCACTTCGGTGTCGGAATATTCCCCTCTGCTGACGAGCCTGGCCGTGCTCACGATTGTTTTTGGCGCTCTCGGGGCATTGGCGCAGCGCGATTTGAAAACGCTCGTCGCTTATTCCAGCGTGAGCCATCTGGGCTATTGTCTGCTCGGCGTTTTTGTCGTGGGCGCGATTGGCGGAAGCGTGAATGACCGCGCGCTCGCGCTCAACGGCGTGATCGTGCAGATGTTCGCGCACGGATTGAGCGGCGCCGGACTCTTCTATTTCGTGGGATTGATCGAACAACGCACGGGCACGCGCGATCTTTCCGACCTCGGCGGACTGCGCAAGACCATTCCTGTGTTCGCCGGCGTGATGGGCATCGTGCTTTTCGCGTCGCTCGGACTTCCCGGTCTCGCGGGCTTCGTCGGTGAATTCATGATCTTCCGGGGAGCCTTCCCGCTTTCGATGACGATGATTGCCGTGGCGGTGCTCGGACTGCTTCTCACCGCGCTCTACCTGCTGCGCATGATGGACAAAGTCTTTTTCGGCCCGCAGGACGACCGATGGAATCAGGTCGCCGATCTTTCCGGAATCGAACGTCTCGTTGGTGGATTCCTGGCCGTGTCACTCTTCGTGGTGGGCATGGTCCCGGCGCCACTGGTCACGCTCTCCAATTCCGCCGTCACGCAGCTCGCGAAACTCTTTTCCTGAGCTGCAATCTGAACGTTAAGCCAGGCAGGTAGAAGACAGTGAAGACAAATCCAAAGTTCTCAATTGGAGCTGCCTTCGTAGCAGTCGTTATTCAAATTATTTTTAATATGTGGATTTATGTTGGATTCGGAGCGTACGTCCCGCCGCATATCGCTCAGATGTTTAAGTTTTCAAAACTTCTTTATTATCCAATCATTTTTATTTCAAGCTTGGTGTTGAAACCGCTAGACGTAGCTATAGCGCTCCACGGTGCTATTCCAATTTTAGGAACGATTCTTTACAGTTGTTTTACCGGTCTGATAATTGGCAGGCTTACTCAAACCCATCCCGAAAAGTCAGCTTAGTTATCCGGATCGGGAGAACCCGCCGGACGCAGGATGACAAGACTGCGGATGCCGTCCTTCGAGACCTGAAGCAGGCACGCCTTGTTCCCTTCGCTTTTCTTCAGCACTTCCTTCAAGGCCGCCACGCTGCTGATCTTTTTGCCGTCCACTTCGGTGATCACCATTCCCGAGATCAATCCGGCGCGCGCCGCCGGCGAATCCTCTTCCACTTCCGTGATCAATAAGCCCTGTTTGTCCGGCAAATTATATTGTTCCGCGAGTTCGCGGGTCACCGGCTGCACCGTGACGCCGAACGACTGGCTCGTTTCGGCCCGCGGCTGCGGCGTGTGCGCCGCCACCTGCTGCGTTGTCGGTTGAAGGCCGGTTTTGACGCTCACGGCAAACGTTTTGCCGTCGCGCATCACATTCAAATGCACGCTCTGGCCGATTTGTTTGTCGAGCACCTGCTTCTGCAAGTCGCGCGCGGAAGCCACCGGCGCGCCGTCGATCTGCGTGATGACGTCGCCCGGTTTCAAACCGGAATTGTACGCGGGGGTTTCCGGCCGGATCGCCATCACCAGCACGCCCTGGGTCACGCCCTTGATCAAGCTTCGGTATTCAGGCGCCTCGGAAAGCGTGCGGATGTCGATTCCGATCCAGGGACGCTCCACCTTGCCCTTCGTCATCAAAAGCATTCCCACCTTTTGCGCGAGTTTGATGGGAATCGCGAAGCCCACGTTTGCATTATAAAAATTGAAACCACCGCCACGCGTCTTGATCAGCGTGTTGATGCCCACGACCTTGCCGTCGATGTCGAGCAGCGGGCCGCCGCTGTTGCCAGGATTGATCGTCGCCTGCGTCTGCAAATATTCCTCGTAAACGGTCGCGCCCAGGCGGTCGCGCACCTTGCCGCTCAACACACCGACCGTGACGGAATAATCGAGATTGAACGGCGCGCCAATGGCGATCGTCCATTCGCCAGGTCGGATTGCGTCGGAATCGCCCATTTCCACGATGGGAAGATTTTTGGCTTCGATCTTGATCACGGCGACGTCCGTCTTTTCATCCGGAATGCCGACGATCTGCGCTTCGAAAGTCCGTCCGTCCTTGAGCTTCACGCGGATCTTGTCGGCGCCCTGGATCACATGATTGTTGGTGAAAATAAATCCGTCGGGGTGCACGATGAAACCGGAGCCCTGGCTTTCGCCATATTCACGGGGCATCGGCATCGGAGTGCGCTTCGGACCGGGACTTTTGTGAAAAAATTCGAAGGGATCGAGCTGTTCATCCGGCGCAAGCGTATCGACACTGTTGGGGCCGCGCGTCACATTGATGACGACCACCGCGGGACTTACTTTTTCGGCGACTTCGGCAAAAGTATTTCCGAGGGATCGCGCGATATCCCTGGCATCGGAACGCGGGACCGGGACTTTATCCGGGATGACCGCAAACGTGGTGGTGGCGATGAAGCAGGCGGCCATGACGGCGCGCCTCAGAGAAAAAAGATGCATAAATTGCCGAAATCGGTTTGAAATAGGGTGCGAATAACGACGAACGCAATTTAAGTGTGCAATCGATCATAGAGAAAATCAAGAGGTTGTGGGAACAGCTCCTGCACCAGGAGGCCACGCCACATCAAATCGCTTTGGGCTTTTGCGTCGGCTTGTTCGTCAGCTTTCTTCCCATCCCGCCCTTTCAAACCCTTACCACGCTGCTGCTTGCGTTCGCGCTTCGTTCCAATAAGGTCGCCGCGCTGATTGGCTTGCACATCCACCTCATTTTCGTCCCCGTTGTGCCCTTCGTCTTCATCGTGGAATACAAGATCGGCTATAAGCTCCTCCACTGGCATCATCATCCCAAGGTCGAGCCTATGAAAATCACGATCATGTATTTGATCGAAAAGGGCTGGCCCTTATTGAAGGCGATGCTGGTCGGCGCGTTCGTCCTGGGCGTCCCCTCCTGTACGATTTCCTATCCGATCGTCAAACGCGCCGCGTTCCGCTGGCAACATGGGCGACGCACCAAGGGAGACAGCAAGATCACCGAAATTTAGCCGACGACGACGACAACTACTTAAGCAATCCCGCCAACGTTTTACCCATGTCCGACGGAGTGGGCGAAATGGCAATCCCGGCTTCGCGCAGCGCCTTGATCTTTTCCGCGGCCGTTCCTTTGCCGCCGGAAATGATCGCTCCCGCGTGGCCCATGCGTCGTCCCGGAGGCGCCGTGGTTCCGGCGATGAACGCCGCGATCGGCTTCTTGCAATTCTTTTTGACCCACGCCGCGGCTTCCTCCTCCGCCGTGCCGCCGATCTCGCCGATCATGATGATCGCATGCGTGTCGGGATCGTCGTTGAACATCTTCAACACATCGAGGTGCGACGTTCCGTTCACGGGATCGCCGCCGATGCCGACGCAAGTGGACTGTCCGATCCCGAGCGATGTGAGCTGCCACACCGCCTCGTACGTGAGCGTGCCCGAGCGGGACACCACACCAACGTGCCCTTTTTTATGAATGTATCCAGGCATGATGCCGATCTTGCAGCCGCCATGGGAATCCTTGCCGTCGCCGGGCGTGATGATGCCGGGACAGTTCGGGCCAATGAGCCTCGTCTTCCTCCCCTGCATCGCGCGCTTCACGCGCACCATGTCGCTCACCGGAATGCCTTCCGTGATGCAGACGACGAGATCCAAACCGGCTTCGATGCCCTCGAGGATCGCGTCCGCCGCAAAAGGCGCGGGAACAAAAATGACAGACACCGTCGCGCTCGTTTGGGCCACCGCATCCTGAACGGTATTAAAAACAGGCACCTTGTCCTCAAATTTTTCGCCGGCCTTGCCAGGCGTCACGCCCGCCACGATTTTCGTGCCGTATTCGAGGCAATGATGCGCGTGAAATCCGCCGGCCTTGCCGGTGATGCCCTGCACGATCACGCGCGAATTGGAATCGACGAGAATGCTCATTTCGCGCCTTTCACCGCCGCCACAATTTTCTGGGCCGCGTCTGACAGCGAATCCGCCGCGATGATCGCGAGGCCGCTCTTTTGGATGATTTCCTGCCCCAGCTTCACGTTCGTACCTTCAAGCCGGACCACGAGCGGAATGTTCAAGTTCACGTCCTTCGCCGCGGAAAGAATGCCTTCCGCGATGATGTCGCACTTCATGATGCCGCCAAAAATATTCACAAGGATGCCCTTCACATGAGGGTCCGCCAGAATGATCCGAAACGCCGCGGCAACCTGCTCCTTCGTGGCGCCGCCGCCGACGTCGAGAAAGTTCGCGGGCGATCCGCCGAAATGCTGGATGATGTCCATCGTCGACATCGCGAGGCCCGCGCCATTCACCATGCAGGCGATGTTTCCATCGAGCTTGATGTAATTGAGATTGAATTTCGACGCCTCGACTTCCAGCTCCGCCTCCTCCATCAGATCGCGCATCTCCTGGATGTCCTTGTGTCGGTAGAGCGCGTTGTCGTCGAGGTTGATCTTGCCGTCGAGGGCCACCACCTGCGTGGAACCATCGGCGGTTTCCGCGAGAATCAGAGGGTTGATTTCCACAAGCGATGCGTCGCATTCCCAGAAAACCTTGTAGACGCCAAGCATCAGTTTCGCGGCCTGCGCGACGAGATCTCCGTTGAGCCCGAGCCGGCTCGCGAGATTGCGCGCCTGATAGGGCATCATGCCCACGGCGGGATCGATGGGTTGCTTTAAAATCTTTTCAGGCGTGCGCTCGGCAACTTCCTCGATGTCCATGCCGCCTTCCGTGGAAGCCATCATCACCGGCACCGAAAGCTGGCGGTCCAATAAAATCGAAAGATAAAATTCCTTTTTAATCTTCGAGCCGGCTTCGATGAGAAGCTTGCGCACCATGCGTCCATCGGGTCCGGTCTGTTTCGTCACGAGCGTCTTGCCCAGCATCTGCTCGGCGCAACGCTTCACGTCCTCGATCGATTTGCAAAGCTGCACGCCGCCTTTGAAACCCTCCTTGAACGTTCCCTTGCCGCGTCCACCGGCGTGGATCTGCGATTTGACGACGACGAGCGGCGTGCCTTCCTTGAAAATTCCCTGGGCGATCGTCACCACCTCGTCAACCGTCGACGCCATCGATCCGCGTGGAACAGGAACGCCGTGACGCCGGAAAAGCTCCTTGGCCTGGTACTCGTGAATGTTCATCTCACGTGCGCTGGGCAACGGGCACGAACTTCAAATCCGTGGCGCCGCGATAATCGCATTGGGGACGGATCAGTCGGTTATCGGCAAGCTGCTCCAGCACGTGGGCGGTCCAGCCCGCGGTGCGCGCGATGGCAAAAATGGGGGTGAACAGATCGGTGGGAATGCCCATCGAGTAATAAACCGTGGCAGAATAGAAATCGACGTTCGCGTTGAGCGACTTCTCCTTCTTCATGATCTCCGCGATCCGCTCGCTCATCTGGATCCACTTCGGCTCGCCAAGCTTCGCGCTCAACTTCTGCGCCATCGCCTTGAGGTGCGGCGCGCGCGGATCGAGCGTCTTATAGATGCGATGGCCGATGCCCATGATCTTTTTCTTCTGCAGGAGGCACTCGTGGATATAAGGATCCACGTTCTCGAGCGTGCCGATCTCCTTTAACATCTTGATGACGCCTTCGTTTGCGCCGCCGTGCAGCGGCCCTTTGAGCGTTCCGATGGCCGAAGTGATCGCCGAATACATGTCCGAAAGCGTCGCAATCGTCACGCGCGCCGAAAAGGTCGACGCGTTCATGCCGTGATCGGCGTGAAGCACGTAGCACATGTCCATCGTGTGGACCATTTCCTGACTGGGCTCCTCGCCGTTCAGCAGATAAAGAAAATTGGCGGCCTCGCCCAGCGTCTTGGAGGGAGGAAGAATGGATTGCCCCTTGCGCGCGCGGTGAAAGGTGGCGGTGATGATCGGGATCTTCGCGATGAGTTTGAACGCCTTGTGGCGGTTGTGGTCCATCGAATCGTCGTCCGCCTCGGGATCGTAGCATCCGAGCGCAGAGATGGCGGTGCGGATGACGTGCATCGGCGCGGCCGTCTTCGGCATGTTTTTGATCAGATCGATGACGCCCTGCGGCAACTCACGCTCCAGAATGAGTTTCGACTTCAGGTCCGCCAGTTCCTTCGCATTGGGAAGATGTCCGTAATGCAGCAAATGAATCACCTCTTCATAGGTGGCAAGTCCTGCGAGCTCATTGATATTGTAGCCATTATAAATGAGAACGCCCACCTCGCCCTGCACGTCGCTCAGGCGCGTCGTTCCCACCACCACTCCCTCGAGACCTTTTTTCACAGTCGCTTCCATAAAAGTAAATGAATGTTCAGTGTGGAAAAACGCGGGAATCGGGTCAATCTCGAAAGCGAACCGGGTGAAGGTTTGTTGAATTGCCCATGAAACAATTTGCAGGACAACCCCAAATGTTGGGTTGGATCGAAATTTTGAATGTGCAAAGCTGGCAACGAACAGCCGCCATCCATCATCGTTTTTAGCAACCTGCGAATGATTCGTTCCCTTTCCGCCGCTTCCATTTGCTCGATCCTTTTCGGCTTCCTGACGGCGCTTCACGCGGAAAACAGCCTCTTCAACACCGTGCGCGTTGAAGGCGAGAGCTACGTGAATCTCTCGGACTTCACGCGCTATTATCATCTCACCGTGGCCAGTCAACAAAACCTGGACCTCATCCTCTCCTCGAAGACGCGCAAAATGAAGCTGCGCATCAACAGCCGCGAATGCACCATCAACGGCATCCGCATCTGGCTCAACGCGGCGCCCATCGACTATCACAATGGAATCCTGCTTCCGGATGTCGATGTCCGAAAAACGATCGACCCCATTTTGCGCGCTTCATCGGTCGCCCGGCATGAGGTGCACTCGGTCATGATCGACCCCGGCCATGGCGGCGAAGACCAGGGCACGCTCGGCTACCGGAAGACGCAGGAAAAACGCTTCGCGCTCGATCTTGCGGAACGCGTCGAGGAATTCCTGAAGAAGGAAGGATTCAAGACGCTCATGACCCGGCGCGACGACCATTTCATCTCGCTCGAAGATCGCTCGGAAATGACCAATTCCAGCGACGCCGACATCTTCGTCAGCATCCACCTCAATTCCGCCAGCCCCAACACGCAGGCGCACGGCATCGAAACGTATTGCCTCACGCCCGTGGGACTGAGCTCCACGGGATCCATCCGGCGGCGGCTTGGCATCGGCGATTTCGGCGAGGAACCCGGCAACCGCTACGACTCGCACAACATGCTCCTCGCCTATCTGGTCCAGCAAAGCATTCTCAAGGCGCTTCCCTCGACGGAGGACCGCGGCGTGAAACGCGCGCGTTTTTTTGTGATCAAGGCGACGGAGCGCCCCTCGATTCTCATTGAGAATGGATTTCTCTCCAATCCCGCCGAGGAGAAACTCATCATGTCCGAGGCCTACCGCGAGAAACTTGCGACCGCCATCGCGGCCGGCGTGAAAAAATTCGCCTCGATCATGAATCACGACTAGGCGCGGACTCGCCACCCAGTGTCTCCAGAAGATATCTCGCCCGCTCCTCAGCCTTTGCCGCCTGCGGCGTTCCGGGATGTTTTCGCTGAACTTCATGCAGGCATTCCAATGCCGCGCGCGGATCATCATTCGCCCGGGCCAGCAAATCGGCCAGACGAAATTGCACCAGTGAAAACGTCTTAGGTGAATGCGCGAGCGGCAGCGCGCTGCGCAACTGCGCGATGGCAGCCGGATAATCCTGAAACTTGTCCTCCAGCAGGTCGGCGATCCGCAAATAAGGAGTCAGCCCCTCCGGATCCTCCAGCTTGTATTTTTCAAACTCCGCAATCGCTTCGCGAAAAAGGCCCTGCTTCACGCGGGCCTCGGCAATGCTGTACTCGCGATAGATGTTGCAACTCTCAGCGGAAGGCGAAAAAGCGTCGTGCACCATCTCCGCGAAAAGGCCGGCGAGCGTTCCACCCCACATCACGCCTAAAATTCCACAGAGAAGAAGGCCGCCCATCATCCCCACTCCCTGCAGGCGCATGAGCGTGGCGAAAATAAGGAGGGTTACGAACACCCGAACGCCGAGAAAGATCCATTGTCGTTGCGAAAGAGGCATGTTTGACCCGCTGTTTCAGCATAGTAGCAGCCTGCCGGGACAGCAACGCGGCCGTTGATACTTTTTCAACAGCCTGCTACTGCTTGGGATGCAAAAAGACGCGGGATTTTCATTCTTTCACGCATGAGTTTCGATTACATCGGCGCACACATGTCCATGGCGGGAGGCTACACCCGGGCATGGGATCGCGCGCTGGATGTAGGCTGCCAGGCCCTTCAGATTTTCACGAAAAACAACTTTCAGTGGGAGGCCTCCACCCTGGCAAAAAAGACCGCGGAGGATTTCCGCCAGCGCACCCAGCTCCTGAAGCTTCCCGTCTGCGGCCACGCCGGTTATCTCATCAATCTCGGCGCCGTCGGAAATGAAACGGCGAAACGTTCGCTGGTCGCTCTCGCCGACGAACTGGAGCGCGCGGAAATGCTCGGATTGCCCTTTCTCGTCCTTCATCCAGGCAATCACATGGGCGCGGGCGAAAAGGAGGGCATCCGCACGATCGCGAAGAACCTGAAATCGGTCCTGAAAAAGTCGCCGACCAAAAAAGTGAAGATCGCACTCGAAACCACCGCTGGACAGGGCACTTCGATCGGGCATCGCTTCGAGCATCTCGCCGAAATTTACGAGCAGGTGGGAATGCCGTCGCGCATCGGCTTCTGCGTGGACACCTGCCACATCTTCGCCGCGGGTTACGACATCTCCACCGCGCGTGGCCTTGCCGCCACGCTCAAGGAATTCGACAAGCTTCTCGGACTCGAAAAGATCCTCGGTTTTCATTTCAACGATTCCAAAACGGGCCTCGGCAGCCACGTGGACCGCCACGAACACATCGGCAAGGGACACATCGGAATCGAGCCGTTCAAGGAGATCCTCAACACGCGCGCCTTCGCCAAAATTCCCAAGCTTCTCGAGACGCCCAAGGGTCCGCAAAATCGTGAGGACATCACCAATTTGAAAGTGTTG